>ERZ773147.2232-NODE-2232-length-17418-cov-5.507746_pt1 | contig 17418 bp, 18 predicted proteins | sample MGYA00580851_ERZ773147 | MGnify/ENA primary metagenome ERZ773147 (study PRJEB29015, sample SAMEA2737818) | human gut metagenome | biome: human gut; feature: human-associated habitat; material: faeces | place: China | collected 2012 ... | reverse complement strand
GGCAGGCGCTGTATGCGTCCAAGATCATCTCCTACGCACAGGGCTACACCCTCATGCGCACGGCTGCCAAGACCTACGGCTGGAATCTCAACTATGGCGGCATTGCCCTCATGTGGCGCGGCGGCTGCATCATCCGCTCGGTCTTCCTCGGCAAGATCAAGGAAGCGTATGACAAAAATCCGGAGCTGTCAAACCTCCTGCTTGACCCGTATTTCAAGAGCACGATGGAAAAACTCATTCCCGCGTGGCGCAAGGTCGCAGCTGCGGCTGTCTCTTACGGCGTTCCGGCTCCGGCCATGACTGCGGCGCTGAGTTACTTCGACGGCTACACCACCGACCGCCTGCCTGCGAATCTGTTGCAGGCGCAGCGCGATTATTTCGGCGCGCACACCTATGAACGGCTCGACAGCCCCAGAGGGCAGTTCTTCCACACCAACTGGACAGGCCACGGCGGCAACACCGCCGCGTCCACCTACAACGCATAAGGAGGCAGCATAATGAATCTTCCTTTGAACACGGATTTGACTGGAAAAGTCGCGGTCGTGACCGGCGCAGCGGGAACGCTTTGCAGCGTCTTTTCCAAGGCACTGGCTGCCAGCGGCGCGAAGGTCGCGCTGCTTGGCCGGACATACGCCAACGTGCAGAAGCTGGCCGACGAGATCACCGCCGAGGGCGGCACTGCGAAAGCCTACGAATGCAACGTGCTGGACAAGGCCGCAGTTATGGCCTGCCATGAACAGGTGCTGGCCGACTTCGGCCCCTGCGACATCCTCCTCAACGGCGCAGGCGGCAACCACCCCAGCGCGACGACCGACAAGGAGTATTACGAGCCGGGCGATCTGGACGCTGACACCAAGAGCTTCTTTGATCTGGACGAGGCGGGCGTTGCCTCCGTCTTTAACCTCAATTTCATGGGCATTCTCATCCCCACGCAGGCATTCGCCCGCGATATGGTCACGCGCGAGGGCTGCAATATTATCAACATTTCGTCGATGAACGCCTACACACCGCTGACGAAAATCCCGGCCTACTCCGGTGCAAAGTCCGCCGTGTCGAACTTTACGCAGTGGCTGGCGGTGCATTTTTCCAAGGTCGGCATTCGTGTGAACGCCATTGCGCCGGGCTTCTTCTCCGGCAAGCAGAATGCGGCGCTTCTGTGGAATCCGGACGGCACGCCGACGGCGCGGACGAAGAAAATTCTTGCCGCGACCCCGATGGGCCGCTTCGGACAAGCGGAAGAACTGCTTGGAGCGCTGCTGTTCCTGCTCAACAATGAGGCTGCATCGTTTGTGACCGGCGTGGTCATCCCCGTGGACGGCGGCTTCTCGGCCTACAGCGGTGTCTGACATGGAAGATATCTATAAAATTGCCGCAAACGGCGGCATTTCGGACGCAGAGCTGAAAGACGCATTAAAAGCGTCTCTGGAAGGACGAACACTCCAAAAGGTGCTCATCCTCCCGCCGGATTTCACGCGCTTCCACTCGCAGGCGGGTAAGATCACGAGCATCTATTATCATCTGCTGACCGAGCGCGGCGCACAGGTCGATATCATGCCTGCACTCGGCACGCATGAGCCGGTGTCCAAAGAGCAGTGGGAGATCATGTTCAAGGGCGTTCCGTATGAAAACATGCTCGTCCACGACTGGCGGCATGATGTGGTCAAAATCGGCGAAGTACCGGCAAGCTATCTGGAAGAAATCACAGATGGCCTCTGGCATGAGCCGGTCAGCGTGGAGATCAATCGCCGCGTGATGGACGAAAGCTATGACCTCATCATTTCTCCCGGTCAGGTCGTGCCGCACGAGGTCATCGGCATGGCGAACCACTCGAAGAATCTGTTTGTCGGCGTCGGCGGCAGCGACATGATCAACAAGAGCCACATGGTCGGCGCGGTCTATGGCATGGAGCGCATGATGGGGAAGGATCATACGCCCGTCCGCAAGATCTTCGACTACGGCATGGAGCATTTTTTGAATAAGCGTCCCATTCTCTTCGTCCTGACCGTCTGCACGGCTCCGGAGGGCGAGAGCGTGATGCACGGTCTGTTCATCGGCGAGGGAAGAAGCTGCCTGACGGAAGCGGTCAAGCTGGCGCAGGAGAAGAATATTGACTTCGTAGAGCATGGCATTCAGAAATGCGTGGTCTATCTCGATCCCAGCGAGTTCAAGTCCACATGGCTCGGCAATAAGGCGGTTTACCGTACCCGCATGGCGATTGCGGACGGCGGAGAGCTGATCATCTTAGCCCCCGGCGTGACAAAATTCGGCGAGGACGCGCAGTGCGATAAGCTCATCCGCAAGTACGGCTACAAGGGCAGACTCCACACACTGGACGAGTTCAACAAGCCAGAAAATCAGGACTTGCGCGACAACATGGGCGCGGCAGCGCATCTGATTCATGGCTCGTCCGATGGACGCTTCTCCATTACCTACGCCGTGAAAGAAATTTCACAGGCGGAAATTGAGCGCGTGGGCTTCCGGTCAGCAAGCTATGACGAGCTGGCGAAAAAATACGATCCCGAAAAGCTGCACTACGGCTATAACACCGTGGACGGCGAAAAAATCTATTACATCCCGAACCCCGCGCTGGGGCTGTGGATCAACCGTGAAAAATTTGAGGGCTGACTATGAAAGCATTTATGGACAGGGATTTTCTGCTGGAAAATGAGACGGCGCAGACGCTGTTTCACAAGTATGCGGAAAACCAACCGATTTACGACTATCACAACCATCTGCCGCCGCGCGAGATCGCGGAGCGGAAGCAGTACGAAAACCTGACGCAGCTATGGCTGGTGGCAGACCATTACAAATGGCGCGCCATGCGTGCCTGCGGCGTGGACGAGCAGTATATTACCGGTGATGCGCCGGAGTACGAGAAATTCCAGAAATGGGCGGAGGTCGTGCCGCAGCTTGTCGGCTGCCCGCTGTACCATTGGGCGCATCTGGAATTGCAGCGGTATTTTGAGATATACGCACCGCTGACGCCGGAGACTGCGCCTGCTATCTGGGAGGAAACAAAAGAAAAGCTGAAAGCCTACGATGCGGTTTCGCTCCTTGAAAAAATGAACGTTCGCGTGCTCTGCACGACGGACGATCCGGCGGACACGCTGGAATGGCACAAAAAAATCGCGGCTGACCCCACGATCCCGTTCCGCGTTCTGCCGTCGTTCCGGCCGGACAAGTATCTCGGCGGCAATCCGGACGCAGAATGCGCACTGTGCGAAAAATACGGCACGGGCAGCCTGCCGGAAGCGCTGGGAAAGGCACTGGACTATTTCTGCGAAAACGGCTGCAAGGTCTCCGACCACGGGTTCAGCAAGTTTTCCTACGTTCCAGGTACAAAACAGGCAGAGCTGCTGCATTTCCTCGGCAAAGCGTATCATGCGCATGGCGTTGCCATGCAGCTGCACCTTGGCCCCATCCGCAATCAGAACCCGCGTTTGATGGCAGAGATCGGCCCGGACGCGGGCGGCGACAGCGTCGGCCTCACGACCGACCCGTTCCAGCTCGGCGCATTTTTGGGTGACCTGGCACGCGAAAACAGCCTGCCGAATACGATCCTTTACAATTTGAATCCGGCCGACAACGCTGTTCTCTCCACCATGGCCGTCAATTTTGCGCCCAAGGTACAGTTTGGTGCAGCATGGTGGTTCAACGACACCATCCGCGGCATGCGCCGCCAGATTGACGAGCTGATGGAAAACGGCCTTCTGGCCAAGTCCGTCGGTATGCTGACCGACTCACGCTCGTTCAGCTCGTTCCCACGCCATGAATATTACCGTCGCATTCTCTGCAACCGTCTCGGCGAGTTGGTAGAGGCCGGCCAGTACCCGGCAGACGAAAAAGCGCTGGGGCAGATCGTGGAAAATATCTGTGGGAAGAATGCAGCCGCATTTTTGTACTTATAACCGTATAATGGCCGACCCACACGCGGAACGATACAGAGTGAGACGGGAAGAATGCTCATGTCATTCTTCCCGTCTCGTTCTGTTCGTAAGCGTCAAACCACCCCGCGCATAGACAGGCATGAGACAATAGTAACGGGACGTTGCGAAACGTTCCGTTACTATATTGCGTGTGGAAGCCGGTTTTTTCACGAATTTCTTTGTTCTGCTTCCCTTCTGCTCGCATCTCAAGTGCTGCCAGTCTTTTTTCAACATTCTTGTCTCGATTCTTTTTCCTCGCAGCCTTGATTTCTTGCGTTTCCTCAAGCGTGAAAGTGTATCTTTTCATTTCTCATCACCATCTTCATTATACATCAACAGTGATAAATTATCAACCTTTTCAAAAAGACATTAGTATTAGGTGCCGAATTATGTAATTGGAGTTGTCTGTTAAATAACTCTTACAAGAAATCTATTAAGCAAGATTTAAAACCGCTCATAATATCATACCATTTGAAACAGATTTAATAACCCTATCTTGACAACGCCACCGATTGCAAGTAAAATGTTACTCATAGTCGTCAGAAACGAGGTGGAAAAAATGAATCGAAATGCGATTAGTTTGTTTTCATCCTCAGGAATCGGTGATTTGGGACTTAAAGCTAATGGTATAAAAACTGTTATTGCTAACGAACTGCTTGCCGAACGAACGAAGCTTTTCCAAAATAACTACCCAGATGCAAAATGCTTTCTTGGTGATATTTGGGAATTGCAGGAGGATATTATTGAATATTATAAAGCTAATTATGATGAAGCACCTTTCATGATTTTAGCAACCCCCCCTTGTCAAGGGATGTCATCAAACGGCATGGGCAAGATGCTGTCAGATTATCGAAAAGGACTACGTCCTAAAATGGATGAGAGAAATAGACTAATTATTCCAGCTATCAATATTATTAAAAAGCTTCAGCCAGAATGGGTAATTCTTGAAAATGTTGCCAATATGACCAATACTCTGATTCTGGATGAGGACGATAATCTAATCAACATCATTGAATATATTAAAAGAGAATTAGGAAGTGTTTATGTCGGAGAACCCCGTGTTATTGATGTTGCTGACTACGGTGTACCACAACACAGAAAGCGTTTAATAACTGTTCTGAGCAAGAATCAGCGGGCAGCAAATTATTTTGAGTCAAATAAAAAGCTCGTGCCAGATGCAACTCACTCTGCTAAAGACACCTTAGTAACATCACATTGGGTAACGCTGTATGAAGCAATCGGAGATTTGCCCGAGTTAAGAGCAGAAAAAGGCAAGAATAAGAGAGATGATTTTAATCCGCTCCACAAAGTCCCTCTGCTTGATGAGAAGAAACTGTTTTGGGTTGATAATACCCCAGAGGGAGAAACGGCTTTTAATAATCAATGTGTTAACCCTGCTTGTCTATATCAAGGTAATCAAACACATGGGGCTTCTCATAATAAAAACGGCATTAACAAGGCTCACACAGATACACCGTTGTTTTGTGAAAAATGCGGGGCTGTTTTGCCCCGTCCATGGGTTGAAGACAAAAACGGAAATAAAAGACTTATGAAAGGCTTTGTAAGTGCCTATAAGAGGATGCTTTGGAGCGAGCCTGCAAGTACTCTTACGCAGAATTTTCAATATGCTTGCTCTGATAATAAGATTCATCCAAGTCAAAGCCGGGTCTTATCATTGTATGAAGGTTTGGTATTACAATCTATTTCTGAATATGATTATTCTTTTGTAGTCAACGGAAAAATGTCATCAGACGGTATTATCCGAGATACTATTGGAGAAAGTGTACCGCCCAAAGTCATCGATATGATTTGCCGTTTGATTATTGAACTTTCTCAATAATCATTTAAAGAAGGGAACTCTCGATCGAGTTCCCTTCTTTTGCATCATCTTACCTTTTTGCCAATCCATTTATGACCTGCAAAGGTATCAATATATTCGTCCATATCTATAACTGCAAGCCATCCTTGACACATCTTTTTCACTCCCGCTGATGTCATAATTGAAACACTTGTGGTTCTACCGCCATCAGCCTTTGGCTGAACTATTTTACCCCAATCATCTATGGTTAAGTCATTTCTGTAAAAACAGCCCGCTATCGTAGGGACTTCGTCGATAAAATCCCAAAATATTGAAAGTAAATTATTCGTTTCCCTATGATGTGCTTTCCAATCAAAACTTGTTACTTTTGTAATTCTCTGTTCTCCAATAAGAGGTTTCGGCATAATTGATGCAGCCGGAGTGCTTCCGCAAGTAGCTTTTACTTCTACCCCTCCATATTTGAACGGGCTAAATAAAGCCTTATCCTTAGGATATTTCTTGCCCTTTTTCTCAGTATAAAGTGAGCGATAATAGTCTAACCGCTCACCTGTGTTAGTCAATAACAAATCCGGATAGCCATCTTGATGAAGGTTTGATTGTAAAGCATTGTCAGAAAATCTTTGAACACTTTTGGCAAAGTACTCTCCAACCATTCCGCTCAAATTCCGCATCCCCAATACTTCAAAAATATTGATATCAAACTGCTTAGTCTGTTCATCTAATGTGCGGATTGCATCGTTACAAAAACGAATTGCCTTCAATAGGTTTTCTCGAGAAATCACGAGTTCTCCATTGATATAAACGGCATTATCGCCGTTTTCGATGTATCTGTACTCCATATGCACCTTCCTTTCTGTCATTACAAGCCCTTGAAAAAAACTTCCAAGGTGGTGTCAAGTGCTATAACTATCTTCTCAAGGTTAATGATTGCAATATTTCGTTTCCCTTGCTCTACACTTGCAAGATAAGTCCTATCAATATCAGCTTTCAATGCTAATTTCTCTTGGCTAATATTCTGAGCTTGCCTTAATTCTTTAATCCGTTCACCGACTTTTTTGCGAATCACCTAAACACCTCCTGACAAATATAATAAAATTGTACCGACCAGATGTTTATGAGTCAACGGACTATAGGCAACAAAAAAGACGCCGTGAGTGGCATCTTCTTTCGTTTAGAGCTCTTTTGCATACAGAACATTGAAGTATCCTTACCACCTCACAGGAAGCTATAAATCAAATATTCATACTAAAGCCTAATTAAAACAATTGATTATCCAACTACGCCGTGTAATGCTCTTTATCGTATCAGAGGTCAAGGTGCAAATGGTATCGCAAAGCCGATCTACTACCTTCTCCAAAGAAGCAAACACTTCATTGCGGAAGCCCGTGATTCGGAGCTCTTTCCATATCTGCTCGATGGGATTCATCTCAGGCGTATACGGTGGAATGTAAAACAACTCTATATTTTCCGGGATATGAATCTTGTTAGACTTGTGTTCACGGTCGGTGTGGGTGCAGACAAGGATTTCACAGCCCTCAAAGTATCCGGCAAGCCGCCGCGCCGCTTCATGGGCTGCGCGCGAGTCAATGTCCGCGCCTTTTGGAAAGCTCTGCACCATGTGGTAAAACTGGACACCGCCGTCCTTGTGGTGCAGGAGCTTCGTACTCAGGAACTCATCGAACGCCGTTTCCGGTTGGCAGCCGATGCCGCTGATGAGATTCTGACTATCCCAGAACGTTTTTCCGGGCTGCGAGACGTAGCGCATCACGCTTTTCATGCAGCCGCGCGTTTGCGTTCCCTTTTTGTAATTCACGAAATGGACGATTGCGATTTTCCACGCCCTCCTTCCTGCATCTGCCGCAGGGTGACGTTGATTTTTGCGAATTCCTGCGCAGCCGTGTCCAGATTGGCGAGCTGCACCTTGCCCATGTTCGCCAGCACCGCGAGTTGATTGAGATTAGGTATCTGCCAGAATTCCGTTTTCTCTTAGAGCCGCAACGCTTTCCCGCACCAGCCGGGTGATCTTTTTTGGCGTGATACCAAGGCTGCCGTCAGGGTCGATCTTCGCAGACAGTGCCGATGGTGAGCCGAGATATGTAGAATCGGCACGGAGCAATTCAGAGAGAAGTTTTGTGAGTTGAAGCGTTGAAATCTTAGAAGCACTGCTGCAAGTTTTGCTGTCCTCAAGCAGTTTCCAGACGTGATCTTCCTCGCCAAATTCGAGTTTTAACGTGCGATCCGGAATGTCGCGCCCAGTGCAGTGCAAGGACGCAACGTTGGCAAGACGGGAGTTTTTCTGGAGTACAAACGTCGAATCTGCCGCGCCGCTTAATCCCGTCGAACCGGAGATCATGTTCATCGGATCATCGTTGTGGAGTTTGCGCAGGTGGTGGATCAACAAAATTGCAATGTGCCGCTTGTCCGCAAGTTTCTTGAGTAAGCCGATGTCCTGATAGTCATTTGCGTACAAATTGCTGTCATTTCCTGAGTTTCTGACACGCTGCAACGTATCAATGACAACGAGTTTTGTGTCAGAATGCTCCGTCAAAAACTGTTCGATCTGCTGTTCCAGCCCGTGCCTTAATGTGTCGGCCATGATCGCAAAGTGCAGCGTCGGCGGGGCATCTTCCGTCAGGTCAAAGAGTCGCGTCTGGATGCGCTGGAACGAATCTTCGAGACTGAGATACAGCGCTTCGCCCTGCGTTGTTGCGAAATTCCAGAGCGGCTGCCCCTGCGAAACGCACAAGCAAAGCCACAACGCCAGCCAAGACTTGCCGATTTTCGGCGCACCCGCGAGGATGTGCAGGCCCTCTGGAATCAGTTCCTCTACCAGAAACGGAACCGGCGAGTATGGTGCGCTCTGTAACTGTTCAGCGGTCATGGTTTCGAGTTTCTTCATTTGTTCACTTCCTTTCATTTTGCTATTGACATTCTGTGTTACATGATTTAGACTGATAATTAGTCAATAGATTTGTTTTCTATTTCAGACTAACATAATTCTAAACTATTGTCAAGACTGATTTATAATTATTATTTCAATATATCTATTTCGTGGTGCAGAGATGTCGAAGTTCCAGTGCAAATACTACCTGTTAGAAAACCAGGCCATTCTGATTTCCAGTGAGGATTCCTTTTTTATGTCTAAAAAAATAGCAGACTGTCCGTTTCCGGACAGCCTGCTGTCGTTTGCGTATTTTGATCTGCGGCAATGGGAAGATAAATTCCATGAAGCCGACCGTGCGCTGATGCAGTATTACCAGACCCGCGAACCGGCGCTTCTCGATCCCGTCCGACTGGTTGTAACTGCGTTTCAAAATGCGCATCCGTTTTTCGCATATCTTGGCCTTGACTGGACAGAACGGTTGACGCAGGCAGAGGACTGCAAGGACCCTACGAAGCTGCTGCCGCACAAGGAATTGTCGCACATTCCCGCCAATCTGGATGCCATGCAGCGGCAGATCCTGTTTTTGTTTCAGACAGTTCTGGACGCTGAGCTGAAAGACATTGATTTTTCTGTCAGAGTGCATGAATATGAAAAGGCATCACAGCTTAACCGGTTTGATTTTCGGCCGATGCATATCTCGTATGAACCGGTGGGCGGCGTGAGCTTTACGGATGTCCTGTATCCGAAAAATATCTATGATGTGATCGATTTTTCGCTGCGCGAATGTGTGCGGCGAAACATTACCATGCGTCGATGCAAAAACTGCGGAAAATATTTTGCCCTTACCGTTCACGGCAGCACGGAGTATTGCAGCCGGGTGTTTGACCGCCGCGGGCGCACCTGCAAGGAGGTCGGCGCGATGCGGCAGTACCTGCAAAGCCACGCGCAGGACGAGCTTCTGAAAATCTATCGCCGCGAGTATAAACGCCGCTTCGCATGGATCCGCGCAGGCAAGATCTCTCAGGAAGCGTTTTCCGCTTGGAGCAAGGAAGCGCAGAAGGAAAAGGAGAGGTGCGAGAACGGCGAGATCTCGCAGAAAGAATTTGTGCGGTGGTTAAAGCAGTAACGCCGATATTGGAAGGTGCCCACACTGATCTTATCTCAGCACGGGCACCTTTCTGCTTAATGCTTTCCGGATACCAGTAAACAGCAAATTTAGTGCCAGTGTTATATTTTGAGCAAATCGTTTTTTGTATCGTTTGAAGTACATATACAAAACACGTCATGCTTCACTTTGCATCTTCGTCTGGTTCTTATGCAATTTTCTCAGCGCCTGCTCTGCTTGTTCCGAACCAAGCCCGGCCGCGTGGACCCAACAGCGAATAGCGGTGTCTTGATCGGGCGGAATGCAGATTCCCTCATTCCAACAGCGCCCCAACAGATAATGCGCATCGGCGGCATCGGACTTTTCAAGCTTCGCAATCAGAAACCATGCTTCCTCCGATGCGATTATGGATGGGTGTGCATGATAAAACTGGAGCATTTCAAATTGTGCAAAAACATTCCCGGACTGTGCATACTCGCAGGCAGCGGCATAGTACGCATAGGTTTCCTTATCGAGCAGAAGTCCGGCCATTGTAAGAGGTCGGAAAGCTTCGAATGCCTGCAATGCAGGCTCCAGTGCCTTCCGTTCCGCAAGCGAAGTCTGTAAAAGCTGCGCATTCATCTCACAGTATGCATTCTTTGACATAGCGTGCTCCAACTGCGTAAGGATTGTTGAAAGGTGCCTCTGTTTGCGTCTGCATGCTTCCTTCAGAGCACGCAGCTTTTCCAGATTCTTCTCTCCACAAAGCACTTCCATTTTTAACATACGGCCAACCATATCGATTGCAGCGGACTGCGCAGCCGCTTCTGCCTCAAACGATTTGCGAAAAGTCTCTGACTTGTCGATCGCCGCCTGTCGTCTGCGTTCCGTTTCACAAATTGCATAGTGACATTCGTCCTGTGTCAGGTAGCCTATTTGAACATTGCTTCTCGGGAAGCATCCACGCTCCATTCGCTGTCCCGCGCCAAGCCAGATCGCGGTTGCATCTGTCAGCCGCTCGTTTTCCTTCTTGTCTTCCAGCTTCGTGTGATGGATCTCGCTGAAATAGTGCGCACATTCGTGCATGATGATCGCAACGACTGTATCAAATTCGCTGTCTTCCGGTTTAAGGATGATCCGTACCTTGCCATAGCCTGTCACCGCGTTTTGAAACTGACCACGCACTTCTTCACTGTCTTCCCGCTTTTGATCCAAAAACTCCGTTTCAATTCGAACCTTGCTGGGGTCGAGTCGATAATGCCGTAAGACCTGATCCGTTACGCTGGTCACTGCACCGGGGTCATGTGCTTCATAGGTCAAACGCTCAAAGAAGTACTCAAAGTTCTGTACACGGAATTCCGGAAGCGGTGCCCCAAAATGCTGCTCCAGATAATCCAGATGTTCTGATATATCCCGGTGATTTTCAGTCTTCGGCTCATCATGGTTTGGTACATGGACGTAGGATTTCCGTTCCTTACTGTTCCTGCGCACTGCACGGACAATCGCTATCACGAGCATGACGCCGGCGTAAAGGATCGCAGCAAGTAATATTTTTACAAAGAGATTTTCCATCGCGCTAATTCTCCCTGTCGACTATCGCAGACGGTACCGATAAACTGTTCGCGTCTCGACCTTTCTGGTACTGCTTTCCTGACATGAGCTGAAGCTCCATACTTCTCATAGTCGGTCATTGCATCCAATTTCTCATTATAGAGCTTCTCAAAAAGCAGATGCAATTCCCATTTATCAGATGCTCGCTGCACAATCGCCGTTTTTTCTTCGTCTGTAACGGATATTCCACGCCAGTCAAATTCCCCGTAAATAGTTTCGATTTCATCGTCCGTAAATCGGATTTTTTTCTGCACTGGCGTTTCAATTACTGTTTCTCCTGCAACTGTACCGTCCAAGGAAAACAGCCCATTGATTGCACCGATCAATGACAACGCAGCCGCGGAAACTATCTGTCTAACGTTTCTGCCCGCGCCGGTGATTCGTTCCCACGTGTTTTTTTCGCTTTCGCCGCTGAGCTTCCCTCGGAAGGACTGGTCAGTCTCGGCCAGTTCCCGAACCACCGCTTCTATCCGCTGTGCCAGTGTGCGCATCGCTTCCTCTTTTTGATGCACACGCTGCTGATAGGTATGCAACTCATCAATCGTGCCGTCGAAAACATTCATATTTTTACTGCCGTCGAGCAGCGCGAACGGGTTCGCTTCCGCCCAGAAACTCGTGCTGAACACTGCGTCATATACCTTCTGCATCAAATTCTGTGCGTCCTCCAGCTGCTCCGCGGCGTTCCGCAGCTTTTTGAGCGAGAAGCTGTCGCCTGCGAGTATGATATCAGCCATTTCTATTATCCTCCAGCTCTGCCAAGCGCTGCGGCCATTCGGTTATGACCGCCAGCGCCTGCTGATCCATGCGACCTTTGAGCGACACCAGATCGGCGCTCAAACGCACCAGATCGATATACCACGCAAACAGCACGTCATAAGCTGTGCTGCCGGCTTCGCCCTTCCACTCTGCCTGCAAATTGTCAAGCTGCGTTTTTACGGTTCGCGCCGCGTCATCGATCTTCTCAATCGCGCTCCAGACGCGCGCACACTGCTGGCTCGCGTTCTGATAGACCATTTTGAAGTAAAGCTCAGATGGCATTTACCGCACCTCCTGCCGCCAATTTCATTTTCTCAATGGGGACGATATCCAGATATGTCCCGTTATAGATACCGTAGTCTTTCAGCGATGCGCTGCCGGTCAGCATCGGCATGCTGTCCGCAGCCAACGCGATCTCGTCCATCGTGCGGAAAAGCCTCGCATCTGCCTGTTTCAGAAGCTCCAAAAGCTGCACGCAGAGCGTCCGGAGAGGGAGGGCCTCCGGCAGCTCCATGTCGCGCTGAAAACTGTCCATCCGGATAGTCACAATAATTCGTCCGTTCATAGCTGCTCTCCTTCCGCGGTAAATGCGTCCCAAATCGCCTGCAGCTGCGTCTCGAACGTGTTCCGGTCGATCTGCGTGAAGCGCACACAGGTCTGGAAATCCACGACCGTCGGCTCATAGGCCAACGCAATATTCTCCGGCGCAATTACGCAGATCGAGCACGTGTTTCCAGCCCGGTCGGCCAGAACCGCAGATCGGTGCTTGCGCAGAGCGTGCTCAGCTGAATGAGCAAATTCTGCTGCATCTGATCCGTCAGCTTTCTATCTCCCACAATGCCTACGACACAATTTTTCTGCCCCTGCAAAACGACCGGCGCATCTGTCAGCAGCTTACTTTGATCCGCAAGCTCCGCCGCGCGCGTCCGGAGCGGGTCTTCATTCCCGCTGAAGGGATCTGCTGCAAACTGCACAAACACAGTCGCAGTAGCATCACCTGTTCCAAGCCGAACCGCATAGAAGTTTTCGTTCTTTGGATTCCGACTCCACAGCTCCGGTGTTCTGTTCTTTAGAATCTCCGCACATATATCCGCGGAAGGATTCTCCCTCTGCAATGCGGCAAGCTGTTTGTCGTGCGCCTCCTGAAGCGTTTTTTGTATCCGACTGCTGACTCCTGCCAATTTGGATTTCACGCACACCGGCAAGCGAATATCGCGCTGTACGCAGCGTGGGCAGCACAGAAATTTCAACGCGCAAATCTGACTGCCCATCCGGGCAGATGCACGCGCCGGGTTCGATCTGATATTTTTCAGTTTTATCCGACCGAATCTCCATGAATGTTTGCTCATCCTTGCAATAAGCGGTAATCTCCTGCACCATGCTCCGAAACATGGACGGCATCGAGATACGCAGCCGTTCCTGCCCATTCCACACAATATCCATAGAATTATCCTTGTTGAGGAGCCGAATCAGGAGCAATTTCTCTTTCCAAATATTTTGCATCTTTTTCCCTCATTTTCTGCCGATGTTTCTTTTCGCAAGACTTGCTCATTATTCCAATTTGTAGTATAATCCATTTAAGATTATAAGTTACGCATTGTATATTCAAAAGAGATGTTGCATAACTCGCAGCTTTTTCGACACAACTTGCACGAATCAGTAAGTTTTCGCGTTACCCGGCCTACTTGTATTGGCGCTGCGCTTGCATGATCCAGCTATGAAAACAGCAGGAGCCCGGGATCAGGATCCTGCTGGTGCGCTTTCCATTTTGAACGGTCCGATACCGTCTCAGATTTACGCTGCACTCGCAGAGCGGTTAGTCGTTCATTTCATTCAAATCACCGACGAGCGCATTGAGTTCGTTCAGCATTTCTTTCGCCTCATTGCGTTTATATTTTCCAACGCAGTTCTTTTGAACCACTGCGTAGCTGTTCTCGGCAGATCTCAGCACGCATTCAAAACTTCGACCGAGCTCGTCTTCATAAACACCGTGGCTGATCGAATAGCTGTATCGGAAGCTTATTTCGCCATCACGTTCATCGTACTGCAGCGCACCATACCGGTAGCGAAAATTCTCTTTGGCAATTGCTCTGCAGAGTGGGTATTCATATATTTTTTCTGCTGAAAACGGATACACTGCATCGATTCGGCACGCCTTTGCCTCTGCCTCTAAAATAACCCGGACTAAGTAATTTATATTTTTCGTTCGGAACGGCAGTTCATAAATTACGATTGCCTGTTCTGGAGCACGTCTGACATAATGCAGCTGGTGCTTTTCAAAAAAAGCGATTACATCCGCCTCAGCTCTTTCAAGGAACTGCTCGGTGTCGTGATCCATTTTATGAAGCAGCGCCATTGCGGATTCGTCGTCTCCAAACGCACATTCGCGAATTGCCTGCGTCATTTGTGCATCCGTCGCATGCTCGCCCAGTTCTTCCTGCTTTTTCTCTAGCTTCTGAATCATTTCTTCTGCTGCCGCAGAGCACGACCCATTTCCTCTGAGTTTTTGAATCAGCCTTTGTATTCTGTTTTCCTGCATAACAATTGCTCCTTTTCCTGAAAATCCGCGCTTCTTTAATTACGCTATTATACATCGTGACCAGAATACAGCGTGCTTTTTTGCATAACTTGCATTTTTCTCGACATAATTTGCATCGATTGGACAACTATTATGGTTCAGTATTCTCCTCTGTTTGTTATCATCAACGCTTTAATCTTTGCTATGTGGGCTGTGACCTTCTGCCGCACACTGACGCGGCGTTTTTCCATGCCGGTCACGATTCTGGGGTTTACTCTCCAGTTTCTCGTCTGGCTCATTCCGCCATACTTTATGGGAAACGGATCAATCCTCCGGGCAGTTTATCCCCTGTTTGGGATTGTGCTACCGCTGTTTCTGCTTTTCCGGGATAGGTGGCACAGAATCCTCTTTGTGGCGCTAGGCTGTCTGGTCTTCATGTATATCGCGGATCTTGTCCCATGCGCGATTATTTTCACGCCGGAACAAATGCGCAAGGGGATCGCATTGCAGCCACTGCCGCAGCGGCTGGTTGCCTATGCAATCTGCGTCAGTCTCGACGCGTTTTTGCTGTGGATGCTGGTTCTGTTCATGAACCGCTATAAGAACCGGTTACACGGAAGCGAATGTGTGTTGTATTTGCTGTTTCCATTCAGCCAGTATCTGCTGCTGTTCGGGTGGCTTCGGGTATGCCTGTCCGAGATGACGTTTCCTCGCGCCGGATATGTAATCGCTGCAATGCTCGTCTGCATGGCAGCAGATGTAGCCTTATATATTGCTGTGCGAGGCATGGCACAGCGCAGTGAGCTCAAAGTAAGAAACGACATTCTTTCTGCGCAGATCGACCGACAGAAGGAGCATTATGCGGCTATCACCGCGCAGTATGAAACCATTCGCCGCATGCGGCACGATATCGCCAAGAATCTTTATACCATGCAGGCGCTGCTTCACGCCGAACGATATCAGGACGCCGCAGCATATCTGAGCGAGGTCTCCGCGCAGACGCAGGTACAGGAGCGTCTGGGAGTCTGCGAAAACCCGATCGTGGATGCCTACATATTTTCGCGGTCACAGGAGCTGGAAAAACAGGGATATCGTGTCCAGCTGCGTGTGCGGCTGCCAGAGGCCATCGGGATCTCAAATTCCGACCTCATTATCGCCTTTGCAAATCTGCTGGACAACGCTGCGGATGCCTGCCACGCCTGTGAGGACAAAACGATCTCTCTGACAGCCGCCGTCAACAAGGGCTTTTTGACCATCGAAACGGAAAACGCCTGCCGCACACAGCTGCAGACAAAAAAACGCCGCATCCCGGAGCTGGAACGCGGCATCGGATTTTCAATTTTTCAGGAGCTCGCCCGGAAGTATGACGGCAGCTTCTCGTACCACACCGAAAACGGTCGGTTTACAGCCAGTCTGATCCTGAAAGGAGCTTCTTTTGCACATGTTTGCGATCTGTGACGACGAGCCGCTGCACCGCGAGCGGCTTGTGCGGTCTGTACAGAATCATTTAAACGGACAACATGCGGAGCTGCGGCTTTTTGCTTCGCCGGCAGCGCTTTTACAGGAGATCAGCGCCCACGGATATACCCCGGACGTTGTCATCGTCGATATTCAGATGGGCGAAATGAGCGGCATCGATCTGGCAAAGCGCATCAACGAAGCGCTGCCGCAGTGCGCGGTCATCTTCGCCACGTCGTATCTCGGTTTTGCGACCGAGGTCTATGAAACGGAGCACGCATATTTCATCTTGAAAAGCGAATTTGACCAGCGCATCGGGGCTGCGCTGCAAAAGGCACTGACGCGAAAACCGCTTCCGATTCTACACTACCCTGTATCCCAGGGATTTCGTAACACACCCTGTTCGCAGGTGTTGTGCATGGAACGCATTCTCCGCCGGACGAAGCTCACTCTTCTGGGCGGCGCGGAGGAATGGACACCGCTGACACCCGCGGAGCTTCTGGAGGCGGACAGCGCGCAGCAATTTATTCGCTGCCACCAGAGCTACTGGGTCAACTTCCATCAGATCGAGACGATGGAAAACGACTGCTTTTGGCTGCCGGGCGGACTTCGTATTCCCATCAGCCGCACTTATCGCAGCGCCACGCGTGAGCAGTTCTTTTCCTGTTTGCATACATAAACCCACACTGCCAGTTTTGCAGGCAGCGTGGGTTTTTATCTAGTGTTCAGGTACAATTCTATGCGGTCAACGAAATACGCCGCGTTCTCGATCTGCGCAGCTGTATCCGCTTTGGAGATCACGAAAAAATCGTCGTAGTCGCTGTCCGTCCGAACGTCAAACAGGACGGAGATAATCTCCGACATTCGTGTTTCAAAGATTCCTGCTTTGATATAGCGGCGGCGGAACTATGATGTCATGTTATGACCTCTCTTGTCATGAGCTATGGTTAAAATAGTTGGAAAAGTCGGGGCATCGCCGCGCGATCGTGCGGCGATCACTCATTGCTGCGTCGCAGATGTGTTCTCTCTCCATGCATGGCGATTTAACATCTGTATTGACCGCAGTGAAGTCAAAGAGTCATGCCGCACGCAGTTCGCTGCAAAAACGCGATATACGCTTCAGCGCTTCGTGGAGTTCATCATCCGAGCAGGTATATGCGATACGGATGAAGCCTTCGCCGCATTCGCCAAAGGCGCTGCCCGGGATGCAGACGACCTTCTGCTCGTCGAGCAGGCGGTTGCAGAACTCGACGCTGCTCAGGCCGAAGCTGCTGATGTCGGCAAACACGTAGAACGCGCCGTTCGGGCGGTTGCAGCGGATGCCGTCGATCTTGGCAAGCCCGTCGAGCAGGATGCTGCGGC
>ERZ773147.2231-NODE-2231-length-17425-cov-4.523949_pt1 | contig 17425 bp, 13 predicted proteins | sample MGYA00580851_ERZ773147 | MGnify/ENA primary metagenome ERZ773147 (study PRJEB29015, sample SAMEA2737818) | human gut metagenome | biome: human gut; feature: human-associated habitat; material: faeces | place: China | collected 2012 ... | reverse complement strand
ATGACCTCCATGCGGATGTCGGTAATGAGGATCTCGACCCTGTGCGTGTGGAGATAGTCCAGCGCTGCGGCGCCGTTTTCTGCCTCGAATACGATCTGCATACCGAGCTCCTCCCACGGCAGAAGCTCCCGCAGCCCGGCCCGGATGACCGGCTCGTCGTCTACGATCACGACCTTATACATAGTTCTCCAACTCCTCCGACGATGTGATCGCCGGGATGCGCACAGTCACCCTTGTGCCGCTCCCGGGTGCGCTTTCGATACGGACGCCGTACTCCTTTCCAAAGAGCAGGCGCAGCCGGTTATTGACATTGGAAATGCCGATGCTGGAATTCACAGCCGCTTCGCTTTCGATCTTCTCGCGCAGGCGCGACAGCTTCTCCGCGTCCATGCCGCAGCCGTTATCCGTGACGCACAGCTCGAGAATGGCCCGCTGCATACGGACGGTGATGCTCAGCGCCGGATTCTCCATATCCGCGCGCAGCCCGTGCGTCAGCGCATTTTCCAGGATCGGCTGGAGCACATAGGTCGGCACATAACAGCGTCTGGCGGGCGGATCGACCTGAAAATCGACGATCAGCTCGCCGCCGAAGCGGTAGGAAAACAGCTCGACGTATTTTTCGCAGTAGTTGACGGCCTCCGCGACCGTCGTCATCGATTGCCGGTTGACATTCTCCCGGATCACGTCGGCCAGCAGCCGCACCATCACCGCCGTGTCTGCCGCGTGCTCCGTGACGGCGCGCATTCGGATCACCTCCAGCGTATTGAAGAGGAAATGCGGCTTGATCTGCGCCTGAAGCGCGTAAAATTCCGCGTCCTTCTGCAAAAGCTCCAGCTGCCGCTGCTTTTCCAGACCTCTTTTTTCACTTTCCAGCTGGTCGGCCAGCCGCCGCTGCATTTCATTGAGGTTGTGCGCAAATATATCGATCTCGTCGTGATGCTTTGTCTCCGGCAGGACCACATCCAGACGGCCTGATTCGATTTTCAGGATATCATCCGCCAGCTCCTGCATCCTGCGGGAGATCCGGCGTTCATATTCAAACAGCAGGAAGATCAGCAGCGCCAGCACCGCAAACGTGCAGAGGATCACAAACAGCAGCATCTTGTAGACCGAACGGTAAAGCGCGTGCTTTCCGATCGTGCTGATCGCGTAAAAGCCAAAACGGTTGTTATAGCGGACGACCTGAACGCCGTCCATGGTATAGACGCCCGGTGTCGGCGTCTTTCCGGAAAACTCGGACGCGCGGCCCGAGAAATTATGCAGGGAATCGTAGCATAGCTCGCCCTGCTGGGAGACAAGAATGACCTCCATATCGTCGTCGAAGCCCATGGAATACAGCCGCTCCGTGATCTTATCGACGGCATAGTGGAACATCAGAACGCCGAGCACATGACTCAGATCGTCCGGATCGCGTACAAAATCGTACAGCGTCAGCGTACTGCGCGCAGCATCGTCGGAAAGGACGGGCAGCTCGTAGATACGCTGCTTTGCCGCGCCGAGCTGGGCGGCCTGCTCCGCGCTTTCTATGGCAAGCTCCACATAGCGCTCCCGCTGCTGCACCTCGTCCGTCCAGTAGAACGGGATCAGGCTCTGCGTTTCAAGGTCGTAATAGTTCGCCTGGATCAGCGCGTCATAGTCGCTGCCGAAGCTTTTCAGCAGCTGGTCGCTCAGGAGCTTCTGAAAACGAACCCGGTCGGCGGGCAGATCCGCGCCCGCCTTTCTGGCGAAGAGCTGCACCTGATAGCGGACCATTTCTTCCTTGTAGAGCTGTGTGTTGTAGGCTTTGAGCTTGTTGTACAGATTCGTGAAGTATTCCTCCGCGACGGAAAGCACCTGATAGCTGGAGTCGATGGCCTGACGCTGCTGGTATTTCGTGACGTACAGCGCGATCACAAGGCTCTGGAGCACGATCATGACCGAGGCCGTCAGGACGCAAATACAGATGATCCTTGTGACAAAACGGTTTCCAACGCGGCTTTTCAGCTTTTTCAGCATTTCGTTTTCACCCTCCCGGCCCGCAGCATAAAAACGGAGGAACAGAATCGTCTCCGTGCGGCTGGATCCTGTTCCTCCTTATTCTATCAAGCTTCAGCGGCAGCCGTCAAGCTCAGGGCAGGTACGGATCGACCAGCGCCTTTGCGCGGGCGAACTCTTCCTTGTTCCACTGGAACAGGCCGTCGATGTTGTAATCTGCGGCGCCGTCAATGATGTTCTGCTTCTGAGCCTCAAATTCCGCGTCGTCCTTTGCAAAGACGCAGGAGAGGTAGTTGCGCAGAACGAAGTTCTGAAGATCGGTTGCATTCTTCTGGAGATCGTCCGGCATCGGCTGCATATTGCCGGTGTACTCGGCCAGCGTCAGCTTGACGTTCTTCATATCCTTCGTATAGATGCCGCGGAGGCTGTCCACGCCATAGTGGGCGAAAGCGTCCTTTTCCGCGTCCGTAAAGGTGGAGGCGCGGTATTCCGGGGTGTAGCTCAGCTCAAAGGTGCTGTTGTCCACGGGGCTGATGACGTTCAGCGCGTAGCCCATGAAATGGCCGAGGCTGGAGCCGTACTTGGCGACAAAATCGGCGTCGCTCAGAGCGGTCTGGTCGGCGATGCGCTGCTGGGTGTACTGCGCCTTGCCGTCAACCATTTCCCAGCCCACGCCCTCAATGCCGGAGTGCGCAAGGCGGCTGCCCTCCGGCGTCCAGAGGTAGTCGAGGAGTTGGAGCGCCTTCTCGGGATTCTTGCAGGTGCTGGAGATCGCGTACATATCGCCGGTCAGCTCACCGGACCAGTCGAGCGTGATGCTGTCGCCCATGGGCTTGAGCGCGACATAGGACATGCCGGTGTTCTGCTTCAGGTTTGCGGTCTCCCAGCCGGGCATGGTCATGAGATAGCGGCCGGAATAGGCCTTCTCCGTCCACTGGTCGGACTTCTGCGTGATGGAGTCCGGATCGAGCAGACCGAGCTGGTTGAGGTCATAGTAGAACTTGACAGCCTGCCACCAGATGCTGTCCGGATCGGTGATCGGAGAGGCGTCGGTCAGGTCGTTGGTCGCCATGTCGAAGCAGTAGACAAAGTTGGGATCGACGCCGTAGCCCATGGCGAGCTGGATTTGGTCGATGCACCAGGAGCCCCAGGTGCCCTCGTCGGCAAACCATGCGCCGGTGCCGTAGACCTTCTGGCCCTCGGCATTTTCGCCGTGCAGCTCATGCATGGCGGCAAGCGCCTTTACCAGATCGTCCAGAGAGCTGACCTCCGGGTAACCGGCCTGCGCATAGACCTCCCACGGGACGTAGAAGCCGACCGTCGGCTGATCCTCGGCGCCGGTGCCGCCCCACATCAGGACGGTATAATGGGCGCCGTCCATTTTGGTATCGGCAAAGAAGTTCTGGCGGCCGGAGGCGACGGCGTTCGCGCCGCAGAGATTCGGGCAGTTCTCCTCGTTCCAGTAGGGCGTCAGATCCATGATCTGGCCGGCCTCGATCAGGGTGTTGAGGGACTCGATATCCGGGACATAGAAAATGTCGGGGAGATCGTTCGCGGCCATCATTGTAGCCAACTGCTCTTTTTCATTCGAGCCGTTTTCATAGTCCGCTGCGCTGATGCGCACGCCGGTCTCCTCGGCGATCTTGTCCATGATGGGGTCATACTGGGGGCCAAGCTCGCTGGGGTTATACTGGTTGGCCCAGAGCGTGACCACGACCTCTTCCGAATCGGAAGCGGTGTTTTCCGCCGACTGCTGGGCGTCGCCGTTTGCAGCGGGCTGCTCGGTCTTGGAATCTCCGGCGTTTGGCGTTTCGGTGTTCGCCTTGCTGCATCCAGCCAGAATGCTCAGAAGCATCAGCGCGGCCAGAATGAGCGCCAGGCTCTTTCGAATTGACTTTTTCATACTTTCTCCTTTCTGAAGCGCAGCGGAACGGCGGCGTTCTGCCATGGGGAGGCGCGCCGCTTCCGCGCGTTTCCCCAACCGTTTTACGACAGCTTTCTGTTCAGCCCTTGACGGCGCCGATCATGATGCCCTTCTGGAAGTATTTCTGGACGAAGGGATAGACGATAAAGATCGGCACGATCGTGATGACGGCAATGCACATCCGAATGGAGGTCGTCGTCACGGTGCGCTGGCTCATAATGCTGGCCAGATCGCGCATGTTTTCGATCGAGGGCGCATTGGACTGAAAATACTCATAAAGCGTCAGCTGGAGCGTCTTGAGATTCGCGTCCTTGACAAGATAGAAGTTATCCGACCAGGTGTTCCACTGATTGACGGCGCTGAACAGCGTGATCGTTGCCAAAATCGGCTTGCAGAGCGGCAGGATGATCTTTGTAAAGACGGTGAAGATCCCCGCGCCGTCGATCTCGGCGGCCTCCTGAAGCGAGGCCGGAAGGCTTTCCAGATAGGCCTTGATGAGGATCATAAAATAGGCGTTGACCGCGGACGGGATCACATACAGCAGGAAGCTGTTTTTGAAGCCGTAATAGTACATGGTCAGATACCATGGGATCAGGCCAGAGGAAAAATACATGGTAATGATCACGAGCCGGTTGAAGAACCTTCGGAACGGAAGCTTCGGCTGCACGAACAGATAGGCCATGAACGAGGTGCAGACGACGGTGATCGCCGTGCCGAGGATCGTGCGCGCAAAGGACACGCCCAGCGCGTGGAAAATCTTGCTTTCGCGGAGGATCATTGCAAAGTTTGTGAGTGTGACGCTGCGCGGGAGCAGCGTCAGACCTTTGGCCGCTTCAAGCGGGTCGCTGATCGAGTAGATGAAGATATACCAGAGCGGGTAGATGCAGATAATGCTGAGCAGGATCATGAAGATCGTGTTGAGCGTATCAAAGATCACATGCGACGGGTGGATATCCCGTAACTTTTTTCGTTCCTTCATGCCTCCACCTCCTTAGTACAGGCTGCTGCCGCGAACCAGCTTGGAGATCCGGTTTGCAAGCATCAGAAGCATGACGCTGATCAGCGACTTGAGCATACCGGCAGCGGTCGCAAAGCCGAAATTGTTCTGCCGGAGGCCGATCTTGTAGATGTAGGTATCCAGAACCTCCAGCTTGTTCAGAACCATCGGATTCTGGAACACATAATACTGATCGAAGCCCGCGCCGGAGAGCATTCCGGCGATGTTCAGCACCAGAAGGACGATGAACGTCGGCATGATGCCGGGGATCGTGACGTGCAGGATCTTTGCCAGACGTCCCGCCCCGTCCACGCTTGCCGCGTCGTACAGCTCCTGATCGATCCCGGACATGGCCGACAGGTACATGATCGCGGAATAGCCCATTCCCTTATACAGGCAGATGAACGTCTGCATCCGCCACGCGACATCCGGCTGTGCCAAAAGATTTGACGTGTAATCCGGGCCGTAGAACAGGCGGAGAATGACGTTCACCGCGCCGTCCGTCGGAGAAAACAGACTGAAGCACACGGCATACAGCAGGACGTGTGAAATAAAATAGGGCAGCGCAGAGATCGTCTGCGTGAGCTTGGAAAGGCGCTTGAAGGGAAGCTCCGACAGGAGGATCGCAAAGATCAGCGGCACCGGCATCGTCAGCAGAGACAGTCCGCTCAGCGCCAGCGTGTTCCTGACCGCCATGCCCAGATCTTGCTTGGACGACCACAGCAGCTTGAAATTTGCCAGGCCGACGAATTTCTGCTGGAAAAGGCTCTTTCCGGGATTGTAGTTAACAAACGCGATGCTCCAGCCGAGCAGCGGCACATAGCAGAACGCTACGACAAACAGCGCAAATACCAGCGCGAGCAGAAATAGCTGAAGCTCCCGCTTCGTCCACGGCCTGCGCGCTTTCAGCCGGACACCCGGCGATCCTTCTTCTTTCATTTTCCCACCTCACATTTGTACTTTCATTATATCGGCTGCCCATTTTTCGCTCAAGAGCGCAAACTTTACATTTTTCCGCAAACTAAACAAACAGTTCCTGCGAATTTCCTTTTTCTCTGTCCATAATACCGGCCACGGCCCTTTGGGCCGGAGACGAAAGACGGACACGGCAGCCGTGCCGTGTCCGTCCGTCCGGGCGGGATAGCTACCGCCCTTTTTGATTTTTGCGCGCTCAGAGCTGCTCCAGATAGCGCTGCATCAACGCGGCCACCTCCGCACGGGTCGCCGGGGCGTTCGGCCGGAGCGTTCCGGCGGCGTCGCCGCGGAAAAGCTCCGTATCTACGGCCCATGCCATGGCTTCGCGTGCAAATGCATGGACGCTGCTGCTGTCTGTATACTCGGAAAGCGCTGCCTCCGCACGCGGGCAGCCCGCCATACGCCAGAGGATCGCTGCGATCTGCTCACGGGTCACCTCTGTATCCGGGCAGAAGTGCTGTGTGTCCACACCGTTTACGATGCCGTTCGCCGACGCCCATGCGACCGCCTCCGAATACCACTTGCCGCGGGCAACATCCACAAAGCCGGAGGCCGTGCTCTCCGCCGGACATCCCTCCGCACGCCAGAGCACCGTGACCAGCATGGCGCGGGTCATTTTGCCCTCCGGCGCAAAGAGTGTATCGCTCACACCGTTGAACAGGTCGTTTCTGACCGCGTATTCCACCGCGTCATAGGCCCAATGGCTGCGCGTCACATCTGTGAAGGCAGCGCTGCCGGAGGGCTTCCGATTCGACGGGATGGACGGATGCACCGGCACCTCCGCCGGGAGCCACTGTGCATACAAGGTCAGGCTGCCGGTCACCGGCTCGGTAAAGGTATATGCGCTGCCGTCTGCCGTGTACCAGCCGGCAAAGCGGAAGCCCGCTTTTACCGGATCGGCCGGACGGGCAGCCGTCTCGCCGCTGCGCACGGTCTGCTCGTCCACAGCGGAGCCGCCGCGGCTGTCAAAGCGCACCGTGCAGAAGCTGGGGCGCTCTGTGCGGCTTCCGGAGATCACAAGCTCGCCCGTCACGTTTCGGACGGTATAGCTTCCGTCGCCGTTGATCGTGACCTCGACCGGCGCTCCGGCCATAACGGCGGACACCTCGCCGTAGACATAGTGTTCTGCATCGGCGGCCCGGAACGTATAGTCGCTGCCGTGCTCCGCAGACGCGGCGCCGGTGAAGATATCCGGCAGACTCACAGGATAGGCTGTTTTGCGGATGGTGAAGTTATCAAAGTCTGCCGATGCGGAGTAGCTGCACAGGGCGATATAGCCGCCGCGATAGTCCTCGGCGGTATACCGGATGATCGGCTCTGCCGCGTCTGCGAAATAAACGCTGATCTGTGTGCCGGAAATGCGGATGCGCAGCGTGCCTGCCTGCTCTGCCGCCCAGTCAAGCTCCGCATAGCCGACCGCGCCGACATTGGTCCGGAAGAGCGTCAGCTCCGCCTTTCCGGCTGCCTCGTTATAGCAGGCATAGACAAAATAGCCGTTCGACCAGATGGAGTCGTTCCACTTCTCGCGCCCGAATGCGACGGCTGACCATCCGGCGCTCTTGGACGGGAGCGTCAGCCCGACGCTTGCGTCCATCGACGTGTAGGCCCGTCCGCTCAGCGCCGCCATGAACGGGTCGGCACTGCTTGTGCCGGTCAGCTTCAGCGCACCGCTTTCGCAGGCCATCGTCCCGGCATTGGGGCTGACGGCCACCCATGCCTGCGCACCGGATTCGAAATCGTCCGCAAACGCTTCGTCCCACACGACCGGCTGCTCCTGCGCGTCCGGCTTTTTGACACGGAAGCTGTCGAATTGGCAGCGGCTCATGTAGGCGCACAGGCCAAGGAAGCCGCCCTGATAGGCCTCGTCCCGATAAGTGATGACCGGCTCCTCGCCGCCCGCGAAGTAAACGCGGATCGTTTTCTCCGATACGACCACGCGGAGCTTTGCCGTGTCGCCCTTCGTCCAGTCCACGGCGGCGCTGCCGACGTCGCCGGTATTGGTCTTGAACAGCTTGATCTCGGCCTTTTCGGTCTGCTGATCGTAGCAGGCATAGGCAAAATAACCGTTCGACCAGATGGAGTCGTTCCACTTTTCGCGCCCGAACGCAAGCGCCGCCCAGCCGGAGGACTTGGACGGAAGCACAAGCTCCGTCTCCGCGTCCATATCGGTATAGGCGTACCCCGTCAGCGCAGCGATCGCCGGGTCGGCTCCGCTGGTGCCGGTCAGACGCAGCTTGCCGTTCAGACCGGAGAGCGCGCCCGCCGCATCGCTCACGAGCGTCCACGAATCGACGCCCGCCTCAAAATCGTCCTCAAACGCCTCGTCCCAGACGAACGGCTTTTCCGGCTCTTCCGGCTGCTCGACCTCGCCGAGATCCTGATAGTAGATGTTGTCAAACTCCGCGTCGGCAAAGTCGGAGCAGAGGCCGAAATAGCCGCCCGTGAATGTGCTGTCCTTGACCTCGATCAGCGGCTGCGCCGCATAGTCCACATAGACGCGGATCGTCCCGTTCTGAAGCTCCACCTCAAGATGGACGGTCTGCTTCATGGGATCTGTCGCAATGCTTGCGGACGCCAGACTGCCCGCGCGGTATACGACCAGATTCCCGAGATTTGTCAAATAGACCAGATAGCCGCCGCTGCTCCAGAAGCCGTCCGTTCCGCCGGAATGGAAGTACGCGCCCGCCCAGTTCTCCGTCAGCGCAATGTCCTTCAGACGGACATCAAAGCCGATGCGGACATTCTGGAACGTCCGCTCCGTATAGACCAGATCCGGCGAGACGCCCTTGCCCTGAACGCCGTTTTCGGCGTCGGCCTTGACCAGCACACCGGAGGTGCACAGCTTTCCATCCGCAACGGCGATCCGCTCCGGCTCCTTGACTTTTTTCCACCTGCCGAGATCGCCGCTGAAATCGTCCAGCAGCACGCTGTTTTCGTTCTGCCGGACACCTGTCACGGCAAAATCGTCAAACGAGACCTCACCGCCGCAGGCGTTGAGGGACAAGAAGCCCTCCGTGTAGTCCGGCGCGCTTGCCGAGAGCACCGGCTGCTCTGCGCCGTTCACATAGACCTCAATCGTCCCGGCGTGCCGGACCACACGCACCTGCGCCGGGCCGTCCAGGGCGCTTTCGAGCTGCGCGGAGGCCAGCGCACCGCGCGCCGACAGCAGCTCCACGCGGCCTGTTTTGCGCAGGAGCAGCAAATATCCGCCATAGCCCCAGATATCGCCGTACATGGTTTCCTTGCCGAGCGTCAGTCCGGCCCAGTGATCCTCCGCATTTGCAGCTATCTGCGTACCACTCAGATCGCAGGTAAAGCTGACCTCGCATTCCGAGAATACACGGCCCTCCAGCGTGGCACTGCCGATGCCGGTGCTTCCGGCAAAACGCAGTGCGCCGTCCCGGATCTCCGCGCCCTGATAACGCCAGATTCCGGTCTCCGCCGCAAAGCTGTCCTGATAGCTCTGGTCACGCATAACTGCGCTGCTCACGCAGGGCGTTTCCACGCCGTGATAGCTGCTGAGCCGGAAAGCGGAGAACTCCGCCTGAATACCGGTCCCGACCAGGCTGAGATATCCTGCCGCAGGCGCCTCTGCGTCCGTGTCCTCGGCGTCGATCAGGAGGCGGCTCCCGTTCCAGACGCGGATGCGCCCGCCGTTCATGGATACGGACAGCTGGAGAGCTTCCTGCGTATCCAGATCTGCCGAGCCTTCATACAGCACCTTCCACGGGCTGCCGCGGAAGAGCAGCAGGCCGCCGTTTTTGCGGATGCAGAGCGTATAGCCGCTTTGGAACGCCGTGTCGGCGGCATTTGCTTTGCGGAAGCAGAGTCCTGCCCACATGCTCTGGTCGCCGTTCATCGCATCGCCGAGCTTTACGGTGAAATCGATCCTGCCGTCGCGCAGCGTCTGGCTGTGCAGCGTGCTCATGGCCGTTGCGTTTGTCCCTGCGCCGGAATAGGTATACCGTCCATCCCGCACGGACCACTGCGTTCCGGCTGTTCCATCTCTATCCCATGCGTAGTCGTATCCATTGGCGAAATCGTCCCGGAAAAGCTCGACCGCGATCGGCTCTGCGGCTTCGCCCGTCAGCAGATCCAGAAGCGTCTTATGCGCGGCCGTCGCCGCGGCACCCTCTCTTGTATACAGCGTTGCGCTGCGGATGAGCTGACCGGCCACCTGCTTTGCGGCCTCCGGGTCCTTTGCGCCGAGCTGGGTGAGCAGCTCATAGTCCTCCAGACCGTCGAGCTGCGCCTCATTGCGGACGCTGGTGAACACGTCATAGTTGGGAATGTCCGGCCGCACCAGCCATTCGTCGCCGGTCTGCATGTCGTTCATCGTGTCCTTGAGGCCCCAGTAGGAATAGCCCCAGTGGAGATAGCCCGACGCGCCGATCTGGTAGGCATACCACGGAATGAGCCGCGTTTTGACCAGATGATAAGGGATAAAGCGGTTGAGATAGTCGCCCTGCGGGCCGATGCAGGTGTAATACCAAAGCTCCCGGCCCTCGCTGCGCTCCTTCTGATAATACGCCTGGTTTTCTTCATAGGTATTAAGCACCGGGCAGAGCGTTGTCGATTCCGTCATCTGTGTTGTGAAACGAGAGTGGGCCTCATTGCTGAGCGCTTCGGGGTAGACCTTACGAATCGTGCTGTAGTACCAGTTGGAGGCCATATTCTGCGCGCTGACATGCGGCTCGTCCAGCGCGGAGACATAGAGCTTGTCCAGAAGCAGCGGGTAGCGCTCGGACATGTGGCTGCGCAGGGCGCGGAACATCGTTTTCAGGTATTCCTCCGCCTCCGGGTTGACGGTCTGCGCTGCCTGATCGGTATAGATCGGCTTCAGGACGCGGACAAGCTTCCCATTGCCGCCGTCCTCCAGCACATACAGCTGCATCTGGTCGTCCGCGCCGCGGATGACCTTGCTGTTGCCGGCCAGATAGATGTACTGCATTGCGCCTGCATTTTGAAAGAGGTCTACCATCCGGTCGAAGTTCTTCCAGTCGAAAAGATACTTTCCGGCCGCCATTTTGCCGTCTGTGCCGGTCACATACGGTTTGCGGCTGTCGCTGCCGAGAAGCGTACTTTCCGGCATCAGGAGCGCTTCCGCGTCCATAAAGATCACGTTGTTCCGGTGAATGGCCAGATCCCGCGCAAAACTCTCCATGACGCGCCACCAGTTCTCGTCGAAAAGCTCCACATCATACTGATTCGGCACCGCAGATTCCAGCGCGCCAAAGTCCGTACCAGCTGTGGAAAACCAGTTTATCATTTTAAAGCTCGATTCGTCCGTATCCGGAATCGTCACAGCGTAGACCTTCACGGAGAATGGAAGCTCCTCGGAGCGTTCACCGGCCGATACGCGCAGGCTACCGGTATAGACGCCGGGGGCTTGTCCCTTTGGGACATATACGCGCACCCAATACGGCTGCGTCGTATTTTCCGCAACGTCCAGCGGCGCATTGGGAAGCAGCGCGTCCGTATACAGATCGCTGCCATCCGGCGTGCTTTCCACATCACCGATCACGCCGCCAGCGGGTGCGGAATACTCGCTGTAGATCGTAATGTTGGAGGCGTCCAGCGGTGTCCCGTCCGCTTTCGCAAGGTCTGTCGCCTGCACCGTGAGGCCGGTCAGCGCTGCACTGCTGCGGACAAGAATCTGCGCCGCTTCGTATTCGTTTCTTGCGGCATACAGCTCGATTTTCTGCGCCGCCTGCTCCGGCATGGTCGAGCTGGCAAAGGCGCGATCCGCAGAATTCTGCACCCACACGTCCATCACTGCCTGCTCCGCCTCCTGCGGCTGCACGGGAGCGGCCCCTTCCGCGTATGCGGGAATGCCTCCGAGCAGCGCTGCGGTGAGGAGGCCGCATAGCCATCGTCTGCCTGTCTTTTTCATTTTCTGTCCTCCATTCTGAAATGATCCGTGCGTTCCCTCGCCAAAGCCTCTGATCGGCGGCGTTTTGGTACAAGAGCCTGCACGATTCTTCTGCAGTTTCATTATATTTGTTTATTTTGCCTATCAACAAGAGCGCAAACTATACTTTCGCGCTGCAAAATAAACATTTTCACAGCAAGCAGACAGATTTTCAAGCGGGGGCTTGCATCGGATACATCTGCCTCGCTGCCGCATCCCGGAGGAGCGGTATGTGTGTGCGAAAAGTAATACGCCATGCTCACAAGATACCATTCCACTGTGACATTGGCGTTTCCTCGGGTCAGAAATCGGCGAAAGTTCAGATCTTCCTTGATCGCGGCAAACACGCCCTCCGCCTGAATGGAACGATTGACCCGGAGCAGGATCCCTTCGGCTGTGGAAATCTTTTTCTCCACCAATGGATATGCAAAGTGGATATTTGCAGATGGGTCAAAAAATAGTGATTGCATTTTGCGCACGGCTAATTTATAGTGAGACTGAAAATTACAGGCGAAAGGGTCCTGTATCCATATGACCTCCATCCGAAATATGCTGCGGAGCAGACCGCTGTTTACTGGACAGCCTCAATACGCCGCTTTTCCACAGCGACGAGATCACGCCTGCCGTGCAGGGGCTTTTGTCACAGGAGCTGTCCCAGTCTGCGCCCTATCGCTTTTCGGATAAAAAATGGCGCGTGTACGGCGTATATCAAAAGAGGCGCGCAGGGGCTTGGCTTTGAGAACGTCAATACGTTTATCCGCGTATTTAAGAGCTTTGAGGGCATTTCGCCTGGCATTTACAAGGAAACGCTTCTGAAAAAGGAGCTGGATGCGGATTCCCGCTGAGGCCGATATATTTTGAGATCCGGCGGCTGGGCCGCTTTCGGACAGATACAGAGAAGGAGTACACACCATGACACTTTGGAGCGAGCAGATCTCTTCCCTTTATAAGATCCGGAGCGTTTCCGACCTGCCGGAGCAGGAGCTTTCCCGGCAGACGGTCCTTCGCGGCGAGCATTTTTCCTATCAGATCATCCTGCGGGCGGACTACAATGTTTTCTGCCGCTTTTCGGCAAGGGCTTTCGGCCCGGACGGCGCGGAAAACGAAGCACTGACCGCCGCGCTCCGACTTTACCGGCTGCGCCCGGCGGCAATGGACTACCCGGTCTATCCCGATCACGACGAAGACATCCTGACGGACGAGCCGGGACTTATGCCGGATATTCTCGAGCCGCTGGAGGAAAGCGGCGGCGTACTGCGCCTGTCCGACCAGCCCGCGTCCGTCCTGCTTTCGCTGGATACGCCGCTTACCGCCGCGCCCGGCGACTATGAGATCCGCGCGGAGCGCGTCTATTTTGAGCCGGGAACGCCGGAGATCTTGCATACGGAGACGTCGGTGCTGACTCTGCACATCCTCAGCGCCGCGCTTCCGGCGCAGAGCGTGCATTTTACGCAGTGGCTCCATGTGGACAGCATCGCGGAGGCGCATCATGTTCCGGTCTATTCCGAGGCGCATTGGGAGCTGATCGGGAAATATATGCGCATGGCGCGCCATCTCGGCATTGACACCATCCTGACGCCGATGCTCACGCCGTCGCTCGATACGCTGATCGGCGGAGAGCGCCTCTGCGTGCAGCTCGTCCAGATCGAAAAGAACGGTGAACGCTATGCTTTCGATTTCTCGCGGGCCGCGCGCTACATCGATCTCGCGCACGAAAACGGCATTCGCCGCTTTGAGATCGCGCACCTCTATTCCCAGTGGGGCATGACCTCCGCGCCGAACATCTACGTCCGTGTGGACGGCAGGGAAGAGCATTTGTTCGGCTGGCATACGCCCGCGCAGAGCGAAGCCTATCAGGCATTTTTGAAGCAGCTGCTTCCGGCTATGCTGGATTTTCTGACAGAAAAAGGCGTGCTGGAGGATTCCTTCTTCCACATCTCCGACGAGCCGGGATTGGATCATCTGGAGACCTACCATGCGCTCTGGCGCTTTGTAAAGCCGATGCTGCGCGGACGGCCGATCATGGACGCGATCTCCAACGTCGATTTTTATAAGCACGGACTGATCGACATTCCGGTCAGCGCGACCGATCACATCGAGCCGTTCCTGCGGGAGCCGGTCGAAAACCAGTGGGCCTATTACTGCTGCGGCGAGTACAAAGCCGTCGGCAACCGCTTCCTTGCCTTCCCGGAGTACCGAAACCGCATTCTCGGCGTCCAGCTCTTCAAGTTCGGCATCAAGGGCTTCCTGCAATGGGGCTATAATTTCTATCATACCGACCGCTCCCTGTATGTGATCGATCCCTATCTGACAAGCTCCAGCGACGGCATGGTGCCGTCCGGCGACCCCTTCTCGGTCTATCCCGGAAAGAACGGGCCGGTCGCGTCGCTGCGCGCGCTCAATTTCAAGGACGCGCTTCAGGATGCGGATATCCTGAAAGCGCTGGCGCAGCGCACCTCGCATGAGCATGTCGTGGAATTGATCGAGAAGCTGGCGGGCATGGAGATCCGCTTCGACAAGTATCCCAGAAATTATGAATTCATTCCGGCGCTTATGGACGCCGTCCGGCAAGAGCTGGAGGCAGGTACCTGCTGATATCGGAATACAACTGCATATGCAAGAGCAGCCCGGGAGGAACCGTTTGGCTCCTCCCGGGCTGCAATTTGTTTTTCCTGCGCAGATTCGTTTGCTGCGTATTTTCTTTATCATATCGTACCGCCCGAAGTGCTGCGGGCAACAGGCGATTGCAAAAGCGGCGCCTATGCGCTCCGGGACAGGCCGGACATTCCATGGGACGGCGGCACGGGATCATTCACTGAAAATCTGGTAATCGCCGCTTGCCAGCAGGACGATGGGGATGAACAGCTGTGTGGGGCGTCCTTCGGATACGACCTGTATGATCAGATCGTTCCGTGCCCGGGACAGCGCATGCGGCGTGACCTCCAGCGTGACGCGCGCCAGCGGCACGTTGCAGTGGCCCTGCTCCAGATTGACGGCCAGCGTCTTTCCGGGCTGCACCTCCCAGCCCTCGGGCGTGTGCAGCGTCAGCGTGAGCCACTGCTGGCGGCGCTGTAGATTCTCGAAGGTGATCGTTATTTTTTTTGACAGTACCTTCCGAAATATAAGGCGCCTCGTGACCGTCTACATACGCGCGAATGAGGGAATTCTGGAACACGGTAGCCTGCGTCCAGCGCACGTTTTAGCAGCGGCAGGAAGTCAACATTTTTCTGATCCTCGTCGATGGCTGGAATATGGTCGAGATGCAGGAGTGTATACCCCTCCTTGCAGAACTTAAAATACTCCTTTGCAACAGCCTCTGGACTTTGTGATTCGAACTTTTCCCATTCCAAGCGTGCGACCTGCACCATCGCAACAGAATTCTCGTCGATGATTGCTTGCACCACCGGTTCAACCATCGGAAGATATGGAATGTTAAATGCCGGGATGATTGTCTTGTGCCGCAGCGCCGCGACAACAGCTTGCTGTGCATTCATGAAGAACACCTCCAAAGTAGTAGTCATGAATATCCAATGTAGGCAAAGCCTGCGTAGGTTCTTCCGGCGTTGGCTCCGCGTGCGGCTGCTCGTAGATCGTGTAGACGGTTCCGCGCAGGCAGCCGCGCTCATCGCGTTCGCGGCTGCGCTTGATGTAACCGGCACGTTCCAGCTCGCGCACAGCTTCGCGGATGGCGTCGATGCTCTCTTTGTTGATCTGCGCAAGCCCCTGCAGCGTGTAATCCCAATCGTCCGGCAGCGACAGCATCTGCGAGAGGAGTCCTTTGGCCTTGAGAGACAACGTATGGTTGCGGAGATGGTGGTTGGACATGACCGTGTAACCTTTGTTTTTCTCGACACGGAATACAGACATTTTTGTGACCTCCTTCGTCTCAGGTTTCAAATTTAAGAAAAGAAAAAAGCGGCGTTTCAACCCTCTTTTCATAAGAGAGCGAAACGCCGCTTCATTTTGTGTATTGGTTTGTGATTCAATATTTCGGCACAATGCGCATAGACCGGTACTGCATCTTGTGGTATGATTGCCGCGTTTGTTGTGTGAACATCGTAGAGGAGGGCAATCACCATGCAGTACACCGATAACGAAGCCGCATTGATCGGCGGCCTGATTTCAAACTATTTCTTCCAGCCGTCCGTGGATGCAAAGCTCCGCGAATCCTTGCTCATGGTCGGTAAGGAAGCAGAAACAGATTAAAAGACAGACTACCCCACGATTCCAATAATTCATCAAGATATAGAAAGAGCCGGAAGCAAATTTCTGCTTCCGGCTCGTGTTTTATCTGTGTTATGCGGCTTTCTCTACAATCACATCCTCCATTGAAACGTTCAGATACCGGCTAAGTGCGTATAAATTGTCCACGCTTGGCATATTACTTCCACGCAGCCAACGATATACTGCCTGCGGTGAGGCAAGTCCCATCGCTTCCTGAACGTCTTGAACCGTGACTTCCCGAGTGTTCATCAGCTCTTTGATATGCGCGCCTGTGGCGCGCATATCAATAACAGGATATTTGAAGCTCATGCGGCAAAGTGCATCTTCTGGTGCGTCTTGATGACCAGCATACTCTTGCGCGGCTCCGGTGGCGTGACCATTGCGATGTGGAGCGCCTCCTTACTTCCAACAAGGATGACCTGCTTTTTTGCACGAGAGATTGCTGTGTAGAAAAGATTGCGCCGAAGCATTTTTTGACAGTCTGTGCTGGCAGGCATAATGACCGTATCATACTGGCTGCCCTGACTTTTGTGCACGGTCAACGCATAAGCCAGCGCGAGTGTGCTCCCAATTTTGGCACTGAAGAACTTAGGCTGGCGGTTCGCGGAGAGCGGAATGTGAATAAACGCGCTGCCGCCCTCCATCGGCTCAACATGCGCCGTGCCAATGTCGCCGTTGAAGCAGCGTTCTTCACGATTGTTCTTGAGAATCATGGTTCGGTCATTCTCCCGGACGGTGATACCGTTGTGCGTCACTTCCGCTTTTCCTTCAGCAGGCGGATTGACCACCTGCTGAAGCGCTTCATTCAGTTTTTTGACATCGGCTCTTGTCGTGGCGATGACCTGGACATTCTCGCCAGCGAGATACCGCTTTACCGCTTCCTCTTGAATCACCTTAAAAATGTCCCCTTCGCTGGCAGGAATCAGCTGGAAGGAATCATCGAATCTCAACTCCTCGGAATCACTGCGCTTTGGATAGTTCACGACATTGTAAAACAACGCGGATTCATTGTTCGACTGACGGTACTGCCGTTCCAAACGCGTGACAGGGCATCCGAGCTCCAGCAGCTCCGGAATCAGGTTTCCCGTACCAACTGAACTGAGCTGGTTCGGGTCACCCACCAACACGAGGCTGCAATTTGCAGGAAGCTTGCTGAGCAGGCCAGCAAAAAGCTCCAGCGACAGCATCGATGCTTCGTCGATGACTATGCTAATAGCGAGGACTTTTAAGTCCTCGCTATTACAACGATGGTCAGCTCATTTGTGGCAGAATGGTATGGCCGAAGCGCGGAGCGGCATCATGAATGAAGGGTGATGTCGCTCGAAATTATACGCAATGAAATAAGCGCGGTTCAGCAGGAATTGCTATTGAAGTTGGAAATAAAATCAATCGCCATGCTAGAATATGCACCAAAACAAGA
>ERZ773147.2229-NODE-2229-length-17437-cov-5.374295_pt1 | contig 17437 bp, 16 predicted proteins | sample MGYA00580851_ERZ773147 | MGnify/ENA primary metagenome ERZ773147 (study PRJEB29015, sample SAMEA2737818) | human gut metagenome | biome: human gut; feature: human-associated habitat; material: faeces | place: China | collected 2012 ... | reverse complement strand
GATGATGATCGGGGAGGAGGCCTACGGCTCTCTGACGCCTGAAAAGGCCATCTCCATCCTGAAGGACTACCAGCGGAAGGAGGGTCTGGCGGTATGAACAAGCTGAAAATCATCGTGGGAGAGGGCAGCTGCGGCATCGCCGCCCCGCCGCCGGAGGACAGCACCCATCGCCTGCGGCGGTTTATCGATGAGGAGCTGTCCATGGCCCGCGCCTACCGCCGTCAGGTCCGCTGCGCTCCGCCTTCGGCCCGCCGGACGCTGCTGCGCCTGTCGGATGAGGAGTTGGCCCATGCCCGCACGCTGCTGGCCGCCCACTATCTGCTGACCGGCCGGTACTACCGGCCCCCCACCCCCGTGGGAGAGGAGCCCCGCTCGTCCTGGTGCCGGCTGCTGCGGGAGCTGTACCGCGAGGAAACCTGCGGCGGCTGGGCCTACGCCCAGGCTGCGGAAGACACGGAGGACGTGTGTCTGCGGGACATTTTCCGCCGCTTCAGTCAGGCGGAGTACGGCCACGCCGCCTCCCTGCTGCACCTGTTGGAAAGCAGCTTGACAACAGGGAATAACCTGCTAAAATAGGGGGCAATTCAACACCACAAAGGAGGTCTGGAAGATGAAAGAGTGCATCTCCCGCGAAGCGGCGCTGGCCGCCCTGAAAGAATATAATAAGGAACCGTTCCACATTCTGCACGGTCTGACGGTGGAGGGTGTCATGCGCTGGTATGCCAACGAGCTGGGCTGCGGCGAGGACGCGGACTTCTGGGCCACGGTGGGCCTGCTCCACGACATCGACTTTGAGATGTGGCCGGAGCAGCACTGCGTCAAGGCGCCTGAGCTGCTGAAGAAGGCCGGCTGTTCCGATGAGTTCATCCACGCCGTCTGCTCCCACGGCTACGGCCTGTGCTGCGATGTGGAGCCCACCCATGAGATGGAGAAGGTGCTGTTCGCTGCCGACGAACTGACGGGCCTCATCGGCGCCGCCGCCCGCATGCGTCCCAGCAAGAGCGTCATGGACATGGAGGTCAGCAGCCTGAAGAAAAAGTACAAGGACAAGAAGTTCGCCGCCGGCTGCTCCCGCGATGTCATCAACACCGGCGCCGAGCGCCTGGGCTGGCCCATCGAGGAGCTGATGGAAAAGACCATTCTGGCCATGCGCAGCTGCGAGGAGCGCGTCAACCAGGAGATGGAGACTCTGGCCTGACCCACGCAGCACTGTAAAGCGTGTCCCCTGTACCGCCACCGCGCCACAAAGAACGCCCTGTGTGAATACACGGGGTGTTCTTTTTGCCGTTTTATACGATTTGTTGTCGTTTCTCCGCGCTGTATTGCCGTTGTGCTGAATAAGCCGCCGATAAGAAGCAGCCTTTTTCCTTGCCTTTCCCTCCCGTTTATGGTACAGTAAAAACGTTGAAAATCGCGGGTTTCTCCCTGCATTTGCCGGGTATCCCGCCCCTGCGGCGCGGAAGCCTGCACATACTTCATCCATTTCTGCGCCCCCGCTCATAAGGAGGTCCCCTATGCGTATCGCCATCGCCGGGACCGGCTATGTCGGTCTGTCCATGGCCGTCCTGCTGGCCCAGCACAACACGGTCACAGCCGTGGACATCGTCCCCGAGAAGGCGGACCTTATCAACCGCCGCATCTCCCCTATCGCCGACTCCGAGATACAGGAGTACCTGTCCACCCGTCCGCTGGACCTGACCGCCACCACCGACGGCGACAGTGCCTATCGTGATGCGGAGCTGGTGCTGATCTCCACCCCCACCAACTATGACCCCGACCAGAACTATTTCGACACCTCGTCGGTGGAGAGCGTCATCCGTCAGGTCATGGCCGTGAACCCCCATGCCGCCGTGGTGATCCGCTCCACCGTGCCCGTGGGCTTCACCGAAAGCGCCCGGATCAAGCACGGCTGCCGCCGTCTCCTGTTCAGCCCCGAGTTCCTGCGGGAGGGCCGCGCACTGTACGACAACCTCTACCCCAGCCGCATCGTGGTGGGCGTCTCCCTGGACGACTCCCAGCTGCGGCAGACCGCAGAGGACTTCGCCGCCCTGCTGCGGGAGGGCGCCGTCAAGAAGGACATCCCCGTCCGCTTCATGGCCCCCACGGAGGCGGAGGCTGTCAAGCTGTTCGCCAACACTTATCTGGCCCTCCGCGTCAGCTACTTCAACGAGCTGGACACCTACGCCCAGGTCCGCGGTCTTGACACCCGGGCCATCATCGAGGGTGTCTGCCTGGATCCCCGCATCGGTGACCAGTACAACAACCCCTCCTTCGGCTACGGCGGCTACTGCCTGCCCAAGGACACCAAGCAGTTGCTGGCCAACTATAAGGACGTGCCTCAGAACCTTATCGAGGCCATCGTCGATGCCAACCGCACTCGCAAGGACTACATTGCAGACGAGGTACTGCAACTGCTGTGGGACAAGGTATACGAAGGCAAGGAGAAGCCCGTGGCGGGCGTGTACCGCCTGACCATGAAGTCGAACTCCGACAATTTCCGCGCCAGTTCCATCCAGGGCGTTATGAAGCGCGTGAAGGCCAAGGGAGTGCCGGTCGTTGTCTACGAGCCAACGCTGGACGCGCCGGAATTCTTCGGTTCCGAGGTGACGCATGACCTTGAGAAGTTCAAGGCCGAGTGCGACGTGATCATTGCCAACCGGTGGAGCGACGATCTGGCCGATGTTGCCGGCAAGGTGTATACCCGCGACCTATTCAAGAGGGATTAGTATTTGTGGCGATTACTGCTGATAAAAAAAAGAGACGGCTGCTCCTTCTGACGAGGAGGTTCCCCTTTAACCGCGGCGAGGTCGCCGCTGAGTCCTATCTCGAGAACGAGATAGGCGTTCTTTCGACCTATTTCGACGAGGTGCTCGCCGTGGGGACCGAGGCGCAGCCGGGTGACGCGCCCACCTGCGCGCTGCCGGGCAATGTGACGCCCCTGGCCTTGGGTTGCGGTAATACCTCCAAGGACAAGGCTTTGCTTGCAGTCAAAGGGATCGCGTTTCCCCTTTTGGGCGGTGCGGACGTTCGTGAGGCCTATGCCACAGAATCCGTTCATGGAATCGGAAAGCGCGTGTTTCGGGGCTACTTTGCCGCGAGGGCGAAGGCAAAGGCGGACGTGCTTGCGGAGGAACTGGTCCGCTTTGGCTTTGAGCCCACGCACATATACAGCTTTTGGCTTTACGACACCGCTTTGGTCGCTGCTTGGCTGACCGGCACGTACCCATGTGCACGCGCCGTTGCGCGTGCACATGGGTACGATCTGTATGCAGATCGTACCGATGTGCATTATTTGCCCTTCCGGGGATACCTCCTATCCAAGCTTTCCGGAGTGCTTCCCTGCTCGAAAGACGGGGAGGAATACATAAACGCGAACTGGCCGGGCCATGAGGGCAAGGTGACGACCTCCTATCTCGGAACGCGGGAGATGCCAGACAAGTCCGGCGAGCCGTTGACCTGCCCGTTGCGGGTCGTCTCGTGCTCGCGTATTGTCGACGTTAAGCGCGTGCCTCTTCTTGCTAAGGCTGTCACCCTTCTTGATGCCGAAGGGCTTCGCGTCGAATGGACCCATTACGGCGACGGCCCACAGCTCGAGGAGGCGAGGGCCGCCTGCTCGTTGCTGACGCACTCCACCGCGAAGTTCGCGGGGGCTTTGCCGAACGACGCGCTTTTGGGGGAGTACGCAGCGAAGCATTTCGACGTCTTCGTGAACGTCTCGTCAAGCGAGGGCCTGCCGCTTTCGATCATGGAGGCCTGCGGATTCGGCATTCCCGTCATCGCCACGGACGTTGGCGGAACCCACGAGATAGTAAGCGATGGCGTCAACGGCTTTCTCCTACCTAGCGACTGTGGACCGGAAGATGTCGCCGCGGCCATAAAGCGATTCGTCTTTTTGGGCAAGGCCGAAGGGTCTTCTATGAGGCGCGCTGCAAGGGCCGTTTGGGAGAGGGACTTCCGTTTGGAGGCCAACGTGGAGGGGCTTGTGCGCTCGCTCGGAGTCGATTACAGAAACGAAGGTGAATGATGGGCCAGATTGCGCAGAAGATGACCATGCTCAAAAGGTGGAGCAAAATGCTCACTGGCAAGACGGCTGTGGCCGTAGAGCAGAGCATGGGCAGGGCCTATAATGTCGGACAGTTGTCCGGGTACTACAACGATTTGACCGGCAAGGTCACTGGCAGTACTCTGCTCGACGAGGGCGGTGTCCCTGTTAGCGTCATCGCCGGTGGGGCGCGGGTGCATTTCCCCATCGCCATTTTCCAATACGGTTTGGGCTGTTACGACTTGAGCATTCTCAGGTCGGATGAAGTTGAGCGCTTTCTCGACGCACTAAGGGTATGCTCGGATTGGGCGATCGGCGCCCAGCGGGATGACGGCTCTTGGGACGCATTTGGTCCGATAGGCAGCGCTAAGTACTCCGTCTCCTCGATGGCCCAAGGCGAGGGGTGCTCGATGCTGCTGAGGGCCCATGCGGCTTTCGGGGACGAGTGCTATAGAGTTGCGGCGCTGAAAGCTGCCGAGTTCATGCTTATCGACATGGACAATGGCGGCGTGTCGTCGCATGACGGGGGAGAACTGTTCCTGGAGGAGTACCCTCAACGCCCCAGGCGCAGTGTCATGAACGGTTGGGTGTTTAGCCTTTTCGGTCTCTATGACGCATCGTTGGTCGACGCGCGCTTCGCCGGGCCATTCAAGCACTCTGCGGAGACGTTGGCTTGCCATTTGGATGACTACGACGCCGGCTTCTGGTCTTATTACGACATGGAAAAGCGTATCGCCTCTCCCGCCTACCATCATCTACATATAGCGCAGCTCCGCGCAATGGCGGATCTTTCAGGCGACGCAAGGTTCGCGGTGAAGGCCGAGGTATACGAGCGCTATCAGGAATCTCCGGCCAACCGCAGGAAGGCGATTGCTAAAAAGGCGCTGCAGAAGCTGATCGAGAAATCCGATGCGGTGATCGTCCAATGAAGAAGGCCCTCTATATCGTGACCTCGATGGACACCGGCGGGGCCGAGACGGTATTCATGAAGTATTACCGGGCTTTGGACAAGTCGCGCTATCAGCTCGACTTCTGTGTGTCGTCCGACGTGCCGGGCTTTTACGACGCCGAAATCGAGTCGATGGGCGGCAGAATTGTGCACACAGTCAAGAAGACCGAGGCCGGGCCGGTCGCTTCGTTCAAGCGGCTCATGCAGATAGCCCGGGACGGCGGTTATTGCTGTGCTGTCAGGTCGTCTCAGCACAGTCTTTCCTGTCTTGATTTGCTCGCCATGAGATTCGGAGGCGTGTCCAGAACCATATTCAGGTCAAGCAACACGGGTACAGTTTCGAACAGCAAAAAGGAGACCCTGCTGCACAATCTTTTCAAGCCCCTTGTCAGGGTTGCGGCGACCGACTTCGCCGCCCCGTCTACCGAGGCGGGCGTCTACATGTTCGGCAAGGCGGGGGTATCGGGGCCGCGTTTCCATCTCATGAAGAACGCGCTCAACCTCGAGGACTACGCCTATGACGCTTCGACACGGGACGATGTTAAGCGCGAACTGGGCGTTCCTGCCGAGTCCTATGTCGTCGGGCACGTCGGGAGGTTCAGTGAGCAGAAGAACCACCTCTTCCTTGTCGATGTTTTTGCTGAAATCGCCCGGAGAAGGCCAGACGCCGTCCTCATTCTCGTCGGCAAAGGCGAGACACGCACGGCCGTTGAGAGGCGCGTTGCCGAGCTCGGATTGACCGATAGGGTGGTGTTTGCCGGGGTTAGGAGCGATGTCCGCCGTCTCTATTCGGCTATGGACGTCTTCATCTTCCCCTCTGTCTACGAAGGCCTGCCGAACGTCGTCGTCGAGGCGCAGGCAAACGGACTCCCTTGCGTGATTAGCGACTCCATCACGCGGGAGGTTGGCATTTGCGAGAACGTCGTTTACAAAAGTCTGGGCGACGCTCTGGACGAATGGGCCGACGCCGCGCTCTCCGCGGATCGCATAGGGTCAAGCGCCAGTGCGAGGGATTTGAAAGGCTCGGGCTATGAAATCAATTCGGAGCTTCCCGGTTTCGTGAGGCTGGTATTCGGATGAACTTTATCGAAACATCGCTTTTCTACTTTCTTGTCGTTTTGCTTTCAGCGGCGCTTGCGCGCATGTCGGAAAACGGCAAAAGTAAGGCTGGGCTGGTCGCTGCCGTGGTTCTTCTTACCGCCGTCGGGGGCTTGAGGTCGTATGCGGTTGGGCAGGATACCCTGGGTTATAAAGAGGGAATCGAGTACTTCTACGCGTATGGGACCACGATGTGGAACCATACGTTCAGCGTTCCGTACGGTGTCTTCACAAGTGCGGTGCTCCATATCTGTAACAATTACTCGTTCTTGCTCGTCGTCGAGTCGCTGATCACCAACGCCTTTTTTGCTTTCAGGCTTTGGGATTTTAGACGAACGGCATCGCTCTCGTTTGCGATGTTCGTCTATACGGCAACGGTGTTCCCGCTGTCTATGTGTCTGACGTGCCAGATGATTGCAGTCTCGCTGGTTTTCTACGCAACCAGGTTTTTAGAACAGAATAAGCCGTTGCTTTTTTGCGCTTGGTGGGCTGTTGGCGCTCTTTTGCACGCGTCCGCCCTGATAGGGGTCCTATTCCTCATCTACTACCTATTTTCCAACAAAAGCAAGAGCCGATCGCAGTTCGCCGCGAAGATGCTTGCATCGGTTGCCCTGCTGTTCCTGGCAGCTTATGCGGGCTCTAAGCTCGTCGACCGGTATGCGCGTTACTCCGTGAACGAATCGAGCATCGGGTTGATGGTTTTTGCGCAGGCGACCGTCCTCGCGATCGCATATTTCGTCAGCCGCGAAACTGCGAATGTTGCCCCGGTTGAGAGCGACGGAACGTCGCGGCTCAAAGCCAACCGGATGCCGCTCGTGTTTTACGCTTTAGGCATTTTGGCTTCGGCGTCCTCTTATGTGATTGCCAACGCCGGCCGCATAGCCTATTACTTCACCGTATTAGGCCCCGTGATTTTCGGAGGCTTCGTGAAGGACGCTCGGAAAATAAAAGCCCGTTTTTGTCTTGGCTGTTTTCTAGTTGTCTGGTTCCTTTTCTACGCCTTTTATGCCTATCTGCTTCATACCGGGCTTGGTATCGAGTCTTATTCGTTCGTCTGGATGGGGTAAATAGTGCCCGAAACCGTTTCGGGCATATACGAGCAAAGTCTACGTTGGTGGTTTGCATACGCCCAGGGCTTGTTCCATGTGTAGCGCAGAGAATTAAAAAGTAAAACGCTTTGTTTAAGCTCGGACTTAAGGAAATTGTATATATGGAAAGCAAAATTAAAAAATACCTAAGTGACCCGTGGATGGCCTACTGTGCCTTTACGTCGAAGGGTCTAACGAAATGGGTTTCCGACAGGACGCACCTTCGATTGATGCATCGCGCCAAGTTGGGCATGTGGCCTAGCATAGACTCGCCGGTGACCTTCACTGAGAAGATGCAGTGGCTGAAGCTTAACGATCACAACCCTGCGTACACGACCATGGTCGACAAGTACCGCGCTAAGGACCTCATTGCCTCGCGTGTGGGCTCCGAGCACGTGGTCAAGACGTTGGGCGCCTGGAATTCCGCTGATGACATCGATGTGAGTGGGCTACCGGAGAAGTTCGTACTCAAAACGAATCACGACTGCGGCGGCGTGCTCATCTGCACTGACAAGGGACACTTCGATCTCAACAGTGCCAAGGACTTTTTTCGGGGTCATTTGAAGCAGAATTATTTTTACGGGTGCAGGGAATGGCCTTACAAGAACGTGAAGCCCGTCGTGTTCGCCGAGGAGTTCTTGGAGAGCGAGGGCGATAATGCCCGTGATGAAGACGATAACTGGGAAGGCATCGACGAGTTCGACTTCTTCTGCTTTGACGGGGAACCCCGGCTGATTTCTTATTGCCACGGGGACAAGAACGATTCTGAGAAGAGGTACAACGATTTCTACGACACTGAGTGGAATCTGCTGCCTTTGGCGATGGGATACGCGAGTTCCGAAGAGACGATCCCTGCCCCGGAGCAGCTCAGCGAGATGCTCGAGCTATCAAGGAAACTGAGTGACGGTGTACCTTTCTTGAGGGTCGACCTCTTCATCTGCAAGGGGCGCGTTCTCGTCGGCGAGCTGACTTTCTACCCGTGGGGCGGGTTTACGCCTTTCAGCCCCGCTGAGGCGGAGAGGACGTTGGGGCAAATGGTTTCTTTGCCCCAACGTGAAAACGAGGAATGATGGCAAACGAAAGCTGCATTCAGTGCGTGCGCATGGATAATCAGCCAGTAAGCGCGCTCCGGCGTTTCTTCATGGAGGTTTAGTATGTCCGACACAAAAGACCTCCGGGCGAGGTCGGCAAGCGCGGCAAAGTGGTCTCTGGCAACCGAGATTATCGCCAAAATCATCTCGCCTATCTCGCAGCTCGTCTTAGCGAGGCTGCTGGCGCCAGAGGCGTTTGGCATGGTGGCGACCGTCACCATGGTAGTGAGCTTTGCCGACATGTTCGCGGACGCCGGGTTCCAGAAGTACCTGGTGCAACACAGCTTCCGAGACAAAAAAGACCTGCATGCCAACGCTAACGTGGCCTTTTGGACGAACTTCGGCATATCGGTGGTCCTGTGGTGTCTCATTGCCATATTCAACGATCCGGTGGCCACCTTCGTGGGCAATCCGTCGCTGGGCTTTCCCTTGGCCGTGGCCTGCCTCTCTCTCCCGTTGACGTCGTTTTCGAGCATTCAGATGGCGTTGTTCCACCGTAATCTCGATTTCAAGTCGCTTATGCCGGTGAGACTGACGTCGACCTTACTTAACTTCGGCTCGACGCTTGTACTGGCGTTTATGGGATTTGGTTACTGGTCACTTATCGTTGGCACTTTGGCGGCGAATATTGTAAATGCAGTGGGGCTGACTCTGCTGTCTGAGTGGAAGCCGCGTTTTTTCTACTCCTTCAACATGCTGAAGGCTATGTTCTCATTCAGCGGATGGACGCTTTTGGAGTCGTTCACCATATGGCTTTCCTCTTGGGCGGGCACCTTTATCGTGGGGCATTTCCTGGGTGCGGCTGAGTTGGGATATTACAAGACGCCAGTCACCTTTGTGAGCGGGTGCTTCGGGATTATCACGAACGCTACGACGCCCATCTTGTTCTCGTCACTTTCGCGCCTTCAGTTTGATCGGGAAGAATACGTTGCTTATCTGCGACGCTTCCAGTTCATGGTGGCATTGTTCCTGTTGCCGTTGTCTGCGGGTATCTTCGTATTCCGCGAGCCTTTGGTGGCCCTGTTGCTCGGCGATCAGTGGGGCGAGGCGACGCTCATGTTCGGGTTGTATGGGCTGGTGCAGGGGCCGATGGTGCTGCTCTCATACTACAGCAGCGAGATGTATCGCTCTCTTGGTAAACCGCGCGTGTCTACGCTTGTGCAGGTGATGTACCTCGTGTTGATGACGCCGCTTATGACCGTGGCGGCTATGCAAGGGTTCGATGCCGTCGTGTGGGCTGATGCGGGATTGAGAATCCTTTTGATTGCTATCAACCAAGTGGTCACATATTTCGTGGTTGGCCTTTCGTTTGGGCGCACTATGTTGTCGCTCAAGGAGCCCATTTTCTGCACATCGATGATGTGCGCATTTGCATGGGTGACGTATGGACTCGCATCTAGCAACTGGCTTGGCGTCGGGTTGGACATTGTAGGGTGCGTCGTTGTCTATTTCGCGATTTGCTTTGCTTTGCCCAAGAGTAGGAGGGTGCTGCTGAAGCTGGTCAAGGGCGGCGGCTTTAAAACGTTTTGAGGTCTGTAATTAACTTGTTGGGAGTTCCATCTCAGGACTTCCTTAAAACGAAAGAGTGGGGTATATATGCAGGATAGAAAAGTCCTCGTCACTGGCGCCGCCGGCTTCATCGGGGCGTTTCTGGTGAAGCGGCTGCTCGAAACCACCGACGACGCGATCATCGGTCTGGACAACGTGAACAGCTACTACGACCCTGGCATCAAGGAGGCTCGCCTGCGAATGCTGGCGGAGGTGGACAAGGCGGGGCGTTTCGCCTTCGTGCGCGGCGACCTGTGCGATGCCGCGTTGATAGAGCGCCTGTTCGCTGAGAACGGCTTCGACGTTGTGGTGAACTTGGCCGCCCAGGCCGGTGTGCGATACTCCATCGAGAACCCCAAGGCCTACATAGACAGCAACCTGGTAGGGTTCTTCAATATATTGGAGGCTTGCAGGCGCCACCCGGTGAAGCATCTTGTCTACGCGAGCTCTTCCTCCGTCTACGGCGGCAACGAGAAAGTGCCTTTCTCGGAGGACGACCGTGTAGACTCTCCGGTGAGCCTGTACGCCGCCACAAAGAAGTCCAACGAGCTAATGGCCGCGGCCTACTCCAAGCTTTACTCCATCCCAGCCACGGGCCTGCGCTTCTTTACGGTGTATGGGCCCATGGGAAGGCCCGACATGGCATACTTCGGCTTCACCGAGAAGTTGCGTCGTGGCGATACGATTAAGATTTTCAACATGGGCGATTGTAAGCGCGACTTTACGTACGTGGACGATATTGTGGAGGGCGTGCGCAGGGTCATGGACGGCGCTCCTGAGGTCAAGATCGGTGTTGATGGTTTGCCAATGGCCGCTCATCGCGTGTATAACATCGGCAATTCGAATCCCGAGAACTTGCTGATCTTCGTTGATACGCTGCAGCGTGTGCTGGTTGAGGAGGGCGTGCTCCCCGCCGATTACGATTTCGAGGCGCATAAGCAGCTCGTTCCTATGCAGCCTGGTGACGTGCCTGTAACCTATGCGGATACTGGCGCCTTGGAGCGCGATTTTGGTTACAAACCCGCAACGCCGCTCGAGGACGGTCTTCGTGAATTCGCGAAGTGGTATCGCGAGTTCTACGGGAATTAGCTGGGTGATAGCAATGTCGAATGTATACAGCAGTGACCGTATTCGCTTTGGGGGGGGGTCTATTCTCTCAAACCATGCTTTGAGGTTTGTTTGGCTACTTCGAAAGTGCCAGAATTCGCACAATCCTTTATGGCATCTTTTTCGAAAGAGGATGGCTTGCAAATATGGTCTCGAGATCGCGCCTGCCACCTCGATTGGCGAAGGCTTGTATCTGGGTCACGCTTTTGGCATTACGGTAAACCCGAATGCCGTTATCGGTCGCAACTGCAATATGCACAAAGGTGTGACAATTGGTCGGGAAAACCGCGGCAAACGAAAAGGTGCGCCTGTTCTTGGCGATTGCGTTTGGCTTGGTGTCAACTCAACTATTGTTGGTGGCGTTCGTTTAGGCAACGACGTTCTCGTTGCACCGAACACTTATGTTAACTGCGACGTACCAAGCCATTCGATTGTGATTGGGCACCCATGCAAAATCATTTCTCGAGATGGGGCAACAGACGAATATATAAACAACAGGGTCTGAATAATAAAATCGGTTTTACATGTCTTATCCAGGATAGAGGGGGGGGGATCGTCTTCGCTAATTACAGCGAGTTAGCGACTCAGTGAGCTTTGGCGCGCTCTGATGCGAGCGGAAGGTGAAGCAAACTGGAACGGGTAGTAGATTCCCAGAAGCTATATGCAACGTGAGTGTCAAAGATAGCGCGTCTTAACGCATAACCCTGCATTCCTCCTTTCACCGACTGGCAAAACGATTTACACCTAATTGTCGACATTACCCACGCGATTTATCTTTGCCCCCGCATCGATCTCGCTAAACTAATAACTGCTGCTACCAGGGCATTTTCTGGTGCACATTCTATTGGCTCCTGCGAAGATCGGAGCGGGTATGTTTGCTGCCAAGTCCCACACCAGCCGTCATTACATTGCGATTGTTGCCATGGCCTGCCTATGCGTTTTGCTGGGCGGGCCTTCTTATGCCGCGGGCGCGGAGAGCCTCATCATCGCGGGCGCGACGTACTGCGAGCCGGGCGTGTCGGGCCCCGGCTGGGCCTGGACCGATGCCGACCACCTGGAGCTTGACGGCTACGCGGGTGGGGCCATCGGCGCCGAGGGCGACCTGGTGCTGACGCTTGCCGGGCAAAACTCCGTGACGGAGTCGCATGCGCCCGATGCGGACATCACGCTGTGCGGCATGGAGGTGTGGGGCAACCTGACGCTTCGCGGCACCGGGACCCTGACGGCGACGGGCTCGCAGTGCGGGATCCACGTTTCGCAGGCGCTCGTGGTGGACGGCTGCACCGTCGATGTCCGGGCGGACGGGGCCGATATCACGGACGAGGCGGTCGCCGGCGTGATCGCAGGCGACATGGCCGTGCGCGGCGGCGGACGCGTCGTCGCCACGGGCGCCGGGTCCGGAGCGGGCGTGCGCGCCTACGGCGTGTATCTGCAGGATGCGGGCCTTGGCGATGGTGCGGCCGGCTGTCGTCTTTCCGTCGACGAATCGCGGCTTGATGCGACCGGTGCCGATGGCGGTGCTGCGTGCACGGGCGGGTCGCATGTGTCCGCACGATTTGTGACGCCTGCTGGTGGGGCCTTTGGTGCTAGCGGCGTGGTGGATGCTGCAGGGGTCGTGGCACCGCATGTTGTGATTGAGCCCGATGTAGCCACGCCTCCGGCGGGGGAGACCGACAGGGGCGAGGTGACTGGCGATAGCGCGGGCAAGTCTCCCACCGATGCTAACCCCGCTGCCGGAGAGCCCACCACAGGACCCACGGTAAATCCGGCGCTGAAACCAGCGGCCGCGACAACCAAGATAACAACGACAGTAACCAAGACCACGGTCGCCAAAGTCCCCAAGCCCAAAGCTGCCACCGCGGCAACTGCGGCACTCCCCAAGACCGGCGACAGCAACTGGGTCGTCGCCTCTGTGGCGCTTTTCCTTCTGGGGACAGCGCTCTTGGCTGCCGCATATCGCTGCTAGGGCCCCGTTTAAGCGAGACCAGGGGGTGGTGAATGCAGCTATTGCAGAAGTCTATAGCCTTCTACTAAATCATCTTCTTAGAGATTGGTGCCGTATCAGCTATCGCTGCGACGGCACTATTTTGTTTAGCTCGACTGCCTCTCGATCTGTTGCCGATGTTGGCCTTACACCCCATCTGCCAGAGCGATAAGATAATTGCAATCCAAATGTTGCCATTTATAAAGCTTCTTGTTCTACTAAAGGATTGATATATGTCTAATGAAACTAAAGTTGGGGTTGATGATGTAGCCTCGTATATCAAATACATCAACGAGCTTTCACCAACAATAGATGGTGACGCCAGAACAATTGAGTCTACATTTGTGTTTCGTGGACAAGGATCGACTAAGTTTGATCTAGTTCCGTCAATCGGAAGAGACAGTCTTTGGCGTAAACCGGGATGTGACGCCATTTCTCCTATCATAGGCACCCTTAAGCACGAGGCGGATATTATTGAAACTGCCTGCCGCATATTGCCAAATGTTTTTAAACGAGATTTGCTTCCAATTGATCTTTTAGCCTGTCTCCAGCACTACGGAGTCCCCACCAGACTATTAGATGTCACTTTAAACGCGCTTGCCGCCCTCTATTTCGCCTGCGGAAATCTGGATGACGTGGGCGAAGTATTTATCTTTAGGCGACCGGGAGGGGATAAGCAGGAATATCCCATCTGTCAGGCAATCGCGGACTCGTGGCATCTGTTTATGAACTCTAAAGTGTTATCAGACTTTGCTTCACTTGCAATATCTAGACCATACTTTGACTATCAACGTGATCTAGTGCTTTCAAATTGCCCTGAACCAACCGATCAGGCAAAATGGTTTAAGGAGTGCTGCGAAGACACATTATTTGTCTACGGAACTAGATATCTCGATAGGCAAGCCGCCCAGTCGGGGCAATATATCCTTTTCCCAAATGACATTCGTGGTGAAGACCCTTATTTATCGTTTGAGGAATTCATAAGTCCGCTGCCCAAAGACAGTCCCGTAATAGCCGGTCGTTGCATAGTGCCATCTAATAGAAAAGCATCAATACTGAACGAGTTGAGTAAACTTGGCATTACCGAAGCTTCGCTCTTTCCCGACAGCATTGAGAAGAGATGCGCCGGCATAGTGAGTGAGATTAAGAGACACCGTCACTGAAGATTGCTCTTAATATCAGCGTAGAGAATTATGCTTCAGGCATTATGTCATACGTACTTATAAGGTTCATTGCCTAAAATCTCAATTTAAAACCGATATTTGTTCAAAGCTAACAAATATCGGTTTTAAAACTATATAATTGTTCTTGTTATTTAAGGATGTCTGTGAATAATCGATATATTTGAGAAGGATTCTAAAGATGATCCTCAATTTTTCATTTAAGAACTTTCAGAGCTTTCGAGATACTCAGCAGTTCTCGTTTGAACCGATTTCGAGCAAAAAGGAACTTGGGCCCGTGCGAGTGGCTGCGGTTTACGGCGCAAACGCGTCAGGCAAATCAAATTTCCTAAATGCTCTTTACTTTGTCTCTTACTTTGTTCGTACAGGTTATGCGACAGGCGATGCGAATTCTCAAATACCCATCGTCCCTTTTTTACTTGACTCGGAATCGCGATCAAATGACACAGAATTCTCGATAGATTTTATCGCCAGCAATTTGAAGTATGAGTTTTCATTTGGTGTAAACAAAAATGAGGTTACATATGAGAATCTCACTGTGTATCGATCAAAACAGCCGTCTCTTCTTTATGACCGCTCTTCGATAAACGGGGAACAGTCAATTAAATTTGGTAGCACCTTTACAGGCGCCAAAAAACAACTTTGGGATATCACGCGCAATAATTCATTGTTCTTATCTGCCGCCGCGGCGGCTGGAAGTGATGTAATTCAACCCGCATTCGCAGCTCTTGCCAATGACATCAATCTCTATGATGCAACGCATTATCTAGCAGAACTCGCCACCATAAAAAAGCTGTTTATCAACGATAACGCACGAGCTCAGATGCTATCTCAGCTCATTAAATATGCTGATATCGGAATTGACGGCATGGATGTCCGTCAATCGGAAGGCGTCATGGGTTTAAAAGACTCACTCATTGGACTCGATGAGATTCCGGAAGAGGCACGTAATAAAATTGCAGAAGACTTTAAATTGTCGTTCGCTTATGACCTGTTCTTCCACCACAAAGGCTCTGGAGATGGCTTTTGGCTGGGCTCCGCCCATGAATCGGAGGGCACAAAAGCTGCGCTGGCGTTTTTCTCGGTAGCCTTACGTTCTTTAAGCAGTGGGGCCACAACAGTAATTGACGAGCTTGATTCGAGCCTTCATCCTACGCTCCTGCGCGACTTCGTCTCACTGTTCGCCGATCCCGACACAAATCCAAAGGGCGCGCAGCTAATCTTCTCGACCCATGATGTCACCTTGATGACGCGAACCAGCCCTATGGAAGAGGTGCTTGAACGTGACCAGGTCTGGTTTGTGGAAAAGGACTCTGAAGGTGCTTCGCAATTAATTGCTGCGATGGAGTATTCGCCTCGTGCAAATGAGAATCTGGGGCGCAATTATTTAAACGGTGTCTATGTGCCGCTGCCCAACCCAAGTTTTCATCAACTTGTGGCCCGACTCATGAAGGAAGGCGCTGACATAAATGGCTAAGGCTGAAAGGAGAGGGCTTGCTCGCGGCCGCAAAAAGCAAACAAGAGCCAAAAGAAAGCGCCATCTAATTGTGTCCAATGGCAAGGTGACCGAAACCGAATACTTTAACTTCCTTATTAATGAAATGGACGTTCGCGGAAGCGTGCGGTATCGGCATATTGACGGAGACCCTTTGAAGGTCGCCAAGCAGCTTTCGCGAGAGCTCGATTCAGATAAAAAGGCCGTTAAAGCAGGCGAAATCGAAGCATTGAGTTCCGCATGGATCGTAGTCGATTCAGATGAGTTCAGAAACCTAGCCGCAGCAGAACGAGAAGCAAAGACAAAAGGAGTTAGGCTCGCGATCTCCAACCCATGCTTTGAAGTATGGCTTATCGATCATGTCTCACCATGCCCGGAAACTTTTGCATCGACGCCACAATGTGAGAAAAGAGCGCGCGACCTTGGCGTTCTAAAATCTACTGACCCCAACAGGTCCTCCGCGTCAAAGTTCAAGTCGGTAAATCTCGAAATGATTGATGGCAACAAGGGCCAGGCTTTGACCAATGCCGCAAAGCACAATACGGATAATAAACGTCGTGCAAGAGAAACGAATCCGGACAACGTTGCCGCCTATCAAGTATGGACAGACTTGCCTAATCTTGTAGATGACGTATTTGGATCGGGTAACTAGTGTGATTCATCCCGCGTTAGGGGCAGGCTTTTAACTCAAAAAATCGTAAACGAGGTAGCAATACTATGGAGCTATGTTCAGCTAGAAGACGGCACTGGACGCGCTGTCTGACAGCCCCGAGCCCAAAGACAACCAGTACTTTGCATGGATCCAGGACCTTGTTGCCGGAAACCGCACGCGAGAAGAACTCGCCGACGAGCTGCGCCGCGGTTGCGTTGTGGGCACGGGCGATCCGTCGCACGTATAAAATCAAAGCATCCGCACGCCTGCCATTATCTTGATTGGACGCCACATGGAACTCCCTAGCACCCTGTGCAGCAATGTCTACGACTTTGCGTTTTGCCACGAGCCCTGCTACGACCGCCTGGTCGACCTCGCCGACCCCGAGGACTGGGGTCCCGGCAACCGCATTCTCAAAAACTACCTGTCGTTTTCGTTTAGCCGCGCGGTGTTCCTGACCGAGCGCGACGTGGACCAGACCGCCCCGTCCAACTTGCCGCTGGTGTTCGACGACGACCGCTGCCTATTCAACACCGGCCTGTACACGCGCCGCTACGAGACCATCTACGGTCTGTTTGAGCCCAACACCAAGCCCGATGCGCGCCAGCGCTGGTTTTTGAAGGGTTTCTTTAAGGAAAGCGATCCCATGCTGGTCTCGTTTGAATACCTGCCGTGCCGCGTGCGCTTTGCCGAGGACCCCTCCGAGCTGGTCTTTGACTACCGCCTGCCCATCCGTTCCAACATCGACCACATTCTGGGCGACGAGGAGAACCTCACGCGTATTCCCGCCAGCCTGATGGGGGAGGGCAACTCGCTGCTGCTGCGCCGCGCCTTTGAGGGAGCCGTCGTCGAGGCCGCCCGCCGCGCCGCCGCCAATTACACGCTCGCCGTGCCGCAGTTCTACGGCGGTCGGATCCAACTGCTGCTGCCGCTATGCCTAACCGGCGACAAGCCCGAACTGGCGCTGACCATCCAGCGCGAGGACGGCTTCTACGCCGCGCGCACCTGCCTCACGCTCGACATGGCCTATAACAATGCTCGACTTATCTGCCGTCCCGAGACCTCGTGGATTAAGCGATAAAGGGTGGCTTAACTGCGGTTTTGCCGATTGCCTTGGTTGTTTTGGCTTGGCTAGCACCCACGAATTTGGTTGATTTCCGATCTCAGCCGAACACATTGAGCAAATAGGCCGTTCCCGCACC
>ERZ773147.2228-NODE-2228-length-17439-cov-14.225667_pt1 | contig 17439 bp, 14 predicted proteins | sample MGYA00580851_ERZ773147 | MGnify/ENA primary metagenome ERZ773147 (study PRJEB29015, sample SAMEA2737818) | human gut metagenome | biome: human gut; feature: human-associated habitat; material: faeces | place: China | collected 2012 ... | reverse complement strand
CCACCAAAACAGGCTTTTCCTCCCGGATCAACTGCTTAAACTGCTCCTGATTCATATTCATAGCTGCCATATCTGTCAGCTCCTTTCCTTTGTTTGGGTATAGTATACCGCGTGACAAGCGGTTTTACTGTGACGGCGTCACATAATTTGAGAAAATCGGCGCGGCGCTGCTCTGGTTGTACGATTATGATTGCCGCTCCCAGCCTTGGAGATTTGCCGCGAAAATGTGAGCAGAAAAAAGTCATGACTTAATCACCGCGAGGGCTTGTATATCACCCGAAAGGGATAGCTATAAAGAAGTACTGTAACGAATTGTTCCTAAAAATGTGGAAACAGAAAAGGAAATCGGTATGAAAAATGAATCCCAATACGGTCTGCTGCTCTTACAGCAGTATCTGTATGAGCATACGGATGATCAGCATCCGGCTTCCGTAGCGGATATTCTTGCCTTCTGGCAGGAGCATGGCATTCAGGCAGGGCGCAAGAGCGTATATTCCGCTATTGAAGTCTTGCAAAGTAGCGGTATGGACATCGTCTGTGTCAAAAGCACCCAGAATCAATACTTCGTGGGTGAGAGGCTGTTCGAACTGCCGGAGCTGAAGCTGCTGGTGGACGCGGTAGAATCCTCCCGCTTCATTACGGCCAAAAAGAGCGAGCGGCTTATTGGAAAGCTGGGTAAGCTCACCAGTGAATCTCATGCCCGCCAGTTGGATCGGCATATCTATATGGAAGGTACCGCCAAACCGGAGAATGAGTGTATTTATTACAGCGTGGATGAGATCCATAACGCCATTCAGGATAAACGGCAGATCACTTTCCAGTATTACGAATACACACCGCAAAAAGAAAAGATACTCAAGCATAACGGTTACCGCTATCAGTTCAGCCCATATGCCCTTATCTGGAGCCGGGATTGCTATTATGCTGTGGGCTGGTCGGAAAAGCATGGAAAACTGGCACAGTTCCGGGTGGACCGAATGGTGGCTGTGGAATCATTTGACCGGGCGGCTGTTTGTATGCCGGACTTCGACCCGGCTGAGTATGTGCGGAAAATATTCGGAATGTACCCGGACGATCTGTGTACGGTGGAACTGCTGTGCGAGAACGAGGTCATGCGCAGCGTAATAGACCGCTTTGGCGAAGAAGTCTCAACGGTGACAGCAGATGACGGCCATTTCAAGGCCATCGTGGAGGTAGCGCCCAGTCCACCATTTTTTGCATGGGTGTTCACCTTCTGCGGCAAGATCCGGATCCTCGGCCCCGAAGAGGTGCTGGACGAAATGCGCGGTATGGCCGCATGGCTGCAATGATCCAGCAGAGGTGTTCCTTGCGGGGGACACCTCTGTTTTCTCATCTTGTAAATCAAACAAATGTTTGCTATACTGACGGTGTTCCCAATCGAGAGAACACACGAGGAGGTGAAACGCGTGGAACAGACCTTTGGCAGCTTCCTTCGGGAGAAGCGTATAGCGCGCGGCCTGACGCTCCGAGGCATGGCGGCAAAGCTGGACCTGTCGCCAGTCTATCTGAGCAACATTGAGAACGACCGCAGACCGGCGCCGACGCGCGCATATTTGGAACGGTTGGAGCAGGAACTGCATCTGAACAAGGCGGAAACCGAGCAGATGCTGGATCTTGCCGCCAAGTCCCAGAATAATCGGGTATCCGCAGACCTTCCGGACTACATCATGGATCGGGAGATCGTCCGGGCTGCATTGCGCACAGCCAGGGAGGCGGATGCCACCGACCAGGAGTGGCAGGACTTTATCGACCGGATCAACCGGCGCATGAGATCATCCGGAGAGGACAGTGATACCAAGGCATGAGAACACCATATTACAGGGAACAGGCTCTGGAGGGGATCGCCTGCGAAGTCATCACCGCCTATGATCCGAATCTCTACTATGGCGTTCCCAGAATGATCCCTATCGAGGATATCATCGAGGCACAGGGGATCACGCTGGAGTATCAGTGCCTGCGGAAAACCGGCTGTGTTCTGGGCGAAACGATTTTTGATGATGGCGGTACCATCATCTACGATTACGATATCCCCGGATATACCATTATTGCGGTCAAGGGAGGTACCATATTCATTGATAGTTCCCTCTGCGGAGAGGACGCCTCCACAGGTCGGCTGCGCTTTACCTGTGCCCATGAACTGGCACACTGGCTGCTGCATAAGAAACTGTACAGCGGAACCGGTGAGGGTGCAGCCATGATGACGGAAGCGAACATCATCAGAGCGCAGAACAGTACATTGGAAATACAGGCGAATCTGCTGGGATCCATCCTTCTGATGCCGCTGCCTCAAGTAAAACGATGCTTTTACCAGCTCCAGTCTGGCAGGGACCGTCAGCAATTAGTCGCGGATATGGCCGGCATTTTTCAAGTCTCCAAGCAAGCCATGCGTATCCGGCTGGAGAATCATCATCTGCTGTGAAAAAATTTTAGGAAGCTGTTCTCAAAAAAGAGAACAGAGAAAGCGAGGCGCCATGGAACAAGAAATACGCAAGATCCTTCGCTGTCCCATCTGCGAGAAGGGACGGATCGCGGATGCCCCAGCGGGGGCGGCCCTTTCCCAATATCGGCTGTTTGCCATGGTAGGGGATGAACCAGCTGATATTATCGCAAAGTGTCCAAGGTGCGGTATGCAGGTGGGGATCACCGTGCGGCACAGGACTGAGCCGCCAATCATCGTTCCCACTCTCTGTAGGGATACGGCATGGGCCTGAATTAAGAAAAAACAAAACAATATATAACTTCGTCAAGCGCACCAACCACCCAGCGTCGAATCAGACGTAAGCGGGAAGTATTGAGTTAGGAGCCTTACAAGTAGCTTTTCAGCTATGCGTAAGGCTCTTTTTTTGCGCCCTTTTCGCATTGTTGAGTGGCGGAAAGGACTTGTATGCTCCAGCGTTGGCAGACCTATGTCGCCAAATACCCGTGACCCGATCTCAGAACTTTCAAAAAAATCTGAGATTGGAGTCACGAAAAATGAAAAAATGGCAGGAAGAACGCAATTATAGACGCATTTATAACGAAGCTGGTGAAGTGATCGCCAATATCATCACCGTGGATGGTGTGGATGTGGAAGTGGCGGAGGATGTGTATCTGGCCTACTCCCAGGCGGACCGCCGGGAGCGGTATGTGCGGGAGGAACAGTTTTCCGGGAAACTCATCTCACTGGAGCAGATGGCGGAGGACGACCTGCTTCCGGACTATGTCGGCGCGGAAGCAGCCCCAAGCGCAGAGGAAGAAGCACTGGAACGGGAGCAGGCACAGAGCCTTGCGGAACGAAAGGAGATGTTGCTGCTGGCCATGCTGTCTCTGAATGACGCGGATCGGGAATTGATCAACGCGCTGTTCTTCGATGGCGCGTCCACCAGAGACTACGCGGCGCGGATCGGAATTACCCAGAGGGCGGTCATCAAACGCCGGGACCGTATTCTGCGGGATCTGAAGAAATGTTTTGAGAATTTTTCAAATTAAGGGTATTCACCCGAGGGCTTTTTCGGGAGGACAGTGAGGGACCCAAAAGGAGATCCCTCACTGTTCCTTGAAAAGTGCATACCAGCAGTACGGGCAACCGTCCGGACGGATGAGCGTTCGCGCAGTGTGCGCCATGACCCGGAGGAGATATCTTCGGCGAGCGATAAAACCTGTGACGGGCCGACTTTGGCAAAGTCGGCTGGCATTGACTCTGTTCGGGCTGATAATGAGACACAAAGCACTGGCCAGCATGAAGAGGCTGGGCTGCCCTGGGGTTGAAAGCAGTAGAGACTCCTGGAATACGCCCGTGAGAAGGTAGCCGCCTTCTGTCCGTACTGTTCCCCTGAACCACCGGGGCGCGAGCTGCAAATACGGTGGAGTAACTGACAAGAACCACTTTTTATCATGATAGGGGAAATCCACGGATGAATACAAATGATACAAACAGGCAGAAAGCCTACGCCATGATCGACCATATTTTCAAAGACCTGCTGCCTGCCCAGGGCATGGCGGAGCGTTCCGAGCAGATCAGGCTCAGCCACCGGATGCTGGATATGCTGGGCCACTACTCGGCGGGGTTCACGCTGGACACCTACGCCCATGTGACCACTGACGCTCAGCTCAAGGCGGCGCAAACGATGGGGAACATCCTCTCACGTGCTGTCTGACGGTTTCCGCTATCCATTCTGGGTCAAAACTGGGTCAGGAACAGGGGACTCCAATTTTTCTGGCATGGCGCCCCAAATTTTTCTTGCGTGATGGAATGGCTCGTGCTATTATAAAAGTGCAATCGCAAGTATGGTGTTAGGGGCTGATCATTTTGCCAAGAGGAAAACTGTTAAACGGACTGGTGACCCAGCAGAAGGTCCTGCGGGGAGCGGTAACGCTGTTTCTGGAAAACGGCTACACGAAAACCACCACCGGCGAGATCGCAAAGGCGGCGGGCATCGGACAGAGCTCGTTCTTCCATGTTTTTCCCAGTAAGGAGGCGCTGCTGCTGGAGCTGGTAAAGCGGATGTTCAGCGGGCAATTCGCTCTGGCGGGACAGCACAGCGGGGAACAAGACCCTGTGCTCCTGTACGCCGTGGAAACGGCCCTCCAGCTCCACATCGCCGAGCTGACCGAGCCGCTGCGGGAGTTGTATGTGATGGCATACTCTCTGCCCTCCATCGCGGCATATCTTTACAAAAGCACAACGAAGCGGCTGCAAGTCATCTTCGGGCCTTATCTGCCGGAGGCACAGCCCAAGGACTTCTACGAGATGGAGATCGCGTCCGCCAGCATCATGCGGGGCTTCATGTCGGTTCCCTGCGACGTGTATTTCACGATGGACGCCAAGATCTCCCGCTTTCTGGACTGCTCGCTCAAGCTCTATGACGTGCCGAAGGAGAAGCGGGCGGCGATCACGGCGGCAGTTTTGCAGATGGACCTTCACACAATGGCTTTGGGCATCATCCAAAAGACCGTCCAGCAGGCGGAAAAGGGCTTTGAGGCCCTGACGGAAAAACAAATTTAGGCAAGGGGGTATCCCCTTGGAGAAGCCAAAATTCTTTTATCATGGAGGAATCACGATGAAAAGAAGATTTCTTAGCTTGCTTACCGCGTTTGCTCTGTGCTTGACCCTGATCCCCACAACAGCATTCGCAGATGACGAGAAAAGGGGAGAAGATGTTTCCCCAAGCATCTGCGAAACAGCCTGCACGGAAGAGTCGAAGCTCGGTAAGGAGCAGCCGAACGCCATCGCGGAGGACGAGGGATCATCCGCGCCAGCGGATGATGAACTTGGCAGTGATGTCGTTGCCGCCGAAAAAAGCCCTGCCGTAATGCGGGCGGCGAATGGCATCAGTGCGCGGGCGGCGAATGGCACGATTACCCTCGGCAGCACCGTTCTCGACATCACACAAAGCTCTATAAGCAGCACTTACGATACGACCGGCGGCTTCAAGTATGACGCCGCCACGAAGACGCTGACGCTGCGAAACTGCACGATCGACACTTATACAAAGGTCTCGTCCGAGCAATTGCCCGGCATATTCAATTACTATAACGTCTTTCTCGACAGCCGTAATGTCGGGACGCTGAACATCGTGCTTGAGGGCAGCAATTACATTGGTGATTCCAGTAGCTTGAAGTATATGTCCGCCGATTCCGATGTGAATACGCCGCGCTATCTCGGCATCTGGGGCAATACCGTCAGCTTCTCCGGCAGCGGGAGCCTGACCATTGAAGCCCAGACCTTCCCCATTCAGTCCGGCGGCATTGAGACAAGCGGGAGCGTGGATCTGACACTGCGCAGCTACATGAATGGAACCGTGACGCGGAGCATGGCCGTCGGCGCCGGGACGTGCGTCACCGCAGAGGCACAGGGAAACAATCTGGACTTCTACGCGCTCAATGTCAAGAACGATCTGACAGTGAACGGCACGCTTAATGCGACCACCAAGGGTTGTGTATACCAAAATGACTATCCCGTCGCCCTGCTTGTGGGCGGAACACTGCGCGTCGTCGGCGGTCAGGTGACCGCCACGAGCGACGGTCAGAACGGCAATGACGGCTGTCAGGGCTACGGCATCAAGGCCAATGCACTGGAGATCGGCGGCGGGGGAAGCGTCCGTGCCTATTCCAACGGCTACAGTACGAAGACCAGCCAATATGACGGCAAGGAAGCTATTTACGTTTCCTCGAACCTGACGGTCGACCTCGGCGGCTATCTGTATGCGAAAACACAGAACCCGACTCTTTCAAACGAGAATGAAAATGGCGCGCTGAAGGTCAACGGCCGCTGGGATATTTCCGGGACCAATGGGGACACGGCATACACAAAGGCCGTCATAACAAAGCCGGTGAACGGCAGCATCTACGCGAATGTGATCCTCGGAACAACCGTAAGCCCTGAAAAAGAGGTGGAGATCAGCGGCATCCGAAATGCCGTGCTGGTACTCAGCTACTATAAGGGTCAATATAATGAGGGAAAAACCTGGTACTATCGCAACGCCGACCGCCCCGGGGATACAGATTCCATCAAGCAGAATGTTTACAGCTCCGGCAGCACGCAGCAGGAGTTGAACCTCAAAGAGGGCTTCAGCAAAGTCCTTGCGGCGGACTACAATAATTACTACGGCATCGACGTGCGGGAGGGTGAGCACACCGTCGTGCTCGATGGTCTTGCAATCGTGCGCGATCACACCTTTCTTACCGTGCGCAGCGGCGCGACGCTGAACCTGAAGCTCACAGGCAAGAGCTGTCTGGAAAGCGGCAGCGCACCCACCTTCTATGTGGAACAGGGCGGCACGCTGAACCTCATCGGCGGGGGCATGGCGCAGTCCTCACTGGCGCTCATGGGCGGTCTTTCGGCGGCAAGCGGCGCAACTGTGAATTTCAAGGACTGCGCCGTTTACGCCGCAGGTAAGACCATCGGCGGAACGGGAGCCAACGTATCCGTTGAAAACTGCTGGATCAGCGCCGGCTTTGCCGGAAACCTGCGCGTCACGCGCAGCACACTGGAGGGGGAGCACTCCGGCGGCACGGTGAAGATCGACCGTAGGAGCAACGCCAACCTGACGGACGCCTCCGGCAAGGCGGTCACCGGCGTCACGGACCACAGCGGCAATCCTGTTTACCGGACAAAGGTCGAACTGGAGGACATGGGGAAGAGCCGGAACCTCATGATGATCGCCTACCGCACCGACGCTACCGTCGGCATCATGCAGACGATTCTTTACCCGCTGGTCACACAGCTGCGCGTGAATATCCCCAACACTGTCAACGATGACGTCATCAAGGATCTCACCATGCTTGTCAGCGACAACACTGTCTACCTCTGGCTTCCGAGCGGTACAAGGATCATGAGTGTGGAGGGCTTTCAGGACGACGGCAGTTCGCCGGTCGGCTTCATCCATGATCCGCAGAAGGGCGCGCCCATCGTCACCACCGCCGACAACAGCGCCAGCGGCAAGATGATCCTGCTCAGTCTGCTCCTCGCCTCGGGCGTGCTCGCCTTCCGCGGCACACCCGGCGGAGACAACACCGCGCTCTGTGCGGGCTATCTGGGGGACTCTGCAAAGGACACCTGGATCGGCTATCACCCGGAAAAAGACGTCAAGCTGCAGGCGGATTGGAAGTTTATCACAGACTTCGGCATCCGTATGCTTACAGGCGGCGAGGCGGAGGTCAAGCTCAACGGACTGGACCTGAGCGGCCCGAACAAGCGCGTGGAGCTGGATGACCGCTCGAAGCTTTCCGTCGTGCTGATGGAAAACACTGAGAGTGTCATGAGGTCCAACGAAGGCAGCACCGACGCGGTCTGGACGCTCAAGGGTTCGGGCGGTCTGACCATCAAGGGGCAGTCCGGCGGTGAAAAGCTGACGCTCCGCGGCGACCACGCCATGGACGGCAGCACCGGTGCCTCCCTGACATTCAATGGCATCACGCTCATCAACAACTGCACGAACAAGCCGGAGACGACGCTTGGGAAACTCACCATCTCAAACAGCACCGTCCTCGGTCTGGGCACGGTCAACTGCGCCAACGTTGTCATCAACGGCGGCAGTGTCGATCTGGATGTTCCGGTGAACACAGTCGTGAAAGATTCCAGCGGCAATGAGCTGAAAAAGGTCACTCTGACCCTTTCGCAAAAGAATGCCGCCGTGGAGGATGTCACCCTTTCCGGGCTTCCGGCCAATACTACATTTGACGACAGCCATATCATCTCCGACGGCAGCGGCAAAATCTACCTCTGGATCCCCAAGGATGCGGAGGTGGAGACTGTGACCGTCGGCGGGAACAAATACTATCCCAAGTCGGACGGCAGCATGACCATCGGCGATGTGCCGGAGTTCACCAGCCCGGCAGAGGATGTCAGCTGCGTGGTCGAAAGCAATGAATACATGACCCTGACCGTGGAAGTTGTCGGCACGCCCGCGCCCGCACTGCAATGGCAGGTCAGCCGGGACGGCGGCAAGACCTGGGAGAACATCGAGGGCGCGACTAAAGCCACCTATCAGGCGCTCCTGCCCCTGTCCCTGCACGGCGCAAAGTTCCGCTGCGCGGCGACGAATAAGGATGGCACGACATATTCCCATACATTTACCGCGTACTACTGTCCCGCAGTTCTGCGCGGCGCGGCCTCGCCCATGCGGGGAAACGGTGAATTCATTCAGGGCGAGATCGCGACCATTACCGCCGGTTTTTACGACGGCCAAACCCGGTATCCCATAAGCTCTCTGACGGGCGTCACAGCGGAATACCGCTGGAAGTACTGCAGAAACGTTATGCCAACGGAAGAGGAGTGGGCTAAGATCCCACCCGCGCGCGAATCCTATCCCATCACCATCACGGATGAAATGGACCATCAGTGTGTTTGCTTCCATGTCACGCTGACCTATCCCGGCAATACGGTCAAGACCGTGACCGGTTACTGGCGGCTCCTTGTGTGCGTCACACCTGTGGTCACGGAGCAGCCGCAGAGCGTGTCCGCGGCTGTGGGTGATTCGGTGACATTCTCCGCCAAGCTGATCAAGCAATATCTCAACGCGCTGGAGTATCAGTGGCAGAGCAGCGCCGACGGCGGCCAAAACTGGACGGACATCGAAGGCGCCGGCGGCAAAAGCTATATGGAGGACGATTGGAACTACATTCCCCGCTACACGATCCCGTCCGTCACGGCGGCACAGAGCGGCCAGCTGTTCCGCTGTGTGCTCTGGAACACGAACAACCATACGGGCAGTGACCGCGTGAGCACGCCTCCCGTATACTCCGAGCCCGCGACGCTCACCGTGACGCCGCCCGCGCACGAGCACCGCTACGGCGATTGGAGCAAGGACGGTACGAACCACTGGCACGAATGCACCGACGCGGCGTGCCCGAATCAATCCGAAAGCATCAAGGACAAAGCGGCGCACGTCTACGACGATGACGCGGATACCACCTGCAACGTCTGCGGCTACGTCCGCACCGTGATGCCGCCTGCGCACGAGCACCGCTACGGCGACTGGAGCAAGGACGGTACGAACCACTGGCACGAATGTACCGACGCGGCGTGCCCGAATCAGTCCGAAAGCATCAAGGACAAAGCGGCGCACATCTACACCGATGACGCGGACACCACCTGCAACGTCTGCGGCTACGAGCGCACCGTCACGCCCGAGATCATCCCTGTTTCCCAAATCACGCTTAACAAGGCGGAAACTTCGATTTCTGTTGGAAACAGCGAAACGCTGACCGCCACGGTCGCGCCTGAGAACGCCACCATCAAGGCTTTGACTTGGGCGTCCTCTGACGAGGATGTTGCCACCGTAGCCCCTGACGGCACCGTGACGGCGGTCAAGGTTGGTACCGCGACGATCACCGCCACCGCGGCGGACGGTTCGGGTAAATCCGCCACCTGCACGGTCACCGTGACCGGCGGCACTACGCCCTCTCAGCCCGGCAGCTCTACGGGCGGCAGTTCCGGCGGATCTTCCTCCGACCGGGACAGCCATGACAGCAATCCGGTCATTAAAACGGAGACGAAGAACAATACCGACGGCTCTACCACCAAGACCGAGACCCGGAGAGACGGCTCTGTGACCCAAACCACCACCGGCAAGGACGGCTCCGTGACCAAGGCCGAGACGAAGAAGGACGGCAGTTCCGTCACCGAGAACAAGGCCGCTGACGGCTCCACCGGCACGGTGAAAACCGACAAAAACGGCCAGACCGAGGCGGCGGCCAAGGTCAGCGGCAAGGCCGTTGAGGACGCGAAGAAGAACGGCGAGGCGGTCAAGGTTCCCGTGGAGGTCGAGGCCACCCGGAACAGCAGCACCGCTCCCACGGTGAGCATCGAGCTTCCCAAGGGCGCGGGTGAGACCAAGGTGGAAATTCCTGTTTCCAACGTGACCCCCGGTACGGTGGCGGTGCTCGTCCACCCCGACGGCACGGAGGAAATTTTGAAGGATTCCATTCCCACCGAGGACGGTATCCAGTTGACCGTGGACGGCAGCGCGACGGTGAAGATCGTTGACAACTCCAAGGGCTTCATCGACACCCAGAACCACTGGGCCGAGGACGAGATTGACTTCGTGAGCGCCCGCGGACTGGTGAACGGCATGAGCGCCACGATCTACGCGCCCAACGCCTCCACCACCCGCGCCCAGCTTTGGACGATCCTTGCGCGGCAGAACGGCGCGGACTTGAACGGCGGTAACACCTGGTACGAAAAGGCACAGAACTGGGCCAAGGACAAGGGCGTTTCCGACGGCGCGAACCCCAACGCCGCCATCAACCGCGCCCAGATGGTGACGATGCTGTGGCGGGCCGTGGGCCAGCCCACGGCGGGCGGTACGGCGAACTTCACCGATGTTCCCACTGACAGCTATTACGCGCAGGCCGTGGCTTGGGCCGTGGAGAACGGCATTACCACCGGCGTGGGTAACGGTCATTTCGACCCCACCAGTACCTGCACCCGCGCGCAGATCGCCGCGTTCCTGGCACGCTCCATGAAGTGACGCAAAAAAACAGCCCCGGTCCCTTTCATAGGGGACCGGGGCTGCTTGGCGTGAACTGCTGCTTTTGCACCGCTGGAATCAATGAAGGCTACCCGATCTCAGAAAACGGCAAATGAGCCCTTTTGACAAGCGGACGTCCAGCGTTTCAGCAGCACGCGGAACACTCCGAGGGTAATGATACCACCCCCTCTTTCGCACGCGCGAAAAGCCCTAAGCACAGGGCATAAAGCCACAATTTCGACGGAAGCAAAAAAAGATCACGCGGCCCAGCGGGGCCGCGACGCCGGAGGAAGCGGACACACGCCATAGGCGTGCATTCGCTTCCTCCGGCTATTCTTTCGGTGACGATTTCGCTGGCAGCTCAAGACTGTGCTGTGGCGAGGGAGGGAAGGCCCCTGTTTCGGCGTGTGTGCCCTTGTGTGCGATTTTTCTCCGAAAGCCGAGTGTGTACCCGCTTTCGCCTGCGAAAGCAAACGTGTGCCGTTTGTGAGAGAAGTTGAAAAATGCGATGAGAAACGGTTGGGGACAGCGTTGTGATGGTAACTTTTTGACGATATTTGCGGGAACGATTTGGGGCGAAAAGCCGAACTTTACAGGAAGGTTTTCTGAGTGGCGAAGGCCGTTCGATTTTAGCACAAGATATCTCATCACGCCGGTCACTGCCGATGCGCTGAAAAAAACGATGGAGGATGCGGAACAATGGGACAGATCATTTTGAAAAAGAAAGGATGTTTTTTTGAAAAGAAGATGTAACACGGAACCATCAGAAAAATCATGATTTGAGGAGGTAATTTGCTGATGAAATGCAACCGAATTTTATCCATGCTTCTGACGCTGTGCATGGTAATGAGCCTGTTCGCCGGGACAACGGTCACGGCAAGCGCGGCAGACGGGGCAACAACGCTGTATGTCAACGGCGTGGATACGGCAGGTGGCAGCCCCGCCCAGTATGCCACTGCTGAACTGAAGCTGAACGGTTATACCGCAGGGGCAGCTCTCAACCAGGCGACCATTACAACGACCAGCAGCACCGGTTTTAAATCTATCTCTTTAGATGGCTTTATGGACAAGCCGGATGGTAAATCTGACACGATTGGGAATTTTAGTGGAACAAAGACCTATTACGTCATACTCAAAATGCCGCGAAACACAGGATACGAACTTCAGGAAAACGATGGAAAGCCGGTAGGTGTTACATTAGAGGGCGCCACGCCGGAGCCGCTCAGCGAAAATAAGGATTTCTTGATTTTCAAGATGAACAGTAAACCTGCCGCTGCAGCATCCACCTTCACCGACGGCTTGGGCAAAGCAGACTGCACATTTAACACCTATGCCAAGGGCGCGAAAAATGACAAGGGCTACACCTTCGTGGGCTGGTTCGATGGCGATAGCGAGTTGGAAAATGCGGAAGCCGCAGTTGCCGGCAAGACCTACACCGCCAAGTGGACAAAGAACGGCAAGACCGTTCGAACCGCCGTCCTTGATCTGACCCATATCAGTGAGAGCAACACCCTCGGCGCAACAAAGTCCGGTGACATCTACACCAACGGAAACGAGGGCTGGAGTTGGGATGCTACAACCAAGACCCTGACGCTCAGTGGCGCGACGTTTGACGTGAACAAGCAGTCAACGGAGCCGAATATAGAGGGCAGAGGCGCGATCCTCCTGCCTGCCAATGCGAGCGTCACCACGAAGAAGGGTACGGAGAACACCGTGCACAACGGCTCCACAATTGGGACCGCCCTGGGTACCTATATCGGCTCCGGTATTGTGAGCGAGGGTGCATTTACCATTAAGGGCGACGGTGAGCTGTCCGTTACCGCCGGTGCCTTCGGTGTATTTGCCGTGGGCGATGTGTCTATCGGGGCACCGATCTCCATTGTCTGCACGGAGACCAAGGGCAATGTCGCTGCTGTTGTGACAGACAAAGACCACAGTATCACCATCGCACCCTCTCTGTGCATCAAGACCCCCACCAAGGGTAAAATGGCCTCCTCCGATGTGGGTCGTTACATTGCTGAGCAGGACGGCCAGACGCCCGCAAGAAAAGTTGTCATCGGCGTCGCAAAGAAATACACCGTGACCTACAATGCCAACGGCGGCAGTGCGGTTGCGCCTGTCACTGTCGCTGAAAACAGCAACCTGACCGCACCCAATGCGCCCACGAAGAATGGTTACACCTTCCACGGCTGGTATAAGGACGCAGCATTTACCAACAGCTGGAATTTTGATGCGGACACCGTGACCGGCAACATCACGCTCTATGCAAAATGGACTGAAACGACCAAAAACTACGGCATTTCCGGCAAGGTTTATGAATCCAACGGCACCACCCCCGCTTCCGGCGTTTCCGTGAAGCTCATGAAGGGCAATACGCAGGTTGCTTCCACCACTTCCGCAACTGACGGTACATACAGCTTCACCGGCATCGCCCCGGGCGTTTATAACATCGTCGCCGAGGAAGATGATACAACGCAGACAACTCTGGTCATCATCACCAACCAAAGCGAAACAGGTAAAGACATCACGATGCCTAACGGTAAGGTGAACTCCAAGCTGACGGTCAACGGTGCCGACACACCCGATGTGGTCGCCGGCGGTCTGGACAAGGAAGCGGCGGCTGTGAAGAATGAAAATTCCAGTGCAACTTTGGTCAAGGTAGAAATGACCGTCGAGAGCAAGAGCGGTGCAGAGGTCAACTCTACGGACAAGACGAACATCGAAGCCGTGGCTTCCGGCAAGATATTGGAATATTGAGCTTATCAGAATGACTTTGACATTGACAAAAGCATTATCCATCGGGACGCCGCCAGCGATCAGGCCGTGGATAAGGCCCTGCTTTGGATGTCCCGGCCCTCTGGGACATACTGTTTTCGGGAGCGTGACGTTTTCCTGAAAGGCACCCGGCAGCACAACACATGGAAGTTCTATGGAGAACAGACCCGTGACAAGATACTGGCCTATGCGGTGGAGTTGACCGGCACACAGGGCGGCACCATCCGGGGTAATCTCTATGAGCTGGACTATCAGCAGCATTTCCGGCACGTCGTTGAAGCCTCCCAGTCGGTGAGCGTGAACCGGCTCTTTTATGAGCATGGAACCCGTGACATCCCGGATGGCCAGTATTTTGACGGAAGCCCTGACCGGGTGTTGGGAAATTTCCTGCGGTATGAGGCCCAGCCCCATGACCCGGCTGTGCTGCAGGAGGCTTTACGGCAGGAGCAGCACAGCCGGGGGCGGGCCGTCCCCGGCGACTTCAAAGCCCACGTTACGGCTTTGCATGACAGCCGGATTGAAACCGAGGCCCGGCGCATCGTGGATAAGCTGAAAGATCTGTCCGCGCCCAACAGCCCCAACAAGACACATTTTATGGTGGAGATCTCACCGCACTTTGACGCACTGGCTTCCACCAAGGACAATGACCGGCTCTTTGCCATGCTGCCCTATAAGTCCCTGTGCTTTACCAGCATAAAAGACCGACACGGGGTATATGCCATGATTAACAAAGATGAGCGCCGTGATGTGAGTATTCGCAAGCCCCGGCCATCTATCCGCAAGCAGCTTGCCGACAGCAAACAGGCCACCAGCCCGAAAAAGGCGGCGGCCAGAACCAAGAAAAATGAATTGGAGGTATGAGGAATGATGCACTTTACCGTGGAAGAAGAAAATTTGATCTGTATGTACCACAACGCAGACCGACGCAGGACGATAGGCAAGATCACCGCAGCCATGCCGGGTATGGACGGGGATATGTGGACGCTGGCCCAGCAGACCCTTTCCAAGCTGAAACGTATGACGGATTCTGACTATGACAGCCAGAAATTCTATTTCACAGACGAGAACGAATAAATAACAGCAGACGCCGGGCGCGGCGGCCATGTGGCCGCTTGCGTCCGGCGTCTTTTCTTTTTGCCTGTTCCTACGCATTTAGAACCCAGTATTGACGGGGATAGGATAAAGTATTCGCCCACCTCTGCAAACGTGCGGGAGAAGCCTTGAAACTGGCGGTTATCAGCCCCGAAAGGCGTAGGTTACAGTCATTATTAGCCCCCGAAACAGGTACAGACGCGCAGCGGGTGTATCTGTTTCGGGGGTGTGCAGGTGATAGCCGCAAAGCGGCGTAAGAGGGTGCAGCCCTCTTGATCGTTATTCTTGTTCCAGCGGGAAGCTCGGCAACGCTTCCAGCAGCTTTAAGGAAATGTGCTGCCGCATATCCTCGTCAATGACTTTTTTCACTTTGCCGCCCGGCTGCCTGATCTCCACCGTGGAAAGCTCGTCGATGTAGTCCGCATAGTGGGCCAGCACCTTTTCTGTGGCCCACTTCTCACCGGCAACGGCGGCTTTGATTGTTTCATAGTCCAGCAGCTTTTCTTGTCCGTCCATCCTGATACCCCCGTCAGATTGATTTTTTCCATGATACCATATCTGGGAGTATGGAGCCAGAGAAACCGGCGATTTTCTGCTGGTAAATTCTACGCATTTAGAGCGGCACTATGGCGGGGATAGGATAAAACACTCACATACCCCGCCGACTATGCGGGAAAAACCTTGAAATATAGGGCTTTTTAAGGCCCTAAATGCGTAGGTTGGTGCTTTGTTGCGATATGCTCCACGGTTACGGTGTATTGTTCATATTCTGTTTTCGGGAATCTTTATGAAATCTTCAAAATTGCCCGGTATGCTATCCGTAAAATCAAAGAAAGGACTTGATTATATGGATATGATTTTGAAAACGACTGACCTCTGCAAAAATTTCAAGGGGCAAATGGCGGTAAACAATGTGTCACTGAACATCCGGCGCAACTCGGTTTATGGTCTGCTGGGGCCGAATGGGGCTGGCAAATCCACGATCTTAAAAATGCTCACCGGCATTTTGCGCCCCACATCGGGAAGCATCGAGTTTGACGGCCACCCGTGGAAGCGGAATGATCTGGAGCATATCGGTGCTTTGATTGAGATGCCCCCGCTTTACGAAAATCTGACTGCATACGAAAATCTCAAAGTCAGAACTACATTGCTCGGCCTGGACGATGCACGAATTAACGAGGTATTGCAAATTGTCCAGCTCACGAATACCGGCAAGAAACGGGCCGGGCAGTTTTCTCTTGGTATGAAGCAGCGGCTTGGTATTGCTATTGCATTGCTGAACAGTCCCCAGCTTTTGATTCTGGATGAACCGACTAACGGCCTTGACCCTTTAGGGATTGAGGAACTTCGAGAGTTAATTCGCTCTTTTCCCTGCAAAGGGATTACAGTTATTTTGTCCAGCCATATTCTGTCAGAAGTCCAGCAGATTGCAGATCATGTGGGTATCATTGCTGGCGGCGTCCTTGGATATGAGGGAGAGCTTCGCGCCGGTGAAGATTTGGAACAACTCTTTATGGATGTTATTCGCAGAAATGGTAAGGAGGGATATTAAATGGAGATGGCATATATTCAGGCAGAGAACCTAAAGCATAAGAGAACTTTCACAAAAACGCTGATCGTTCTGGCCCCGTTTGTAACTGCGCTTATGAACTTTTTTGCCCCTCTTTGGTTCCAGCTCAATTCTTATAATTGGTGGTATATCCTGCTTTATCCTGGATTCCTTACGCTCACCTGTGCCTTGATTGAACAGCGGGATAATGGCAAACTAAAATATCGTGCCGTTGCTTCATTGCCTGTTTCGCAGAACAAAGTCTGGAAAGCAAAAATTGGAGTGGCCGGTATTTACTCCTGTGTGGGGAATTTCATTTTCCTGGCGCTAAATCTGTTGGGCGGTTTTGCAATATTAGTTATCAACGAAATTCCCCTGACAATCGGAATTTGGCAGGCTGCGGCCGGAACAGCTTGTATTGTCATTGCAAGCCTATGGGAAGTTCCGCTGTGCTTATGGTTATCAAAAAAAGTTGGTATCTTTGTCACGGTTATTCTTAATGCCGGACTTGGAAGCGTTTTAGGGATTTTCACGGCTACAACCTCTTTGTGGATGATCTGCCCGTATAGCTGGGTGCCGCATCTTATGATTTCCGTGTTAGGTATTTTGCCTAATGGTGAGCCGGTTGCAGATCAGAGTACGGCAATGGCATTTTGGATGATTATACTTGTATTGGTCATTTCGCTGGCCTGGTTTGCGGCGCTGTCATTTTTAACTGCAAGATGGTTTGAGAAAAAGGAGGTGGGGTAACTATGGTATCTGTGGTTCGCTGCTGGAAAGCAGAATATCAGAAGTGTAAACATAGCATTTTGCTCTATATGCACAGCATGATTCCGATTATATGTGCGGCGATTTTTGCGGGTTACTATCATATATCCAGATGGGAACTGGCAACCAAAATCAGTGCCTATCTGGAAGTGCTGGCCGTTGCGTTCCCGTTTCTGATCGGCATTATTGTGGGCCTGGTTGTTCAGATCGAAAATCAGGCCGGGCATTATCAGCTTTTGTTGGGAACAATCCCATCTCGCATGGCAACGTATATTGGTAAAC
>ERZ773147.2224-NODE-2224-length-17462-cov-3.269719_pt1 | contig 17462 bp, 14 predicted proteins | sample MGYA00580851_ERZ773147 | MGnify/ENA primary metagenome ERZ773147 (study PRJEB29015, sample SAMEA2737818) | human gut metagenome | biome: human gut; feature: human-associated habitat; material: faeces | place: China | collected 2012 ... | reverse complement strand
TGTCTTGTCCATGATAAATGAAATATTCTTATTATGGTCATCAGATATACCTGCGACATAATTAAATACCATCCTGATAAATATCTGGTCTTTGTCTTCCAGAGGAAGTTTCAGAGTCTCCGCTATCCAACACAGCTTCATATAATCATCTGCCCCCGGCATGATGGCCGCAAGAGTCTGGCTAAGAATCTTTTCTCCATTCTTACGATCAAATCTTTCTGTTACGAAATGATTCCTTCCATCAATTTCTTTCAGGAAACATGGCATCATGTTAATCCCTGCCGCTGCTGCCATTTCGCTGTATATCATTTCTATCTCTGTGGTAGGAGAGTCGTCAGGCTCTTTGAATTTTATGATATACTGTTTGAAATTTTCGGGTAAATCCACCTGACCGGAACGGAACTATTAAAAGTTTTGAGTATGGAAAGAAGCCGAAATCTTGACATCAAAAACAAAAGGAATTATTGACCAAAGCCAGGCTATGATTAGTAAGGCTTTTTGTACGGGTGGTATTTATACCGCCCGTTTTTGTTGCTCCCATCCCTCGAAAAAATTGCACTTCTAAGTTGAATCTTCAATAAAATGTAGATTTGCATTTCTTCAATTTTATTTTTACTGGCGCGGGAAGGCAGTCTTCGAAGCGATCCTGATTTTGTTTTCATTCATCTTAAAAAGGATGTGGCGTTATGCGGTTGGAAACGGAACGGCTGGTTTTACGGGAACTGACAAACGACGATCTCGCGGCATGGTATGCGATCCTTTCGGATGCGGAAACCATGAAGCACTATCCCGCGCCCTTTGATGAAGAAAAGGTGCGGCAGTGGCTTGAGTGGAATCTGGAAAACTACCAGAACTACGGTTTTGGCCTGTGGGCGGTCATTCTGAAGGAAGAAAACCGCCTGATCGGCGACTGCGGCATGGCCATGCAGTGCGTTCACGGAAAAATGCTGCCGGAGATCGGCTATCACATTCATCGGGGTTACCAGCGCCGGGGCTATGCTTCCGAAGCGGCGAGCCGATGCCTGCAGTATGCCTTTGAGGACTTGCAGCTCCCGGAAGTCTATTCCTATATGAAGTACGATAACAAGGCTTCCTGCGGCGTAGCCAAAAAGAACGGGCTGCGCCTGGTGGAGACCTACCCGGACGAGTTGAATACCTTTACCCGGGTGTATGCTATTACCCGGGAGGAATGGCTGGCCGCACACGTTTCCCCGTAAAATGAATAGGATGAAGCAGCTTCCCAAACCAGCATGGAAGGCATGAAGGAAAGGAGGGTTTGCATGATCCAGCGTTCCCTTTGGAAACGTCCCGCTCTGCAAACCAGCGAGGCTGTGCTTCTTCCGGCTCTGCCCCGAATGAAGGCGGCGGAGCCGGTCTATTCCGACGGGTATCTTCACGTCCGTCCTACAGAAGACCCCTTCCGCCCGGTGGAGGAAACGCCCCGGACGGCATTGAGCACCTACGTCCGGCCTCGGGGCAGCATGGCGGGCCGAAGCGTCCTTCGGGCCGTCGGTATTGGCGCGGATCCCTATCTGCGTCGAAAAACGGAAAGCGGATGGCCGGGCCGGCGGACGGGGCGCTTTTCCCGATGGTAAGCCGAAAAGAGACAGGACAACGCCTGTCTCTTTTCCATTTGTCGAATGTTAGCGAACGAACAGCTGGGTCACGTAGACATATCCCTGGCTGTCGGAGCATACGCCGATACCGACCTTCGTCCACTGACTACCAAGAATGTTGGTGCGGTGTCCGGTGCTGGACATAAACGCGGCCTGCGCCTTCGCCACGGTGGCGTGGTGGGCGATATTCTCCCCGACGGAGGTGAAGGCATAACCGTGGTTTCGAAGCATCTCCGCCGCACTGCCCAGCGTGGGGGATGTGTGAGCAAAGTAATGATTCGCGTTCATGTCCTGACTCTTCAGCCGGGCCAGCGCGCAAAGGGACGGATCCAGCGTCAGTGCAGAGCGACCGTTGGCCGCACGGTCCTGATTGAGCAAAAGAAATGCATTTTCCTCTTGCGCAGTGATGGAACCCGTAGTATAATCATTGCCCGTGGAAGGAGAGGGCGTTGCAATCACTGGATTTCTCGTGGGTTCCGGCGTTTCCGCCACGGTAGGAACAGGCTGTTGCGTGGGCCTCTTCGTAGGAACAGAAGTGGGAGCGGGTGTTTCCGTGGGCGCGGCGGTCGCTTCGGGCGTTTGAACCGGCGAGATCACGGGCGCTCGCGTCGGCGCGGCGGTAGGCGCAGGTTCCTGCGTCAACACAGGCTCCTGAATGGGACAGCGGGTCGGCTCGCTGGGAATGACCGGCGGCTGAACGGTCGCGGCAGGCTTCGGGGTGCTGACAGGTTCCGACGTGGCGGTCGGGCAGACGGTCTGCCGGGGTGTGCAATCCGTTTCCTGACGGTAGGGCCAGCCGGAAAAACCGAATTGTGAAGCGGGCGCGCCGTCTGCGAAAGCGGCAAAGGCCATGGCCGTACAAAGACCGGCCGCTGCCAAAGCTGTGAACATTTTGGTTTTCATAGTCTACCTCCCATATACGGTGATTTACGCCAAAAGCGTAATAAAATCGTAATATATTTGTCATTTAGATGCAATACAAATGGAAGCTTATTTCCATGGAAATGGCTGGCAGGATATTCTGGCAGGGTCAAGGCCCTGATTTGATGGAGGGAAAAATCACATGAAACTGGTCAAATGCCCACGGTGCGATCTGAATTATATCCGGGAGGATGAAAAATACTGCAAGGTATGCCTTCGCGAGATGAAGGGCGAGCCTACCAATGACGATATGGAACTTTGCTCCGTATGCAACGCGGCCCCCGCGCTGCCCGGCAAGGACGTTTGCCTGAGCTGCCTGAAGGAAATGCAGTCCGGCGGCGGCCGCGAAGAAGTGGAGGACGCTCCCGTTTCCGTGGACGAGTCCACCATTGGACTCAATTCCGTCAGCACCATGGACGAGATCATTCCGGAAATTGAAGAGGATATCCCCGCCAACGAGTACGGCGATATTCAGAATGAGCTTTCGCTGGAAAGCGTCATTGAAGACGAAAACGAGGATGACGACGAGGACAAGGACGACGACGACCGCTGAGTTTGGCGGTCTGTAAAGTGAGGCATCCATGGCAATCTATGCAATTGGCGATCTCCATCTGCCGGGACATCAGGAAAAACCCATGAATGTCTTTGGCGATCATTGGGATCGCCATTTTGACGTGATTCGGGAAAATTGGCTTTCCATGGTCGCACCCGAGGATGTGGTGCTGATCCCCGGCGACATCAGCTGGGCCATGCAGCTCAGCGAGGCCCGGGACGATCTGATGCAGATCGCCGCGCTGCCCGGTCGGAAGCTGCTCTTGCGGGGCAATCACGACTACTGGTGGAATTCCATCAGCAAGGTGCGCGCCCTTTTGCCGGAAAATATGTACGCCATTCAGAACGACGCGCTGGCGCTGGACGGGGTGGTCTACTGCGGTACCCGCGGCTGGAACATTCCCGGCGAGGGGCAGCCCGCCGACCCGCAGGATGTGAAGATCTTCCAGCGGGAACTGCTGCGGCTGGAAATGTCTTTGCAGCAGGCGGAAAAGCTGGCGTGCGGAAGTCTGCCGGTGGTGGTGATGATGCACTACCCGCCGCTGTATAAAGATTTGCTTTCTACGCCCTTTACGGAGATCCTGGAACGCCATGGGGTGCGCACGGTTGTATTCGGCCATCTGCATGGAGCCGGGATCAAGGTGGGCTTTGAAGGGCTGCTTCGCGGGGTGGAGTACCATCTGGTCAGCTGCGACGCGCTTCATTTTTCTTTACGGCGGATCGAAAAGGTCTTCCCACAGGAACTAAAGTAAATCTGAACTTTTAGACCATGTTTTGAAATAAAAACGTAACAATTAAAGCGAAACATTTGTTCCCTAAAGTTTGGAAAGATTGCCTTGGCAAACTTTCCAAACTTTTTATTTTTTTGCTTTGAAAACGTTCGAACAATCGTTCGCAAAAAAGATGGGATTTCTTGCCGAAAAAAGCGTCAAAGCCTTGCGGGACACAGTTTTGAGCCGTTGCAATTTTCAGGGGAGTGGCGCATAATGGTTTCAGGTGCCAGAAAGTGGAACAAAATGCCACGCAGAGGAACGGAGGGTGGAGCGCATGGACGAGACGCATGGGGCGGCAGAGCAAACGCAAAGCGCCTCCAGCCTACCCAAAAACTACACTTTCTTCGGCAGCTACGACCACTCGCTGGATCCCAAGGGCCGCATTATCATCCCCACCGCCTATCGCAAGCCCTTGGGCGAAGTATTTACCATCAGCATTACCAGGGACGGCGAAGGCATCGCCCTTTATCCCGACCCGGTGTTCGATGAACTTCTGGCGGAGCTCTACCGCCTCAATCAGCGCAAACCCGCTGTACAAAAGTATCAGGCCTATCTGGCCAAGATGAGCTATCGCGGCATGGAGGCGGACGGTCAGGGCCGTCTGCTTCTGCCGCTGAAGCTGCGCCAGATGGTACTGGGCGACGCCCGCGATGTGGAGATCAGCGGTGCGCTGGATCACATCCGCATTGTGGACCGCAAGACGGCCGACGACGAGGATCTCTTCTTCCGGGAGCACCGGGAGGCCCTGCTGGACGAAATCGGCAATATGATGGAAGAATAAAGGTTTTCCGTAACGAATACGGAAAGGAGAAGCAACCATGGAACAATATGTGTACACTTACGACAGCTTTGCCCAGCGCGGCGCGGAACAGTATGTGCCCACCGAGCGTTTTCAGGTGAGCGTATATCTGCCCGCCAGCGATATCGACCTGAGAACGGGCCGGCTTCAGCCGGATCGTCAGCGCCGTCGCCGCACACAGGCCCTGATGCTGGAAAAAGAGCGGCTGGATGCGGAGGATCAGACCCTCAGCGAGTCTCTCCGCCGGGAATACAGCAAAAGCGGTGTACGCATTTCCGTACGGGCGCTGGTACTGATCGTAGCGGCGGTGCTGTTTTTCTGCGGCATTCTGCTGCTGTCCCAGCAGGGCATGATTGCGGAGCGGCAGAAGGCCATCAACCGTCTGGAACGCTCCATCAAGGATTATCGTGCCCAAAACGCCAGTCTGGAGGAAGAGATCGCTCAGGCCTCCGACGCATCCACCATCTGCTACGCTGCGGCCCGCGACCTGAACATGATCCCCGCAGAAGCGGCGGAAGCCGTCTATCTGGTGGCTGTGGACACCCGCCCCGCCGCTGTGAACGCTTCCGCTGAAACGGAGGAAAGTGTCAATACAAGCGTGGCGAACGGAGCCGACGTTCCCGCCGGAACGATCCACGTCTCTGCGGATTCCGGCAACTAACGCCGAAAAAACAGACTGCTCGTCGAAAGGGTTCTATCCGCCTAAAAGGCAGCATACATCCCATTAGCACCGAAACCGTAAAATGGGGGAAGTATCATGCCTGCGGAGCTGCACATTCGGAAAAGAGTTCTGACCCTTCTGGTCCTGCTGATTTTTCTTTTCGGCGTTCTCGTGTGCCGGATCGCCTATCTGACCACCGCACGCTCCGCCGAACTGACCAGCCGGGGCGTGCGCCAGTGGACGCGGGAAGGAACGGTCTATGCCCGCCGGGGCAATATTCTGGATACCAACGGTCAAACGCTGGTGATGAGCGCCACGGCCTATATCGTCAGTGTGGAACCCGGAAAGGTACAGGACGTGCAGGCATTTGCCCGGGCCATCAGCCCGATTTTGGGCCTTTCCGAGGAAAAAGTGGCGGAAAAGGCCTCTCAGCGAGGAAAATCCTCCGTAACGCTCAAACGGCAGGTCTCCCGGGAAACGGCAGACCAGCTGCGTCAACTAAAGCAAAGTAAGGATGCGGAGACCGCTGCGGCCGCATCCGCACTTTTGTTTGACGAGGATGTCCGTCGCGTCTACCTGCGGGGCGCGTTTCTGACCCAGACTTTGGGCTTGGTGAACGTGGACGGCGTGGGCCAGTCCGGGCTGGAACAGCAGTACGAAACGCTGCTTCGAGGCGAAGCGGGCCGCAGTATGCGCAGTGTGGACGGCAAAGCCCGCCCTATCTACGACAGCGGCAATCTCTACATTGAGCCGCAGGATGGCAGCACCATTCGTCTGACCATCGACGCGACCATTCAGGAAATCGTGGAAAAGGCCATGCGGGAGTGCTACGAGGTCAACAAGGCACAGGCCGTTCACGCCCTTGTGATGGACGTGTATACCGGCGCAGTGCTGGCCATGTGCTCCAAGCCGGATTACGACCCCAACGACCCGCCCCGGGAACAGCTGGACGCGCTGCAAAGCCTGATGCGCATCCGCCTGATCTCCGATTCCTATGAGCCCGGCTCCACCTTCAAGATTCTGACAGCCGCCGCTGCGCTGGACAGCGGCGTGACCACGCCGGAGGACGGCTTCTACTGCTCCGGCAAGATCAAGGTGGATGGGGACACCATCAAGTGCTGGGGCAGTCCCCACAAGGCCGAGACCATGGCGCAGGCCCTGCAGAACAGCTGCAACCCGGTCTTTGTGGAACTGGCCCTGCGCATGGGGGCCCAGCGGTTTTACCAATACCTGCACGCTTTTGGCCTGGGGTCGAAAACGAATATTGACTTGCAGGGGGAGGAAAGTGGTATACTAATACCCGTGAATTCCGTCAAGAATGTGGATCTGGCGCGGATCGGCTTCGGCCAGAGTGCGGCGGTAACGCCCATTCAGCTGCTAACCGCCGCCTGCTCCGTTCTCAACGGCGGACGGCTCATGCGGCCTTATCTGCTGAAAGAAGCCGTCTCCCCGGACGGAACCGTCCTCTACCGCACCTCGCCCAAGGTGGTCTCCACGCCCATTTCGGAGGGAACCTCCCTGACCATGCGCAAGCTGCTGGAGGATGTGGTGGCCGTCGGCGGCGCGAAGAACGCCCGCATTCCCGGCTACCGCATCGGCGGCAAGACGGGTACGGCGCAGGTGTACAAGGACGGCCGCATCGTGCGGAACGTTCACATCGGTTCGTTTCTGGGCTTTGCCCCGGCAGACGACCCGCGCATCGCCCTTCTGGTCATCGTGGACGAGGCCGATACCCCGGTGGACTACGGCGGAACCACCGCCGCGCCTTTTGCTAGACAAATCCTCGAGGATGTGTTACCTTATTTAGGTTATCAGCCCGACGAGGGGGAGGATAGCGAGCCGTTGCAGGTGCCGGACGTGACGGGCCAGCCTTTGTGGGAAGCCCGGCGAGTGCTTTCTTCCATGGGACTGAAGGTGCTGGACGACGGCGGCAGCGGCAGCGTCACCGCCCAGATGCCCAGCGCCGGCGCCACGCTTCGCACCGGCGGGCAGATGATGCTCTACACCTACGACGAGGAACTGCCGGAAACAGAAACACTGGTATGCGTGCCTGACGTTTCGGGCAAGTCTATTGCATCCGCCGCTTCGCTGCTTCGACAGCGCGGCCTGGAGATGGAGATCGACGGAAGCGGCTTCGCGGTTTCGCAGGAGCCCGCCGCGGGAAGCTTTCTCGCGCCGGATTCCGTCGTGCTGGTTCATTTTGAGTTACCGAATCCATAAGGATGGGGGAGTACCAATGCTACTGAAGGATCTGCTGGTGGACGTACCCGGAGTTTTGGAAACGAAGGGGGATATGGAAGTCCGCATAGACGCCCTGATCACCGACAGCCGGGAGAAGACCTCCGGCGGTCTGTTCTTCTGCATCAGCGGCGCGCGCTTTGACGCTCACACTTTCGTGGGTCAGGCGGAGAAAAACGGCTGCGTCGCCTTTGTGGTGGAGCGCATTCTGGATGCGGACGTGCCTCAGGTAAAGGTGGAAAACGTCCGTTCCGCCATGGCCTATATCGCCGCGGCCTTCTACGGCCACCCCGAAAAAGAAATCCGTATGGTGGGCCTGTGCGGCACCAAGGGCAAGACCACCACCAGCTACCTGATGAAGGCCATTTTGGAAAAGGCGGGCTTCAAGACCGGCCTGATCGGCACCACCGGCAATATGATCGGCGAAAAGCGGCTGCACAGCAATCTGACCACCCCGGATCCCATCGACCTGCACCGCTGCCTGCGGCAGATGCGGGACGAGGGCGTGGAAGTGGTCAGCATGGAGGTCAGCGCCCATGCCGTAGCCATGCACCGGCTGGACGGCGTGACCTTTGAGGCTGCCTGCTATACCAACCTGTCTCAGGATCATCTGGATTATTTCGGCACCATGGAGAACTACTTCGAAACCAAGAAGAGCTTCTTCATGCACGGACAGGTGCTCAACGCCGCACTGAATGCCGACGATGAGACCAGCGATAAGATCATCAAGGACATCAAGGTGCCCTATCTGACCTTCGGCATCAGCTCCGATGCGGATGTGTTTGCCCGGGATATTGAAATTTCCGAGGACGGCGTGTCCTTCTCCATTCTGCTGCGCGGACTGGAAGAAATGCCGGTGCATATGCACCTGACGGGCATGTTCAATGTGTACAATGCGCTGGCCGCCGCGTCGCTGGCCATGATCCTCGGCATTGATCAGCAGGCTATCCGGGAGGGCTTGGAAAGCGTGGTCAACGTGCCCGGCCGGGTGGAAATGCTGGATACCAAGACCCCTTACAAGGTCATTCTGGACTACTCCCATTCTCCCGACGCGCTGGAAAATATTCTGACCACCGTGCGCACCTTTACCCGCAGCCGGCTGATCGTGCTTTTCGGCTGCGGCGGCGACCGGGATCACGGCAAGCGGCCCATCATGGGCGAGATCGCCGGCCGGCTGGCGGATTTCTCCATCCTCACCAGCGACAACCCCCGCACCGAGGACCCCAACGCCATTTTGGCCTCTATTGAAGAAGGCATCAAGCCCACGGGCGGCAAGTATGTTATCATCGAAAACCGTCGGGACGCTATTCGCCACGCGCTGGAAATGGGCCGGGACGGCGACGTCATCATTCTGGCTGGCAAGGGTCATGAGACTTATCAGGACATCATGGGCGTGAAGCGTCCCTTCGATGAAAAGGTCGTCGTGCAGGAGCTGCTCCGGGAGCTTCAGCCGGAGAGTGAATCTTCAGAGGAGTGAATACCATGCTAAAGCTGATTCTGGCGCTGATCCTTTCGCTGGCGGGCGTGCTGGTGCTGGGGCCGCAGGTGATCCCCGTGCTGCGCAAGCTCAAATTCGGTCAGACGGTGTACGAGCTGGGTCCCCAGTCCCACAAGACCAAGCAGGGCACCCCCACCATGGGCGGCCTGATGTTCGTGCTGACCACCTGTCTGGCGGCGGCTGTGCTGACCGGCAACTGGTACGGCCAGTGGGACTTTACGCTGGCGCTGATCGGCGTTTCGCTGCTGACCATGCTGGTGGGCTTTGTGGACGACTACATCAAGGTCGTGAAAAAGCGCAATCTGGGCCTGATCTGGTGGCAGAAGGTCGTGGCGCAGGTCGTGATCTCGCTGGCCTTCTCCTGGTATTGCTATAAGCACCCCATGATCGGCAGCAGCGTGATCGTGCCTTTCTTTAATGTGGAGTGGGATCTGGGCGCGTTCTATGTGCCGCTGATGACACTGGCGATGATCTTTATGGTCAACAGCGCCAACCTTCAGGACGGGCTGGACGGGCTTTTGTCCAGCGTCAGCGTGATCGGCAGCTCCGCCTGGGGCCTGATCGCCGTATTTGTCACGTTGGCCGGGGCTTCTGCGCTGTCCCCGGAGTATATCGGCAACTACCAGCATCTGGCGATCTTCGCCATGGCGCTGGCGGGCGGCTGCATGGGCTTCCTGCGGTTCAACCACTATCCCGCACTGGTATTTATGGGCGACACGGGCAGTATGTTCATTGGCGGGGCCATGGTGGGCGTGAGCATGCTTCTGCGGATGCCGCTCTATTGGCTGCTGATCTGCTTTACCATGTTCGCATCTTCCATGAGCGTCATCATTCAGCGCATCTATTTCAAGGCGACCCATGGCAAGCGCATTTTCAAAATGTCGCCCATCCATCATCACTTTGAACTCTGCGGCATGACCGAACAGCAGATCGTGGCCATGTACTCCGTTGTGGAGGGCCTTTTGTGCCTGATCGCTCTGTTCTCTCTTCCCCTGAACTGATAGAATCCATCAATTTTGCGGATTTCGGAGGTGAAAAACCGTCATGAAACTTGAAAAGAAACGCGTGCTGGTGGTAGGCATGGCCCGCAGCGGCATTGCCGCCGCCGAGCTGCTGCTCCGCCACGGAGCCATTCCCGTTTTGTCGGATATGAAGCTGGAAGAAGCCTTCGGCGACCAGCTGGACAGTCTGCGGAATACGGCCTGTGTGTTCCGCTTGGGCGAGGACAGTGTAAAGCTGCTGGACGAAGCGGATATTCTGATGATCAGCCCCGGTGTTCCCATCGACGCACCGGTAGTGAAGGCTGCCAAGGAAAAAGGCATTCCCGTAGTAGGCGAGCTGGAACTGGCCTCGTCGCTGCTGAACGGCGATATGCTGGCCATTTCCGGCACCAACGGCAAGACCACTACCACGACCCTTCTGGGCAAAATTTTTGAAAACGCCGGGCGCATTACTCATGTGGCGGGAAATATCGGCTACCCGCTGTCCGCCGTGGCGATCTCCGCCAAGAAGGAAGACGTAACCGTGGTGGAGGTGTCCAGCTTTCAGCTGGAAAGCGTCAAGACCTTCCATCCCCATGTGGCGGCCCTTTTGAACATTACCGAGGATCATCTGAACCGCCACGGCACCATGGCGCAGTACATCCGCATGAAGCAGCGCATTTTCGAAAACCAGACGGCGGACGATTTTGCGGTGCTGAATTATGACGACCCGGTGCTGAACAAAATGGCCGAAAAGCTGAAAAGTCAGGTGGCCTTCTTCAGTCGCACTCAACAGCTGGAAAACGGCGCTTTTGTGAAGGACGGCAAGATCGTCTGGCAGTGGAAGGGGGAAACCCGTCCCATCTGCGACGCCGACTCCATTCTGATTCCCGGCCCCCACAATCTGGAAAACGCACTGGCCGCCGCAGCCATGGCCTGCGCCATGAACGTGCCCGCACCGATCATTCGTCACACCCTACAGACCTTTACAGGCGTGGAGCACCGCATTGAAAAGGTGCGTGTGCTGGAGGGCGTTACCTACATCAACGACAGCAAGGGCACCAATGTGGACAGCACCATTAAGGCGGTACAGAGTATGCGCGCGCCTACGGTGCTGATCCTCGGCGGCTACGACAAGCACACCAACTTCATGCCGCTTTGCGAAGAAATCGTTGCCTCCGGCCTGATCTCCCACGTGGTGGTCATGGGCGAGACCTCCCGGCAGATTCGTCAGCAGCTGGAAGAAGCTGGTTATGACCGAATCAGTCAGGCCTACAGCATGGGCGACGCCATCGACAAATCCCGTCTGCTGGCCGTCTCCGGCGGCAACGTGCTGCTATCTCCCGCCTGCGCCAGCTTCGATATGTTCAAGGATTTTGAGCAGCGGGGCGAAATTTTCAAGGAGCTGGTGAACCAGCTGCAGTAAAACGGCACCAAAGCCCTTCCCTTCGGCGAAGGAGATGCGCACAAAAGCGAAGCATCTTGAACGAGCGCGTTGGGAGGGGCTTTTATGTTGGAACGGCAGCCGGTATGGCGGCAGAACCGAAAGGCGCGGCTGAAACCGGCGGACGGTACGCTGGCGCTGATTCTGGCCCTTTTGATGATGTGCGGCCTCCTGACGCTGTTCAGCGCCACGTACTATAAGGCGGTGGATCAGGGCGACGCGCTGCTGGAAGTGAAAAAACAGCTCATCGGCGTGGGACTGGGCGCGTTTTTGATGTTCCTGACCAGTCGAATCCCTTACTCCTTCTGGCAGAAGCCCCGCGTGGTCATGCTGGCGCTGACCGGCAGCTTCGCGCTGCTGGTGCTGGTGCTGATCCCCGGGATCGGCGTGTATGTGAACGGTTCCCGGCGCTGGCTGAACATTGCGGGCCTGAGCTTTCAGCCGTCGGAACTGGCAAAAATCGCCTCGGTGATGTATCTGGCCTCCACGCTCAGCTTTCGGCTCAAACAGGTGGAGCGGCTGTGGACGGGCATTCTTCCCCTGCTGGTGATCCCGGCGGCCATGTTTCTGCTGATTTTACAGCAGCCCAACCTGTCCACCGCCGGGAGCATCATGATCGTAGCCATATTGATGATGCTGCTGGCCGGGGCCAAATGGAAACATTTGAGCCTGATGGGCGTGGCGGGGCTGGCCGTGGGCTTCGCTTATGCATGGGTGGAGCCCTATCGCCGGGAGCGGCTGCTGTCCTTCCGCAATCCCTTTGCCCAGATGAGCGACGAAGGGTATCAGCTTTCTCAATCGCTCATTGCCATCGGCTCCGGTGGCCTGTTCGGCCGGGGACTGGGGCAGGGACGGCAGAAGTTTTCCTACCTGCCGTACCCGGAAAGCGACTTCATCTTTGCGATTATCGGAGAGGATTTCGGCCTGTTCGGCTGCTGCGTGGTCATTCTGCTTTTCGTGGCCTTTGCCGTGGCGGGAATGCGTATTGCCCTGAACTGTCAGGATCGCTACGGTTGTCTGCTGGCGGCGGGCATTACCGCCATGATCTCTGTACAGGCCTTTATCAACATCGGCGTGGTGGTGGGCATTCTCCCAACGACCGGTCTTCCTTTGCCTTTTTTCAGCGCAGGCGGCACCTCCATTTCCCTTCTGATGGCCGCCGTCGGCATCCTCTTCAATATTTCCCGTCATGCATGAAGACGTTGGGGCCTTTGCGGCCCCAAACCCCGCAGTCAAGGGCCTTGCCCTTAACAAGCTCATGATCGACCGCATGATGTGCGGTCAAAGGCGGGTCCAGGGCATCGCCCTGGTCGGGGTGCAGGGGTGAAACCCCTGCGGCGCTCTCACACATCTCCCGGCAGCGCATAGGATGGGTCATGCGATGCTTGACGGAGGTGGAAATATGGACGCCTTGCGGATTCGGGGCGGAAAACGCCTGAAGGGCGAATGGACGGTGCAGAACGCGAAAAACGCGGCGCTGCCCATCATGGCCGGAGCGATTCTGACGGAGGGGAAGACCGTTCTGCGGGACTGCCCGCGGCTCAGCGACATCAGCGATATGGGGGAAATCCTCCGAACGCTGGGCTGCGGCGTACATAGGGACGGCGGAACGCTGGAGATCGACCCGGGCGGGCTGTGCGGCTACGAAATGCCCGAAGAACTCTCCAAACGCATCCGTTCTTCCATTTTTCTGCTGGGGCCCATTCTGGCCCGGTTCCGCAGGGCCAACGTGTCCCTGCCCGGCGGCTGCGAGATCGGGCTGCGTCCCATCGACCTACACCTGAGCGGCCTTCGGCAGTTGGGGGTGCAGATGGAGGAAGAAGGCGGCGTTATCCGCTGTGACGGGCGCAACATGCACCCGGCTACCGTCCATTTCGACTACCCCAGCGTGGGCGCAACGGAGAACGTGATGATGGCGGCTGCATTGCTTCGGGGCGAGACCGTGCTGAATAATGTGGCTCGGGAACCGGAAATTCTGGACTTGCAGCGTTTTCTGAACGCCATGGGGGCCAAGATCACCGGGGCGGGCACCAATTCCATCCGGGTGCAGGGCGTGTCTCGATTGACTTGCGTGGAATACCGGCCCATGCCGGATCGAATCGCCGCAGGCACGCTGCTGGCCAAGTTCTTCGAGGACGGCGACGAGGTTCCGTGTCTGGTCAATGTCTGCGCGGTCGGCAACCCCGGCGACGCTTATGAATTCCTGAAGCCCGGCGCGGAAGCACCCGCACCCGCTGCGGAGGCTCCTGCCGCGGAAGCACCCGCCGCAGCCGCTGCACCGGCCGCTCCGAAGGCGGAGCTGACCGCGATCTCCCCGCGCGCGATGGCGAAGGCCGTTGCGAACAACGTCAATCCCGCGCTTGCCACCGGCACCGGCCCCAAGGGCCGCATCATTGAGCGCGACATCGACAAGCTGATCGCCTCCGGCGCAGCCGCTGCATATGCTGCTCCCACCGCAGCTGCTCCCGCAGCCGCTGAATTTGAAGACGTCAAATGGAGCCCCGTGCGCAAGGCAACGGCCAAGTCCATGACCAAGAGCCTTTCCACTATGGCGCAGCTTACGCAGCAATATTCCTTCGATGCAACCCAGATTCAGGCCTACCGCGCCATGCTCAAGCCGCTCGACGCGCCCATGGGCAAGGTCAGCCTGAATGACATGGTCATGTTCGCCGTTGCAAAGACCATCAAGTCCTGCCCGGATCTGAACGCCAACGTCCTCGAAGAGAACGTCGTCCGTCACTTCAACACCGTCAACCTCGGCTTTGCCTGCGATACCCCGCGCGGCCTGATCGTCCCCACGATCTTTAACGCCGACCAGATGACGCTGCTCGAACTCTCCATGGAAGCCAAGAGACTTGCGGCAGAGGCCCGCGAAGGCAAACTCAGCCCCGATTACATGTCCGGCGCGACCTTCACCATCTCCAACATCGGCTCGTTCGGCTGCGAGGCGTTCACGCCCGTTATCAACCCGCCTCAGACCGGCATTCTCGGCGTCTGCAACATCCAGACGAAGATCAAGTCCGCGAAGGACGGCGTCATTGAGACGTACCCGGCCATGGGCCTGTCTTTGACCTTCGATCACAGAGTCATCGACGGCGCACCCGCTGCGCGCTACATGAGCGAACTGTGCAAGAGCCTTGAGAACTTCATGACGCTGCTTGCCAAGTAAGAGAAAGGAAGGACGAAATTATGCCGAAATCTTTGTATATCGATCCTGTAAAAGTCCGCGAGCCCGGCTATATCCACTTTGAAGATATTCCCGTCTGCCAGTATAACAAGACCATCAAGCAGGAACTGGACGAGGGCAATTACACCAAGGAAGATCTCATCCGCATCTACCGCGATATGGCGATCTGCCGTGAGTTTGAGCATATGCTCACCCTCATCAAGACGCAGGCCAACTACAACGGCGTCGAGACGACCTATCCAGGCCCTGCACACCTGAGTTATGGCCAGGAAGCTTCCTGTGTCGGCGAAGCATATCTGCTGAATAAGGATGACATCACCTTCGGTTCCCACAGAAGCCATTCCGAGATCCTCTCCAAGGGACTCAGCTGCATCAACAAGCTTTCTGACGAAGAACTGATGCAGACCATGGAAAGCTTCCTCGGCGGCAAGACCCTCGCAGCTGTCAAGAAGTTTGCCGATACCAGCGATGTCAAGGAACTTGCCATTCGCTTCCTGCTCTACGGCACCGTTGCCGAGATCTTTGCCCGTGAAAACGGCTTCCATCACGGCATGGGCGGCTCCATGCACGCGTTCTTCCTGCCGTTCGGCATCTACCCCAACAACGCCATCGTCGGCGGCTCCGCTCCGATCGCAACGGGCGCTGCGCTGTATCAGAAGAACAACGACAAGAAGGGCGTTGTCGTCTGCAACATCGGCGATGCGTCCCTCGGCTGCGGCCCTGTCTACGAGGCCATGAACTTCTCCGCCATGGACCAGTTCAAGACCCTCTGGGAAGAAGGACGCAAGGGCGGTTTGCCTATCATCTTCAACGTCTTTGATAACTTCTACGGCATGGGCGGCCAGACCATGGGCGAGACGATGGCCTATAACATGCCCGCACGGCTCGGCGCAGGCATCACCCCGAGCCAGATGCACGCCGAGCGTGTTGATGGCTGGAACCCGCTGGCCGTCATCGACGCGTACAAGCGCAAGATGGAACTCATCAAGAACAACGAAGGTCCGGTCCTGCTCGACGTCGTGACCTACCGTCTGGTCGGCCACTCCACCTCGGATCAGAATGCCTACCGCACCAAGGAAGAGATCGAGGATTGGCGCAGCCACGACCCGATCGTCAAGTTCCGCGAGGCTCTCGTAGAAGCAGGCGTCGAGTCCGACGAGTTCTTTGCCAAGCTGCTGCAGGACACCGCTGACCGCATGACCATGATCTGCCGCGCAGCCGACGACAAGGAGATTTCTCCGTATGTTGACTTCGACAAGAATCCGGACTATTTGGCAAATCTGATGTTCTCCAACGAGCATGTCCGCTCCATGGGCGCGCCCGATCAGAAATTGAACGTCACCGGCCCGAAGGAAAGCTGCAAGCGCTATGCAGACCTCGCCAAGAAGGAGCACTATGCGTTCGATAAGGACGGCAATAAGTTCTCCGACATGAAGGTCTATAACATCCGCGACGCCATCTTTGAGCCGCTGATCAACAAGTATTATGAGGACCCCACGCTTGTCGCCTACGGCGAAGACGTGCGCGACTGGGGCGGCGCTTACGCCGTCTACCGCGGCCTGATGGACGTGATCCCGCACTCCCGCCTGTTCAACTCCCCAATCTCCGAGGCTGCTATCGTCGGCACTGCCGTCGGCTACTGCATGTGCGGCGGCCGCGCGGTCGTCGAGCTGATGTACTGCGACTTCCTGGGCCGCGCAGGCGACGAGGTCTTCAACCAGATGTCCAAGTGGCAGGCCATGTCCGCCGGTATCCTCAAGATGCCGATGATCCTGCGTATGTCCGTCGGTGCAAAGTACGGCGCGCAGCATTCTCAGGACTGGGTCGCCATCGTCTCCCACATCCCCGGCCTGAAGGTCTTCTTCCCGGCCACCCCGTACGAGGCCAAGGGCATCATGCAGGCGGCTCTGAACGGCACCGATCCCTGCGTCATCTTTGAGTCCCAGCGTATCTATGGCAAGGGCGAAGAGTTCCACGAGGGCGGCGTTCCCGCCGAAGAATATGAGTGGGCACCTGGCGCAGTCAATAAGGTCCGCGACGGCAAGGATCTCACCATCCTTACCATCGGCGCAACGCTCTACCGCGCGGTTGACGCAGCCAAGACGCTCTCCGAGAAATACGGCATCGAGGCCGACGTCATCAATATGCCGTCGCTTGTCCCGCTGGATTATACCGACCTCATCGCGTCCGTCAAGAAGACCGGCCGTGTCGTCCTGGCCTCCGACGCCTGCGCAAGAGGCACGTTCCTCAACGAGATCGCGGAGAATCTGACGAATATGTGCTTCGATTATCTGGATGCGCCTCCCGTCGTCATCGGCGCGCGCAACTGGATCACCCCGCCGCACGAGTTCGACAAGTATTTCTTCCCGTATGCCGAGTGGATCATCGACGCGGTCAACGCCCGCCTGATCCCGCTGGAGGGCTATACCTCCACTACCACTCCCGACGAGGCTGAGATCATCCGCCGCAACAAGCTGGGCGTGTAAAACCAGAAATCCCCGCGCAGATCTGATCTGCGCGGGGATTTGAAAGAAGGCCTTGACAAACGTACCAAACGCCGCTATAATATCTATGTTTTCCGGGTCATAGCACCGAACGGGAAACAGCACAGCTTTATAAATGGGCCTGTAGCTCAGCTGGGAGAGCGAACGGTTCAAATCTATGCCCCCAAATTTTTGGGGATGTAGCGCAAACGTCCGGCGGATGGTTCGCATCTATGCCGACAAAAAAGTGAATAAGGGCCTGTAGCTCAGCTGGGAGAGCGTTCGGTTCGCATCCGAGAGGTCGAGAGTT
>ERZ773147.2201-NODE-2201-length-17603-cov-3.363118_pt1 | contig 17603 bp, 15 predicted proteins | sample MGYA00580851_ERZ773147 | MGnify/ENA primary metagenome ERZ773147 (study PRJEB29015, sample SAMEA2737818) | human gut metagenome | biome: human gut; feature: human-associated habitat; material: faeces | place: China | collected 2012 ... | reverse complement strand
GGCTATCCCGTGGATCGCCTGATGCACGACGTTGCGCTGGCGCTCATGGCCGTGCAGACCCAGACCACCGAAATTCTCAGTCAGTTCCCTACGAAGGCGGCGAAGGAACCGGCGAGTCCGCCGAAAACGGCGGAAGCGGAAGAGATTCCGCTGTTCTGACGCTGCCCGAATTCATCTATTCCACCTACAACTCGCTCCTGGAATCCGGCTGGCGCATGGATGAAATTGACCGCATGGACATGCCGGGATTTCTGAAGATACGCGCATGGAACGCAAAGCAGGAGCAGAAAAAGAAAGAACCCCGCCAACGATACATTGACGAGGTGTGGTCGGGGCTGAAGCCATAGCAAACCCGCTATTGATTCAGATAACTGCTGCAGAACGCCGCAAGACCGGGAATATCTTCGACAGCTGTTTCCCAGACAAGTTCAAAATCGACTACGCCATAGTGGTGAGCATAATTGTCACGCGTTTTTGCAATCAGGCTCCATGGTATTTGTCTGTGCGCAGCCGTAAATTCCGGTGTGAGCTGTTTGGTCAATTCACCCAGCTGCAGAATGCACATGGCGACGGCGTTCTGATAAATATGCGACGCAAGGAACGCTTCTTTGTTGTTCTGGATCGCGTCCAGCGTTTCCTGAATCTGATCGCAGTATTTGAGCATGTGCTCAATACAGTTTTGATTCCGCGCGTTTTGATCAGTCCCGGGCATAAATCAGCACCTCTTCCGTTCGGATGTCGTTCAAAAACTGTGGTGTAAGCATCTGCGTGGTCAGCAAATCAAGATCCTTCTGAAAACCATTTTCCAGTGCAAGCTGCATTCCCGATAGCTGAAACAGCGAACGAAGCTGGCCCTTATCGATGCGAAAATCGAGGTCGCTCTTCGGCGTGGCTTCGCCGCGGGCATAGGAACCGAACAGGTACATCGCGGCAACGCCATATTGCCGGGCAATGGGCGCGGCTATGGATTTAATCTCATCCAACGTGTAGATTTTGTCGCTCATGATGGCGGCTCCTTTCTCGGAAGATTCTCTTTCCACCTTTATTATACGCGAAATCGGTCGCTTAATCAAGTAAATTCAAAGCAGACAGGCAGGTGAGCCGGCATGAGCGAGACGCTCCGCGATCTCGTGGTATCGCTGTCATTGAACAGCGATAATTTTACGCGCAATATCAAATCCATTAATAAGCAGATCCAGGAAGCGGAGTCGGCGTTCCGGCTGGCCTCCGCTGGGGTGGAAAATTTCGAGACGACCACGGCCGGTCTGTCTTTCAAATTATCCACGCTTCAGCGCACCTTTCAGCTTCAGCAGGATGCTGTCGGTCAGTATGAGCGCGCGCTTCAGCAGGCCAGCGACAAGCTGCAGGAGTGCTATACGCGGCAGAACGATTACGCGCAGCGGCTGGCGGATGCGAAGGAAAAACAGCAGCAGCTGAAAACGGAAGTAGCCAGCGCCGCGCATGCGTATAAGCACTATAGGAATACACTGGGCGAAACGGATTCTGCGACCATCGCTGCAAAGGCAAATCTGGACGCCTATAAGAGCGAGTATCGCGCTGCCGTTCAGGAAGTCAAAAAGCTGGAAGGTCAGAACATCGCGCTGAAAAAGTCTACGCAGAATGCGGCGGACGCATTTTCCGCGGCGCAGACCAAACTGAACGGCGCGAAGGGCGCAGTGAAAGAGACCGCAGCAGAAATCGACCAGTGCAATCGTCAGCCCGCTCTGACCCGCACCAGCTGGTCGTCTGCCGGAGAAGCAATTCAGGCCAGTCAGCGCAGCATCGCTTCCATTGGAAAACAGATGAAAGCCGCCGAGAGCAGCTATCGTCTGGCCGCGGCGGGCGTGAAGGATTTTGACAAATCCGCCGCTGGTTTGGCCGCGAAGCTGACGCTGCTTCAGGAGAAACTGGGACTGCAGCAGAAGGCGGTCGCTGAATATGAAAAGGCGCTGGCCGCCGCAAAAGAACAGCTGCAGGCGGCGCAGCAGGTCAACGATCCGAATAAAATCCGCGAAGCTACCGATGCGGTGCAGGATGCGGAGACTGCGCTCAATAATGCCCGTGCTGCGGTAAAGCAGACGCAGGCGGACATCGTCAGCTGCAATAAAGAGCTGAAAACAGCGCAGTCCGAATGGACGAAAGCCGGGAAAAGTCTGGAGTCCTTCGGCAAATCCTGCGATAGCATCAGCAAAAATCTGAACAAAGCGGGAAAACTGCTCTCCACGACGCTGACCACCCCCATCGTGGCGCTGGGGGCAGCGGCGATCAAGTCCTCCATTGACTTTGAATCGTCTTTTGCCTCCGTCCGAAAGACCGTGGATGCGACGGAGGCGCAGTTCGAACAGCTGGCGGCTACGTCCAAGAAAATGTCCACCCAGGTTGCGGCGGGCACAGACGAGTTCAACGAAGTCAAGCTAACCACGCTGAATCACGTCAAATACAACTTTGACACTCTTGAGAGAGATCACCTTCCCGAAGATCAACAGCAGCGTCACTCTGAACGAAATGTCAGATAAACACAGGCCCCTATGTCAGTATCAAGCAATTTGATACTCCGACATAGGGGCTTTCTTTGATTTTGGCGACAACCACAACGGGGGATGACGCAGGAATCCTCCACAACCACAGAGCTTGCTCTGGTAATAAGGGGATTGGGGGCCATTGCCACCAACAAGCACTGTGCATGAGGTATAACGAATGCCCTGCTTGCAGAAACCGTGCCCCAGGTTGTTCCCCAGGTTGTCGTACCCTCCATTGGCACAAAAATGCGCCATATCACGGTGTCATCTTAGTTCGTACAGACCAATCGGCAGCCTCAACACTGTCTCTTTGTTGTGTTATTATTGAGAGAAGGCCAACCTGTTCACCAGCATTTTCTTGCTATCTGACTGGATGTTGGCAGAAATCAGTTAATCTATATATGACGAAACCTGACACGAGTCGTCAATAGCAGTTAAGGGGTGGTAGAATGGTCTACGGTTATGTTCGTGTATCCAGCCGAGATCAGAATGAAGAGAGGCAGCTTCTTGCTATGAAAGAGCGCGAAGTACCTTCAGAAAATATCTTTCTGGACAAACAGTCCGGCAAGAACTTCGTTAGACCGCAATACAAGGTAATGATGAAAAAACTGAAGCCGGGTGATCTGCTCTACATTCTGAGCATAGATCGTCTTGGCAGGAACTATGAAGAGATCCAGGTTCAATGGAGAATCATCACTAAAGACAAGGGCGTTGATATATGTGTGATTGATATGCCTCTTCTTGATACAAGAACAGGAAAGGACTTGATTGGCACATTCATCGCTGATCTCGTTTTACAGATCCTCTCCTTTGTCGCACAAAGCGAAAGAGAAAACATCCGAAAGCGCCAGGAACAAGGTATTGTTGCAGCCAAGGCTCGTGGAGTTCACTTCGGGCCAGAAAAAAAACCTCTTCCTGAGGATTTCGATCAGCTTGTCGTGAAGTGGCGAGCAGGTGAAATCAGACTGGAAGAGATACTATTGCAATGCCATTTTTCAGAGTCTACCTTCTATCGGCGTCTTCGCGACCATTGACTGTCAAGTTGTGTACTAATTGAGGGCACAAAAACCCCTTTTAATTTTAAGACCTATTCGATAGCTTTGTCAAGACAAATGCTGTCTTTTTTTGTGCTTTTCGGGAGAAAATCAAGTCTTTTTTACAGAAACACGCATCAATTTCAGTGTCTTGAAGCACTGTCAAGAAGTACACCTTTTGAGTGAAAATGAATTAGTTCCTTTCGCAGGACTGATAACATTGGTGGAGGTTAATATGGGACGTTCGATCGGAATTGACCTTGGAACGACGTATTCTGCAGTCGCTATCCTGGGTGAAGATGGGAAACCGATGATTCTACAGAACTCTGAGGGCAAGAACACTACTCCTTCTGTAGTCTTGTTTCCTGAATCATCTGCCGGTGGTGAGGAACCTCTCGTTGGCGAAATGGCGAAGCATTCGGCAGCCACTGCCCCACTTGATGTGGTTCAATTTGTAAAAAGACAGATGGGCAATCCTGAGTGGCGCTTTGAATCCACTAATGGAAACACATATTCAGCCGAAGAGATCTCAGCTATTATTCTTAAAAGACTAAAGAATGATGCAGAAATGGCATTAGGGGAAGAAGTAACTGATGCTGTTATTACCGTTCCGGCATATTTTGATGACACTCGCCGTGTCGCCACAAAGCAAGCAGGCGCAATTGCAGGACTTAATGTCCTTCGAGTTCTCAACGAGCCAACTGCTGCGGCTATGTCTTATGGCCTTAACCAAGCGCAAAATGGCACTGTTTTGGTGTATGACTTGGGTGGTGGTACGTTTGATGTTACCATCATGACTATCGAGAATGGTACATTTGATGTCCTAGCCACAGATGGTAATCGTAATCTTGGTGGTTTTGATTTTGATAACCGTATTATTAATTATGTTCTCGAACAGCTGGAAGCACAAGGTGCTGGTAGCGGTTTGAAAATGGATGATGCACTTGTTGCCCAGATTCGTGAAAAGGCGGAACTTGCAAAAATTAGTTTGAGCATGGTCGCCCAAGCAAACATAATGATTTCTGCGCGTGGCAAGCAATATCGAATCAAAATTACTAGAGAGCAATTTGAAGATATGACCAAGGACTTGCTCAGAACTACTGAAGAGCTTGTCGAGGACACCATGGAAGCAGCTCATAAGCTTTGGTGTGACATTGACCATCTTCTCTTGATTGGTGGCTCTACTAGAATGCCCATGGTTAAAGAGATGATGTATCGTATTTCCGGGAAAAAACCTGAACTGTCTGTTAATCCCGATGAAGCAGTCGCATTAGGAGCGGCTATTCAAGCATATATCTGCGAAACTGAATCAAGCCAAGGAAGTTCCAACCTACCAGCACCGATTAACGATATGGTTTTGACCATCTCGGATGTAACCTCGCAAGCCCTTGGTGTCATAATGCTCAATGACATGGACAGGGATGAGAACTTCGTGGTTATTCCGAAAAATGCAAAAATCCCCTCCAAGGGCGAACAACACGCCTTTACGGTTGTAGATCAGCAGAAGTCCATTAATGTTCAGGTAACGCAGGGCGAAGATTCGGATGTCAAATATGTTGCTGTAATTGGTAGTAAAGACATTCCTATCCCCGCTTATCCTAAGGGTTCACCGTTTAAGGTATCTTACGCCTACGATATTGATCAAACAGTATATGTCGAACTGTATGACGAGACCGCTCATAGGATTGTTGGTACGTTTGAGATCGATCGTTCCATGAACCTGAGTGATGAAGCTGTTTCCAATGCTATGAAGCGCGTTGGTAACATGTCGATATTCTAAAAGCATAAACAGGAGATAATAATGAGTAGTGATGCAGTAACAAGTCAGCATAGCATTGACGATGTTTACCAAGAAGTGGCGGCACTGAGAGACCTGTTTGCTCGAAGATTAATGGATGATAAGATGAAGAATGCAATGATTGAGAAATTGTCTCAATCAAATTCATCTTTGATTAAGGCGACCGAGAATCGTCTATCAGAAGGGATTATCAGAGAATTACTGCTCGTGTGTGACAGAATCTATGAGCAACCCACTTCTAATGATTTTGCTTATTCCATTCTTGACGAACTGTTGGAAATATTGTCAAGAAGAGGAATTGAACAGATTTCTCAACTAGATGATTTCGATCCGAAACTTCATAATGCAACTTCAACAGTTCAATCGACGGAAGAGTATCCGGCAGGAACTATCGTTGAAGTTGTTCGTCATGGTTATCGCACAGAAGATAAGGTTCTCCGGCCTGCGGACGTGATTGTCTCCTCAAATCATTGATTTATGTGTGACAAAATGGAAGGGTGGTGAGTTCGTGGATAGAGAGAAAATGATGAAACTGGCCAAAGAGTATAGCATTGCATGTAGCAAAACTCTTTTCGCAATTGAACAAGCTCGTCGTGATGTTCTGAATCGAAAAGAGAAAACGATCAATCAGGCATCTTCCAAATCAATATCCGATCAAGGGAACTCACAGCTTCAGCTAAGGAACAGCATCTCGAGTCAGTATCAAGAGGCTAAAAATCAATTGGAGCTTTGGGCAAATCAAGAAGAAACCGTCTTGCGAGTTGCCGAATATCTCATGATTGGTGATGCTGGCTTCAAGGAAATGCCGAGAGATGGTTTTCTCCCATACCTTATTCCTTTTCTTGGACATGCAAATATTTGTGTTTCGAGCTCAAGCCAGGAACGCTTTGTTTTTGCACGCGATATAATCATGCAGTCTCTTCTCCAAACCGCACCTGGTCAATTGAACATCACAATTTATAACCCAGATTTATTAGATTCATTCTCTTGTTTTGCTGCGCTTGAGCAGTACGAACTTGTATCAACAGCTGATGCATTAGTTGGCAAGCTCAATGATATGGCCAAAGCAATCATCGAGAATGATTCATTGTTAAAATCAAAATATAATTCATTGATTGAGCTACGTAAGGAGTCGAGACAAGCAGTCGGACAACTTCAACTACTCGTTATTGCTGACGATGGTTGGATCAATGAAGAGAAGATACGCATACCTTTACTGCGACTTGCGACAAACGGAATAAGAGCAGGCATCGCAGTTATGTTTGTGATCAATGAAGCGCAAAAAAAATCAATAAGTCAACTAGTCAAAAAAACTACAATGCTATACATGGACAATAATGACCGCAAATGGCATTGTGACATTCATCCCAACTTTACATTATTACCTAACCATTATACCAATTCGGATATTGAGACCCAGCTTGCATCGATTAAGCAAGCCTCAGAAAAGGTGTCTGCGCTCACCATCCCGTTTGATTCTATTGAGCCTGCAAGTAGTGGATGGAACTGTTCATCCGCAGAAGGAATTACAATAAATCTCGGAAAAGCGGGTCTAACACTAGCTTCGTTAACATTGGGTAATGATACAACGCAATTACACAATGTGCTAATTACAGGCGCTCCGGGTAAAGGCAAGTCGAATCTTCTTGAAGTGATGATTCATAGCATCTGCTGTAGATATAGCCCTGATGAGGTTGAACTCTATTTGTTAGACTTCAAGGATGGCTTGACATTTAAGCCTTATAGTACGGGTAATGGCGCATCCTGGCTACCACATGCTCATGTTTTGGGACTTGAAAGTGCTCGTGACTTTGGTGTTGCAGTGCTGCGAGACCTTGAAGAAGAAAGAAGTCGAAGGGCTTTAATAATGAGCGATGATAGCTCAGCATCTGTTGCCATTTATAGAAAGAAAAACCCAGAGAAGCGCCTTCCTCGTATCATCGTCTTAATTGATGAGTATCAAAAACTGGTTGAAGTTTCTGATGATTTGGGGAATGAAGCAGTCAAGCTGATTGAAAATATTGTAAAGCAAGGTCGAGCTTGTGGTATCCACCTTGTTCTTGCATCGCAAAGTGTTGCTCACGGTGGTGCAATCGCAGGGCATGAAGACGACATCTATTCGACTATTCCTGTCCGAATTGCCCTACAAAATAGCCTTCAGGAATCCTATTCAATATTTTCTCAAGGTAACGATGCTGCTGCGCGCTTGCGTGTACGTGGCGAGGCAGTCCTGAATGTCAACTATGGTGCAACAGATTCAAATATCAAATTTACTGTTGCATATGCTGACCCAGCTATACTGCAGTCGTTGCGAGCTAAGTGGTGCAAAACCCCCGAAGGTAAGAATCATATCCCTATTACATTCCGCAAGAATGATCAGTTTGTTCTATCAGATGCTATTACAAGCATTCAAGCCTGGCGACGTGCCGTGATTGAGAATAACGCAGCTCCACGATTGGCTTGTGGAATGATGGTTTCAACAAAAAAGAAAGTACTCTCCGTATCCATGGCAGACGATGCTGGCAGAAACCTTGCTATACTTGGTTCCGGCGAGGGTGAACGTACATCACTCAAGTCACTTCCTGTAAATTATGCTATCGGAACACTTGAGAATATGGCGATATCCTTAGCACTCCAGCATCCAGAAGGTAATGCTTTCTTCACGTTTATAAATGGATTAGATAAAACAACAGAAAGCAATAATTCGATTCCATTATGGATACAAACTATGGAGCGATTCGGTTTTGGCGTTGAGATCATTTCTGCGAAAGATGCCGCTCAATATTTTGTCAACCTTGCAGACGAAATGAAATCAATTTCTGGCTGCGATGAACACCATTATGTTATAGCCATGGGTATGGACAGGTGTTCTGGAATGGCCGAATCTGTTGGTGACAATATGTTCGATACTTCAACTGGCGCATCTGCGTTCCAAGATATATTGAAGAATGGTCCATTGAAAGGAATCCACATTCTTGCATGGTGGCAGAATGTTGCAATCTATCGAGAACATATTGGATTCAGTGGCGATGGGTATATTGACACAAAGATGATCTTGAGAATGGATGATGCTACAGCAAAAAGTATTTTTGGACCTTTTGTGTCGTGGTCATCAATGCCCAATAGAACGCTTATCCATGATGCTATTGAAATCAACGAAAATATCACGTTGCTACCGATTGCTCCGTGTGATCCCCACAGTATCGGGAAGCTAGAGGCGGTGATGTGGGTATGAAGCAATTTAACTATAACAAGTATTTGCTTGCGTTGGATGTTCTCAATGAATTGCCTACCCAATTGGACAATATACAGCGTCAAGCAAATGAAGAAATACGTCGACAAGAGGCATCAATTAGAGCAAAATCTGATGCAGAACTTACTGTCTTAGACGATAGTAAGGCTAAAGTATGGCAGCAATTCGATCAGCTTGCTCAGGAATTCACATCCATATGTCAAATTCCTGTTTCTCGCCCCTCTACATCATCAACACCGTTGCATTGGCAAGTCGCACTCAAAGCACAAAATGATATTGCGGATATCATTAGTAAAGAGTTCTGGAGTATACGTCAGGCAGCGATACAGCAAAAACAAAGAGAGAGAGAAATGGCCGAAAAGGAAAAGGCGAATCGAATTGCAGCAGAAAGAGCAAAACAAGAAGCTGCTCGTCGTCAGGAGGAAGAACGTCGAAAAGCAGAAGAAGAGCGCTTAAGATTGGAACTTGAACGTGCCAATCGGTCTCCGCTTCAAAAATTGAAGGATTTACTAACCGGTCATTAAATGAATTAGGAGGGTTACACGATGTCTCAGCTTAGTCAGTTGAAAGCCCAGATTAACCAGGTTGCAACCAATATCAGCCAAACTGCGACCCAGATGAATACGTACTCTCGCAACCTCCAGAATCAGATCGGACAAGTGTCGAACGCTATTGGTGGTACTGCGACAAACGAAGACAAGGATATGGTTGCAGCTTTGCAGTTAGCTCAAAAATCTGTTCAAGATGCTGCTGTTCAGCTTATGCAAGCTGCAACAAAGGCAAAGGAATGGGTTACTAAGGCATGAGTACACTGAGTGCTATTGTTGCGTCAGTGTCAGACATCACTGATGATTTGAACAAGACATTGAGTGGGTTTACTCAATATCAGCACCAAATTACTCAATACTCAGCCCAAATACTGTCAGCCATTGGCGATAGTAGCATGGAAGCTAAGGAATGCTTGATCTTTTTGCGATCTACCATTCAAGTGATAAGCGATTTACAGTCATCTTTGAGGCAGTCTATTGATATAGCAAATCAATGGATTGCAAAGAATGGAGGCAGTGGCAATACCCAGCCATCGCACGAGCTTACCATGCCCTTCACTCATGAGGATGATGAACCGGTACATAGGAGGTGAAAAACTCCGTGAACATTTCTGAGGTTGGAACCTTGCTCGGTATGGTCTGTCGTGATATTAGCTCTGAAGCATCGAGCTTAACGGCTCATGCATCAAGACTCAAACACGATATGCAAACCATTCAGTCGGGTATATCTGGCACTTGTTCTCCTGCATATACTGAAATCATGAACTGCTTAAATGTTTCCCTAATGCAGATTGAACGAGCCACAACCTTTTTGTACCATTCGATGACAATCGCTGAACAATGGGCTCGGCCACGAGTCGGATCATTGATTTATCCCAGGACAAATCCTTTGGACTTTCAACCATCAGATCAAAACGAAGGGATGGTAATTGAGAGATCAGCTACCAACAGCTATGAACGAGCGAATCGTTCTCCGGAGGAAAGCAATGTTTTTCTTAGACAGCATTCGGCTTTTTCTACCATGATGCTTAGTATGCTTCCGGACCAACGAAAAGAGGCAGTGGAATCTTCCTATGCAAATGCACCTATGGAAATCACTGATCTCCTAACTCGATATTCATCAAATCTAACACAGATTAAAGACTCTGGTTATGGTTTTGATTCGGATGGACATCGGTTCAAGTGTGGTAGCTATTACGATCCTAGATCGCAAACATTAGCAATGGATGAATCAATGAATCATGCTGAGTATGTTGATGTTATAAAACACGAATTAGGGCATTTTGTCGATCACATGAAAGGTACTGATGATCCTACTCATTCGCTTCAATGCTACTCCGATTCCCAACCATTCGTATCAGCAGTTGCCAAAGATGCTTCAGCTCTAGACACTTCGACACTAGAAGGCCGGATGCGGGTGAACGATATGCTAGATGACCTCTTTTCGACTGGAGCGTGCAACGATAGGAATGTTACCGACATCATATCTGCAGTGCTATGCAATGAGCCGGTAGTCGTTTCTCGCTTTCAGTCAGAGGGAGTTACAGGATATGTAGCTTATTATAAGCACGATGACGACTATTGGTATGCAGTAGATAGAAATGGGCAATCGTTGGGAAAACGTGAAAAAGAAGTGTTTGCCAATGAGTTTGCCATCGAAACAGATGGCTATCGAATATCTAAGGATTTCATCGAACGGTGGTTTCCGAATATTTATGGGCAAATGCAAGAATGCATTTATTCGTGACTCTCGTTTGTTTAGAAGTGTTTGTCTTCTATGCATGTAAGAGGCTTTTCACAAATAACGTGAATGGAGGAGTCCGTCATGGTGAATTACTACGAACTGTTGGAAATCAGTTCATCTGCAGGCGAGGAAGAAATCCGCGCCGCCATCAAAAAGACTCGTAGAACATGGAATGCTCGTTCGAGTAACCCTAATGCCGAAATCCGTGCTGAAGCAGAGCAGCGCGTCCGCGATATCATGGAGGCTGAGAAAGTCCTCTTGGATCAGAATCAAAGATCTAGCTATGACTTCCAGCTGTCTCAAGCACCAATCATTCAGGGTGATGATAACGATGACGATGACTACGAAGACTGGATCTCTTTGGCTGTCGAGTATGATGAAAGAAAGGACTACAATTCCCTTGCCGATTTGATGCGTCAGGTCACTCAGAAAGAACCCGACAATCCTCGTGCATGGTTATGGCGAGGCCTCTCTTCTGAGTATCAGGAGCAATATGCTGATGCTGAATATGAGATCAAAAAAGCAATCTCACTAGCTCCTGATGCTCCTATACCTCATGCTCTGCTCGCTGAGTTGTATGCCGATCGGGATGAATTCCAATTAGCAAAGAATGAGTTTGAGAGGGCATCAGCACTGAACCCTGATGACTACGACTTAAAGATGAGTGTTGCTGAGTGTTATCGACTATTGCATGAGTACAGCGAGGCCTTATCAAGGGCAACTGTAGCTTATGAGTATGACAAGACTAATGAGCGTGCGCAGTACATTTATGCGTTAGCCCTATACGATCATACCATGCAATCCGTATCATACAACAGATCCTTTAACGATTATGTTGTAACAAACCAAGCACAATTAAGCTACCTCAAAACGAAAGAATCCATCTTCGCTTCACTTCCGAGTGGAAACGAGAAGGTAAGCGAGATAAAGAATAAGTTCTATCAAAAGATTCGAGAAGCAGAGGCTCAGGAGTTTAGGTCATCAGATCGAAATGCGACATATATTGTTGCAGGAGTCATTGGCGTTCTCTTGATGGTTTCTGGATCTGGCATCATCCCAGGTATCGCTATCATTGGTGGCACGATTGGCCTGTATTACTATAGGCATAATATGCCCGGATGGAAGTGGCAACAAAAGCAAGCCTCTGAAGAAACAAAGAGGAGTGGCCTGCAAGGTTAATCATTGTTTCCCAATGCATACTGCATTCATAAATAGACGATGGGAGGAATTAACTATGATCAAGGAAAAAGACTTGCGCGAAATGCGTCCCCAGGTCAGGTTTGCTCAGGGTCAGAATATTGACCTTTCTGTTGTGCAGAGCGCACTTCAGCAGAATGCTGATGAGAATGGCATTCCTGTGGCCTTCTCGCGCGACCAGGTGAAATATGGTGGTTTGATTGGTGGTGGTACGGATGACTGCCTGATCCTGTCTCATCCGCAGCATCCCAAGGATTATTTCCGTATCTGCATTCGTGTGAAGCATCAGGGCAACTACGCCTTTGTATCTGTAAATGATTTCGGTGAGAGTCGCCTGCTTGGTAATGCTGCCACGAGCGAATACACTAAGAATGCTGTGAAGGATGCATTCCATGGCGGCAGTGCTGCTGGTGCGGTAGGTGCTGTTATCGGAAAAGGCCTTCGTACTCTCGTGATGGGTGGCAGCAACAAGCAGAAACTGGAGGAAGAACAGAACTGGTACGCAATGGTGTCGGATCTGTTCGATAACATCATTTCCTAAACTCAAAGATGCTGTTGTATTGGGAAAACAATAATCTTTGACAAAAAGAGGAGAATGAACATGGAAAAAGTTTGAACGCGTTGATCTGCTGGATGACGAAGATCTGATGTCTGCTGCGTTTGCGTTTGGTTCTAAGACCGATGACAACGACAAGAGCACCAACTGCATGCATTCTTGCACCGATTCCTGCTGCTGCTAAAGCACACAGGGACTTGTTTCTGCCCATCAAAGAAACAAGTCCCTTTTATTTTTACTCAATCAATGATAACGATTACCTTGGAGGCTCTCTATGAAAACGCTAAACTGTATGGCTCTTGTTGAGGCAACTGCACCTGTACAAGATCGAAATAACCCCAAGATGTTTGTCAAGGATGATGTGGATTTGCAGGCCATGCAGTTGTGGAAACGGTATGCGACTGGAGATACGTCCGATAATAATACTCTTGAAAACACTGTTTTATCATTGCGTGGGAAAACAGCAGCAGCATTACGCAACGATTACTGTTTTGTTCATGCCCAAAATCCAATAGAATACTATCTCTCATTGGATGAATATGTGTGGATTGATACATTGCAGTCAATAATCAACGAGTACCAGAAAGGTTTTCTCTTCTTTGATGTTTTATTTCACAGTCACATCCCCCAAAACAACTATACGTTAATGAGAGCCTTGTTACCATTCTATCATGTATTGTACGAAAATATAAAAAGTAATTGTGGGTGGGGTACGGAATTATCGCTAAATGCAAGTACTTCTTTCGAGAAGTGTGTGGCACAAATCTGCGCCGACTCATTTGTTGTATCAGCAAAGTATCATTACGACACAGAAGACATTTCAGATCGATTTTTCATCAACGAAACTGGTGATGATACAGATTTTTTGCAATGGATTTATTCCGGTGGTATCATTGAAATTGTTGAGCGGTATCCAATGTGCTTCAAATTGCTCATAAGAGCAATGGCGCAATATGTTTCCAATCTGAAGCTGATGTCAAACAGGATTAATAACGACAATGAGCTTATCCGTGGCATTCTTGACTCATCTACCAATGATTGCCGTGTAGTATGGATCGATTTTAATCTGTCTGATTTTCATAATAAGGGACAGAGTGTAGCGATTATCACATTTGAATCAGGACAAAAAATCGTATATAAGCCCCGGAGTACAGAAATTGATAATGCATGGAGAAACTTCATTCTTGCATTCTGTAGACTGTTTCCCCAATGTACTTTGTCGACGCCCAAAGTAATAAACTGCGGCTCATATGGGTATGTTTCATATATTGAGAATACGCCAGCGACAGATATTCAGCAGTACTATTTTAATGCAGGAGCATTGCTTTGCTTGTGCTCGTTGTTCGGTGCTACGGACTTACACTTTGAAAATGTATTGGCATGTGGTAACTCGCCAGTCATCATCGACTTAGAAACAATCATCTCGCCTCGCCCTGTAAATCGTTTTGCATTGATTGAAGCAGATAAGCTGTCCTCGAAAACAATTAATGTTTCACGGACCCTTTTGCTTCCGAGATGGGTAGGATCATCGACCATTGGTTCATGTGAAATCGGCGGATTTACTTCGACTAATGATTGGGGGAAAAACTATCATGTGTTAAATGGAGTTCGTACATCCGCGGATCAGTATTCAGAAGTCTTTATAGATGGTTTTAAACAAGTGTATGGTTTTATAATTGCCAATAAATCACACATTGAAGCGATTATTTCCAACTGCCATTTTGAGACTTGTAATTTTCGTTATGTGTTTAGGCGTACAGCTCTGTATAGCAAATTATTATCGCATTTTCTTCATGCTGCTTTTTTGAAATCCTCCAGAACGTATGAAGCTGTGTTATCACGCATAGGAGCCGGTATCGTTGTATCATTTGATCACGAAAGTGCTTCTCTTCTATGGCCAATTGAAATATCAGAGGAGAATGCAATCTACGACCTTGATATTCCATATTTCTTTTGTAAAGGATCGTCCACAGGCATTTTCGATTACCAAAGGGAACTCATCCCCGCTTTCTTAGAATCTGAACCAATTCGCATTCTTTACGATAATTTATCTGAGATGACTCATGAACGGATGAACTACGAAGCCAACTTTGTTCAGATGAGCCTGGTATTAAGCAGATGTCAACCAAGAGATGAGAAAACCAGTAACTTAATGTCTTATCATGACATCATTAGATCTAGAGTAGTGCCGAATGATACCCAAATACGCAATGAAATCAGTAATCTACATTTGACATTATCAGACTATTGTATTGATGGATTGCGATTCTCCTACTACGCACCGGTACGAGACTTAAAGACAACAAAGTACAATCTCAATCTCCTTGAGAACACCTTCTATAGCGGCATCTGGGGTGTTTTGATGTTCCATGCGGCATATGCCAAATGGAAGAACGATGCTCCTCTAAGCCATAACGTAATTCAAAAAACACAAAAGTTACTTCATAATATTTGCGAAGGTGATGATGACAGCAATTTCTTGCGCATAGGGATGGCAGATGGAATAGCTGGCGTCCTACGTAGTGCCATTTGTCTCTCTCAGATATTAGAGCAACCTATGTTTCTTGACGAAGCCTGCCAAATAGCCAAAAAAGTTGGCAAAGATTATTTGCTACGAACCGACAAAGCAGATTTGTTTGGGGGACTTGCTGGTTATTTGTACTCCACTACGCAGTTGTTCTGTCTCACAAACGATTCATCGTTGATACCCTACATAGAATCTTGTGCGAACTTGATCACTATGCGATTAGTGAATACTACAAGCAATCTGAAAGCATGGCGAAGCAAGATGGAGTATGCTCCTTTGACCGGTCTTGCTCATGGACAATCTGGGTATATACTTGCATTAGCACTGGCATATACTGTTATCGACAAACCGGATATTCTATTGGCTATTCAACACGCTTTAGATTATGAAGAACATAATTATGTTGAGCGTGCAAATAACTGGTATGATTATAGAAGATTTCTAGTGCAAAGACGGAATCAAGATATTTCCGACAAGTACCAGGAAAGGTTTATGTATGGACTGTGTAGCGGTACACCTGGAATTGGGTTGACAAGAGTAGCGCTGGGGACATATATCCCTGAACTCAACTCTCCTGAAGTGATTAAGCGCGCCACAGACTTTTGCACAACCAGTAGACTTGTTGGTTGTGATAATTATTGCTGCGGAAATGCAGGATGGATTGATTGCCTAATTGAGATTGGATTAAGTACAAAAAATGATGTGCTTTTCGACAAAGCAAAAGAAATAGCTACATCTATAATGCCAATCAATAGCGGACATCGATATATACTGTCCAATCTAAAAGGTATATATGATGTTTCGATGTTCACAGGTATATCCGGGATTGGATATGAGTTTATCAGGACACAAATCCCCAATGATATTCCTTCTCCATTGATCTTTATTCCTGGCAAGGATAAACGGGAATCATGAGAAAGGCTTGTATTCCTCTGTTGTCGACATCGAAAATGACCTGCATAGGGATATTGCTAACTCGATAGTAAAGATTGGGAGGTAAACTGGTGATTACTCTTTTAATTCTGGCTCTGATCCTTCACCTATGTATATCAGACTGGTTTGAAAGAAAACTCATAATACTTCTGATGATACAGCGCAATATTGCATCTATGACGCGAAGGTGTATGATTGGCATATTGGTTTTGTTGTTGCTTTTATCAATATCAGCGAGAATATAATCGTTGAAAACCTTCATATCGCTGAAAGGATTCATGATCTAACTTCGTTTATATGATGTTACCACAATTCAAGAAATGAGGTGCACCATGAACAAAGTAGTAAGCGCGGTTATCGCTCTCTTGTGCTTGTGTTGCGTAAGCAACTGCTTCGCAGCTACGTTAATTCAAGAACATTTGGATAGCAATGGAGGGGTTTCATAGGTAAGTTGTTGGAACGGGAATGATGAACGGCGAGCTGCTTTGCAAAGTCGTTCGGCGAGTAGAAGCTGTGGCAGGAGTAAAAACGTTTCTGGTCTTCCCGGTGGCTGCGCTCCACCTTGCCGTTATGGCGGGGCGTGTAGGGACGAATGAGCTTATGCCGGATGCCCAGCCTGGCGGCGGCAGATTCAAACAGGGTAGGCAGATCCCGCTTGCTGTTGGAAAACCGGTTGGTGAACTCAAACCCATTGTCCGTCTGAACGCACTCCACCCGGATACCTCGGCGGGCATACCACTGGGTCAACTTTTTCAGGAAGTCGGCGGAGGAGCAGGAGGACTGCTCCTGGTAGGCGGCCAGAAATCGCAGACGGGTGAACTCGTCAATGGCGGTGTACTGGTACAAACGCAATTCCGGGTCGGCGATACACCTGCGGGGCACCACCTTCACATCCACCTGAACCCGCTGGCCGGGATAGGTCATCTGCTCGTAGGGTTTGGGTTTGTACGTCTTTTTCTTCTCAGCTGCGGGAAACAGCCCTAATTTCCGCATCACCCGGAACAGGCTCTCCGGGCGTCGGGTATAGCCCCGCTTACGCAGACGGTGCCACAGTTCCACCATACCCATGTTGGGGTTGCGGCGGCGCATATCTCGGATCAGCTTCAGCTCTTCCTCGGTATGCTGGTTGGGATGGCTGTGAGGCCGTCTGGACCGGCAGGCCAAAGAGGCCGCTGTTCCATCCCAACGGGCTTTCCAGAAGTAGATATACGACCGGCTCTTGTTGTACTTCCGGCTGGCGCGGCTGACGCCGTATTTCTCCGCATACTTCATTAGGGATTGCCGATATGCCATGTCCTGTGTTATACTCTTGCTCATGAAGGATATGGCCCCCTCTCGTCAAGTTGTTGTCTGCAACTCCAACTTTAACCGATGAGGCCTTATCCTTCATCCTTTTTCTTTTTTAACTGTCCAACATGTATTGTACCTCTACATTTGCAGGGGCGGGTCCTTTAAAAATAACTCTTGACTTTATGAAATCTTCTGCTATAATAA
>ERZ773147.2200-NODE-2200-length-17604-cov-7.183087_pt1 | contig 17604 bp, 25 predicted proteins | sample MGYA00580851_ERZ773147 | MGnify/ENA primary metagenome ERZ773147 (study PRJEB29015, sample SAMEA2737818) | human gut metagenome | biome: human gut; feature: human-associated habitat; material: faeces | place: China | collected 2012 ... | reverse complement strand
AACAGATAAAACCTTCCCTCCCCGCGTGCTCCGTATGTTGGGCATGCATATAACTATGATTCACAATCTCATCACAACTACGGAATAAGGGTTGCACATATAAGCACAATGCCTTATACTTATAGACATAAGGAGCGAACTAAACAGAAGGGAGCAAATCATGGCTGCAAAAATAATCAAAGAAACCGAAATTCCTGGCGCGGTACTTCCTAGCGAGTTTGACGAAACAGGCACCGTTACCATGACGCTTAGAGTTGATAGGGGCGTGTGGGAGACTAAGGAGTACATGAACGGTAAATTTTGGCTTGTAGAGCACGGCAGCAAGCGGGAAGCTGAGGGGTATTACGACATGAAGGTTAATGAACATCGTGCTAGGGCTGAATGGAATGCACAGTTTGATTAGCAGCGCATCAACGAGTTAGGAGTAAATTATGTGTATGCAGTACAGTGCAAAAATCATCGAGAACGGCAAAGCTAGATACGCAGAGTGCAGTGGATACACGCCAGGGGCTGCACTGCTTCGGCTGGTGCAGTTAAAGCACATTCGTAAGGGCGCAACCGTCCACTTGGGTAGCGCCATGTGGGAAGGCGACAGGTACGTATGTGCCACTACCACCTATCGTCACATGCCTGAGCGCGATGATGAACGGTACAGCGCGTGGGAGCTGGTAGGTTCGGGTCTTGTGCAATACTTCACTGCTAAGCCCGAATAGAAAAGGGGCCATCATGTATCACCATTTAGCTCCACTAGCTGCCTTTATCGGCCTTCTTTTAGCAATAGCAGGCTCGGCGATGTTTGGACAGAAGCCCAGACGGTTAGCGCTTGCCTTGGTTGCAATCGGGGCAGCATTGAACGTAACGCCGTATTTGTAAAGGAGACAAATCATGAATGGTATTAAAATCACTTACCTCGTCGAGTTTCCGCGAGTTGGTAGGGTGCTGTATATAGGGGCCGAAACAGGCAAAACCGCTATTGTCCGTGTTACCAATGGTAGTACCGGGCAGATTATTAGCTCAAAGCGTTTTGAGGATTACAACGAGGCACTGAACTATTACAGTGAGCAGTATGCCACCCTTAAAACTGTAGAAGAGTTTGAAGTAATGCGCAGCATGATTGAAAAGTTTGTGGGGAAGCCGGAAGGTGAATAGCCATGCTGTACCCACTAATCCCACGAGACGAGGTGGATTATCTAATCGCCAAATATCATTACAAATTCCTCAAAACCAAAAATATACAAGAACGTGCGGCGGTGTGGCAAAAGGTAATCCACGAGTTTAGAATCGGCTGCTATCTGTGGCACATGGAACCGGGGGACTGTATCGGCAGGACCATATGGTGGATAACACCGAAACACGCCAAATATGCCCGCTGGTATGAGGTTTGCCAAGGCATTGTGAAAGACGTTCGAAATGATGTGTTTTTCGTGCACGCGGGAAAGAAGAATGTAACCGTAAGAATGAGACACCTACTTGCAATGTCAGGGGCCCAGGAAGGAATGAAAAATGGATGATATCGAGTTCGCTAGACGACTTGCGCAGGTCCAGGACGAGTTAGATACTTTGTATGGTTATCTAGCGCACAATTCGGTGCTAGACGAGCGGGAGGATTATGCGTTACTTGGTCTTATTCGTGCGGCGTTGAGTGTGACGGTATGTTTTAACGAAAGCATACGCGCCATTACGCGATCTATCCATTAGAATGAAGCACTTGCTAGCTCTGGGAGGGAATTATAATGCGTATCTCTCAATTAGAGCGAACATTGAAGTCAGATGACTATACGTGTGATATTCATTCACGCTGTGGCATGTATGGGTTTGTTGTTTACGTCGAAACCAATGGCGTTAAGGAGTTGGTTTCTTGGGATTTTGGGTATTACGGGATGGAATTAGCCGAATCTGCTGCCCTTGCGTGTATTTTGCGCCGCACGTTGGGTGTATCTGTAAAAGACTACAGCACGGTGTTTAATGATTCGGCAGCCGATTGCGATTCTTCAGATTGATAAGCCAAAAGGCCCTCCAAATCGGAGGGCCTTTTACTATCTCAATCCGCACATGCTCAGCATGTCCAGCCACATCTCACGTGTTGCGTCCGAATCAAAATAACAATCGCCATGACTATAAGCGCGAACGGCAAATTTGATGAGCGGGGCATTTCGCTCGATAAGCATCGTGTCCGGCGACATATCATGGCGCGTCAACACAACCACCTGTTTCCTGCTAGGCGGCTTGCGGTCAACATACACAATGCCCGTATGCATATCTTGCCAAATGGCAAAGGGAATGCCACGGAACTTTAGGGCAATGATGCAATCACAGCTTTTAGTCCTCGTCTTTACAAACTGCCCCGTCATGTTAGTGAACTCGCTTTGCTGCGCGTATTCGGCGTAGTCGCTACCAGCGGTAAAGGCACCGATGTTGGATGTTGCCGAATACTGTTCGAACTCTGCGTTAAACGCGTTTTCGTAGTACACTGCTGAATTGCCCACCTTAAAATATCTACTGCTGCCCCTGGGGATGGGGGTAATGCCCCACGCCTGAAACAGCGGATTCACGAGGTCTGCATTGTTCGCCAGGCCAACCAAAATAACGCGGTTTTCGCGGCGGTCGAACGTCTCCCACATGTTCATCAACATATCAACGCACCCGCTCGGGTAGGGTGGGACGCGTTTCTCTTTGATAAACTCGTCCAGGACCATCAACGTGTTATTTGCCGTGGTGGCACCCTTCAATGAATCGAACGAGGTCAACGCATACATTTGGCCCAGGTTTTGCCACTTTGGTTTCCATTTAATGTTGCCGGTGTCTTTCTGCGCCTGGTACGCGGTCTGCATCATGCGGCCGTTCATCTGGAAACGCTGCCCCGGGAACTCGTTGTTGCGCTCAATGTCAGACAAAAACCCCTCGGGGCTTCGCAAAATGCGGTCAATCATCGTGTCGTAATAACGTACATATGCCCAGGTTTCGCCTTTGGTCAAAAATCGCTTGATGCCAACCTTCTTCATCGCGTACGTTTTGCCAAGGCTTCGTGGGCCCGTGCACAATCGCACGGGGCACCTCGCGCCCATTAACGCGCTAGGGTCCCAACGCGCCCATTTAGGGATACCACTCATTATCCTGCTCCTTACTATCCGATAAATCGATAAATTTCCAGGTTGCTGCCCCACGAATAATAATTCTCCACGGGGTCGGCTTCCATTTTCGGGCAAGGGGCGGCACCTGCACCCCATGCAACGCCGTTGCCCCAGTACCAACCAACATGCTCGGGGTTGGTCATTAAAATCAGGTCGCCAGGCTGCATCAAATCGCGCTGAATCCCATCGCATATTTTAGTGGCAGTGTCGCGCATTGTCCATGTTGATGTGCCGAGCCAATTATACTTGCCGTTGGTGGCTTTGTTTGCCGCCCACCAAATGCACGCGCTGCAATCGGTAAAACCGCTAACGTCCGGTTCCAACCTGCCTGCCGCCTGTGCGTAGTTAAACGCGCCCTCGTTTTGTTCCCAGATGGCCCGCATGGCTTCGAACTCGTCACTGCCACCACCGCCACTTCCGCCACCTCCCGTGCCCGGGTAGGTCGGTGCCGTTGCGTTTCGCACCGGCAACCAAACACCGTTGCCCGTGTTGTGGCACACCAGGCGGGTACCCTGCCCCATGGCACCGTACACGATTAGGTCATTGCCCACCTGCTCCAGGCGGCTAATGCTCGATTTGGTTTGGCCGTTAGTGTCGGGGTTGGTGCCCGGTGTAAAATCGGACTGTCCGAAGTCGGGCGGGGCGCTCGTGCCGTCCCAATCATTGAGCAGCTGATACACGCGGTTGTAACGGTTTGAGTATCCGGAAACCGGCCACGTGTTAAGCGTAGCGGCTAGGTACTCGTCCAGGCTTCGCCCACCTCCGATGTTCGCAAGGATTTGATTAGCGCTGGCCGGTGCCTGATGGTAGACGGACAGCATGAAAATGGTTTGTTTTACGTTATCGGTTGACATGCCCCAACCGGCCAGGGTGTCAAAAGCGCCGCCGCTGCCGAAAACCCAATCAAGGAAAAACTGGTCCTGCACGGCATGGTTTTCCTTGTCTTGGGCTGAGTTTACCCATGAATCCGCGTCGTCCTGGTAAAGATAAAAGCCGGTCCACCATGTCGCATCGGTGTCGGAGGGATGATTAGCCACGGCGTCTTTAAGGCGGCTTGATAGCTTGTCATAACTTGCGGCTGCGTTATCTCGCAGCCGCTCCATGAGGGCCGCCGCGTTATAGGCGTAAAACTGCCCAATGCCAAGCGTGATAGGGTCGTTCATGTTGACGGCTGCATAATCGCAATTAGATTCAACGATGCATATCGTGTACTCGCAAAACTGCTGTTGTTCTTTTGTCCATGCCATGCCTGCTCCTTATAAAGTAAACCCCGCGTGCCTTGTCCACGCGGGGTTTAGAGTGGTGCCTATGGGCTGTATGCGGAACCCGTGGCAGAGTTATTTTACATCAATGTTAAACAGCTGCGCAAGTTTAGAGTTCGTCAACTCAGGGGAAAGCTTGCACACGTTTTCGAAAATCGAGACAATCTCAGTAAGGATAATGAAAACGCAAACGGGAACGAACAGCGGCAAAGTAAATCCCAGGTCGATGAACTGCATGGACCATTCCACGAGTGCGGCCAGAATCATAACCATGATAAATCCGCACTTATGCCACCCGCCGGAGCGCATTTTGGTTGAATCCAAGGTTTTGTTCGCAACCGCTTGCATCATGCCCGTGAAAAGGTCCATCATCACGAACGCGCAGACGATTGCAGCAATATGCCAATCCATGTTATTTCCTCTCAATCGTTACTTTATACACGTCGTTTTCTAGCACTGCCGCGACATCAGATAGGTTATCGCCTCGAGCATAGGCCAGCCACTGCTTCTTGTCGCCGTAAAACAAATCAAGGTCAACATTACCGGCAATGCCGTTAACGGCACCGTCTGAGCAAAACTGCCACGCTACCACGTTACCGTCAGCAGCGGGGCAATCCCAGCCTTGTGCTTGGTCCCATGTGGGGCTAACCACATCCGGATAATCTGCAACCCAACGGGCGCAGTTGGGGTTTACTCCACCAAGATTAAATCGCCACGGGTTGGCATAAATCCATGGCCACACACCCGTTTTATGGTGTACGGTTTCAACGAATTGATTAACCTGTTCCACACTCAGGTCGCTTTCCCAATCCAGCACGGGGATTCCACGACCGAAATAGTTGGCACAGTTATCAAGGAAGAAGAGCACTTCGTCCACCACATCGTTTGTGCCATTGCCTGCAAAATGGTAAAACCCCCAGGGCATGCCGCTTGCCTTTGCCTGCTGGATAATCGAATCACAATATGGGTCAACAAAATTGGTGCCTTCGGTTGCTTTTACGATAACCGCATCGGCCCCGGTAAGGGCGGGGGTGTACCCGCCCTGCCAGTTTGAAGTGTCTAGGAAGTTAAGCATTAACGGCTCACCTTCGCACTAAATCTCTTGGTTTTGTAATCATAGACAACCATGCGGCCACGTTCGCCGTTGGTGCGTCCGATAGCGCCTAGGCGATAGATTGCGCAAAAGTCGCTGGGAGCGATACGCACCAGGTTGGCAACGCAGCGGTTTTGCACGGTGCCGGTAGAGCGATACACGTTGTTATAGCTATCTATAATCGTGCTACCTATAACAGATGTGAGCCAATCTGGTGCCATGCCGATGCAATCAGCATGTTCATGCCCGCACAGTTCTATCAGTATCTTGTCTTTATGTGGGAGCAGCGCGTTATAGAGCTGCTTAAGCCCAGGCGTGTATGGCATCTGGCCCTGTTCGCTCGGGTTCACAAACGTGGTGCTGTAGTAGTCGGAACAGGTCAGGCAACACGCGTGTGGTTGCAAGCTGCGCGGTGCCATGTGGGACAACACTACACACCATTCACACCCGGAGATAGCGTTTTCGAGCCATGTAAGTTGGCGCGACATAACATCACCGTCACACAGGCAATCAAGGCTTATCAAGCGTACGTTCTCGATATCTTTATACCACCACGTATCGGGCGCGGTCTGCACGCAGTTGCGGCCAGACGCGTAAGGCGCGTAATAGGTGGCGTAAAGCTTTGACTGCTCGGTATACTGCCGTGGTAGGGTCTTGGTCCAAACGTCGTGGTTGCCGACGCAGAACAGCATGGCACCAGGATATGCATACGTGATATCCTGGCCGTAATAGTCCTGCACCATATCACCTGTATGGACAAGCGGTATGCCCAGTTGCTGCGATAACGCCACAGCGTCTCTAGTGCCCTCTGCGAACGCGTGAGTATCGGATATGTGCAACAGCTGGATCATAGCGCAAACGTTCCGTTTGCATTGGCGTACGCAACGGCGCTTGTGTTGTCGCTCGTCCCGCCCCCAACAAAGAACACGAGCGTGCCGATAATGTCGGCATGGGCGGCGTTGGGCGTATTACGGCCCTCGAATGCAAGATTGCGTGTGCCACCCTTAATCTTCACGGCATTCCAGCTGTAAAAATAGTTTTCGCCGTTCCATTCCAAGCAACCGAGTTGGATGCGAATATCGCGCACGACAACAGGCACATAGCTCGGCAGCGTGATAGTAGCGCCTGTTGGCGTGCCCATCTCCAAATGTCCGGCGGTGATAATAAGCAGTTCCAAATCTGCCAGGTAAAATCCAGAGCACTTGTAATTGCTCGGGCCGACCATGCCCGTGTTGTCGGCGGTCGCGTCTGCAGAGTCGAAACGATACACGCGCTGGCTTTTCCACATGGCGGCGATGGCCGTCGCATCGAGCTTCTCGGCGGTTACCGCCGCCGTGGCAATATCAGCGGCATGTATGGGGAACTTTGATTTGAGCTGGTTAAGCTCGGCTACCTCGCCGTCAAGCGTGTTGATACGACCCTCGTTTTTCTGCGCAAGCGCATAAGCACCGTTAGCCGTGGCTTGTGTGTCGCCCATGGTGGTCTCGACCTTTTCCACGCGGTTAACGGCATTGTTCGCCGCGGACAATGCCATAGACGCATTAGCGCCAACCGTTGCAATGCCCGCGTCGATTTTGTTCATTGCGCCATTGAAGTCCCCCAGCCACGTGGGCTGGTCGTTATTGACAAAAATTGGGAGGTCGTACTTAGGCGTTGATTTCGAATGTGTCATTGGGATTATCCCTCCTTAATATGACTTGAAACAATTTCGATTAGCTTTTGCACGAAGGCATAGGACACGTAATTAGCCATTGATAACCCCCAAAGTCACGATAACGGCATTACCCGCACTATCTTCCACAAGTTTTACCTTACCATATGCGTCATTGTTGCCCCACTGTGGCAGATTGTAATTGGTCGTAGCCATTTTTAACTCCTCACACTAAATCAATGTGTCTTCATTGCGGGCAACGCAACGCCATTGTGCACCAATTGCACATAGAAATCATAGCTTAATAACGCGAAACATGTGTCGAAATCCCGTGAAGAATACTCGTGGCTGTCGTAGAAATACGCTGTCATGCCGCATGTGTCATAGTCAATCGCTGTCACCGAAAACGGCCTATCAAAATCGTACACATGTTCTATCGTACTCGAAATCGGGCGCAAATCGCCGTATGTTGGGTCGAAAGTCATTCCGTCGGATTCGGTTAGCTGTTTAATCAGCTCAAGCAGGTAGTTGTACCGCCGCACCACATCCGCCGAAATCGCCTGGTCCTGCGTGTTAACATATGCTTTTAGCGTTGCGGTTGCTGCATCAATCAACGCCTGTGCCTGCTCGGCGGTGACCTTGTCCATCTCAAGCCCAGTGGCGTAGAGATACAGCCAATGTATCTGGTCCTCGGGTGTGCGCATCTGCGCAAAATCCAGCTTATCGATGCCCGTATAGCCTGGCATGGCTGGGGCTACGTTGGCAGCCTGGGTACCGGCGGCGTTTTGATTTTCGAGCGCACGGAATCCGTACGGACTAAACATACCCATTTGCAACATCCCCTTCCGGATTGATTTTAGCACGCTCATCAAGCAGCTTGATAAGCGCGTCAACGCGACGGATGCATGTGCTGATTTCTTGGCTCAGCGGGTTAAGGGTATAGTACGCGTCGATGTCGTTGTCCATCATGGCATGTTTCGCGTCAAGCTCGAAACACAGCCGCATGCTGTCCAGCTGCACGCGCATATACGTGTAATCATCCTTGCTTTGCATCCTCACACCTCCTTACTACATCGGCATATCGTCCCAGGTTTGCATAAACAACGGCTCCAACAAGTTAAAGACTAGGTTATCCGTTGCCATGAAACTTGATGCCATCATATCATATACCGCATTGCCTACGCCTGAAATGGAGCTGTACGTTGTGGCTGCTGTGCCGTCCTGGTTGCCGTTGTCGGTTTGCTTGGTAACGCCCGTTAAGTATTGCTCCCCGTCCGGATTATCCAAAAACACCTGGGGCGTGCTCGATGCTGTGGCTACGCTTTGATTGCTATTTTTACCCTGAGTTGCCGAGTTGCTTTTGCCCTGGGTTGTTGCAAACGGGTCGAAATTCTCCCGGCGCACAAGCTCATACACGGGGTTGATGTTCGGCATTTGCTCGTACATCCGGCGGTTAAGATAAAAGATAAACATGGCCGGTGTTTCGCTTGCGATTCGGCGAAAGCAAAAATGGTTGTAGATTGCACGGTTAAGCTTCTCGCGGTACCCCTCGTCGAAAATGGGGTAGTCTTGCATGCCCCAATCATAGCCCAGTGCTTCAACCACATCCCGAAGCGTGTACTTATGCTCGTCAAGGGCGTCAAAATCGTTGTTGTTAAAGGTTAGCATTAGTAGCCCCCTCGCTCGGCTCGATAACTCCGCCGGAATCCAAAAATTCGCTTCCCTCGGAAATGGGCCAATCATCGCCGCTGGCTCCAGCAGCCATATGCGGCACGCTCCATTTTACGCTGCAATTCCAGCCGTACATGCCGTTGATTTGCTTGCAAAATTCCTGGCGCGGTTTTAAGAAACTGTTGCGCTGAATCATGAATTGCTCGTTGTTCGCCAGGGTCTCGGCAGTCTGCACGCGTTCCTTTTTCTCCGCAGCAGCATTGTTGTCGATGCCGAGCATCGTATACACGGCGGACACGATTTTCAGTTCGTCGTTCAGGATGTCGCTGCCTGCATATGCCGCTTTATTCATGGTCTGGAGCACCTGCACGCTCATGTTCTGCATGCCCGAAGGGTTCATGTATATTGCAGGTTGCCCCGAATCAATCCGGTTATACATGTCCTGGGCTTGCTTTTTGCCATATTCGTCCACGCTGATGACATAAGGCACGCGCATTGCACGAACGTGCTGGTCAACGGTAGTATCCATATCGGCCAGGCGCTGGGCCTGGCGGTCAATCAGCTGCAGAATCGGAAAACGCGTTAGGTTGTCCCAGCAGATAACGGCATCAGCAGGCATGACAACGGTTTTAGTCCTGTATTGATTGCCCACATGCTTAAACCACCAGTTGCAATGTCGGCGCTGACGCTGGCCGTTCGGCGTATACACATCAATGGTGTTTGGGTTGCGGTAAAGGTCAAGATTGCCAACAGGATTCATGCGGCCACACCAGTACGTGAGCACGCCGCTGGTGCTGCGTTTCGTTGCAGCGAACGAGCCATAGCCGCACAGCAGCGTTTCCAAATATCGCGAATCGATGCCGTCCGGCAATCCCTCCCATTCGAATCTGCTGATTGCGGCCGTCCAGAACAGTTGTCGCCAATAGTCATACGTGCGATATTGCTTTACGCTGGCCTGCCAGCGCTTGACGTAGCGCTTGCCGAACATAGACACGTTAAGCGGGGTAAACTCGGTTGGGTCTAGCATCCAAGGCTCCATACATCCTCCTTACTTTAGTACTCGATATTATACAGCGGGGCATTGACGACCGGCGCAATGTTGCCAATCTCAGACGGGTTGCCCCATACGGTCACGCCCTTTTCGAGCACGCCGCGAATCGCGTCCTTTTCAGCTTCATTTGCCTTTGCACACGTGATATAGGTTTCCGCGACCTTCCAGTAGCTGAAATGATTCATGATTTTGAGCGCAGTCATTTTCGCGTTTCCAAAGTTGTAAAACCGCTGAATCTTATAGCCATATCGTGCCCAAAAATCGCACACCGTGCGCATGGCTGCACCGCCAGCCGTCTTGTAATTGACCGCAAAACCGACCAAACCGTTTTTCCACATAAACCCTTGACCGCCCATCTGGCCTACCGTGGACGGGGCCTGCAATGCCGCATCCTGCACCGTGGCGTTAATCGCTGCAATCTGGTTGGCATAATCGCCACGCGCAGCGTATTTGGCATAGTCCAGGTTTTGACCCGCAACCTGACGTGATAAGTCCTGGGTTGCGTTAAAGGCTAGGTTTCCCGTTTGGCGTTGTGCAAGATAATTAGCAGCACCGGCCAGCGTAACCTCGTTAGAGCTAACAGCAGGTTGACCGGTAAGGCGATTCAAGCCGCTTTCAATCGCACCCATGGCTTGACCCGCATAATTGGCAATCTGCGGGGCGCCGATGGGCCCCTGGTCATAACGGTTGGCTTCATTAAGCGCGGTTTGATTCATGGCTTGGCTATACGCCAAGTCAGACGCTGCATTGCTTTTGGCGTTTTGCCAGCCGGCGCTTTCGTACTGATACGCCCGCGTGTGCGCTGTGGACGCAAGATAGGTGATGTAGTTCGAGTTGACGATAGAAAACTGGGGAAAATCGGCCAGCCATAGGCACGAATCAAGGAAATCACCGCTCGGGATAACGCCCGTATGGTCCGAACCGTCGAACCCATGCCACGTGTACTGATTATAATTAACCGGCTGTCCGCCTTCGAATGCCTGGCCGTAATTGGTTGGGAAAACGCCTATACGTGCAAATGGTGCAACGGCGCACCCGATAACGGTAAGCGCGAGGGTGTTGCCATACACGAGTTCGGGCTTTACAAATACCGAATTGCCATTGTAGGCAGTCAGCTCGATAACCGAATACGGATAAGTGTACGCCTTGTAAAGGTCATGGTAGCCATCCGGCACGCCATTCGAAAGCTGCTGATATATGTTGCCCGTGGTCGCGTAGGTTTTAAGGGGCAATTCGAGCGTGTCGGTTTCTCCGAGAAACTGCATCGTGATGCCGGAGTTGCCGAAAAGCTGTACATCCGTTCCCGCTGACAGCAAACGAGCCGGGAAAGTGGACACGGATTGGATGCATTGGGCGACCCAAGATTTTTCCTTCATGGCGTTAAGCACGGCCTTGAAAGTGCTTAACGACATGGAATATACATTGCAGCCGGACGGGATGCCGTCCGCATTCTGCCCGTCCGCAACGTTAAGGTTGGGGTTGTCGACAGTGCCAGGGTCGGCGGCTAGGTCTGCGCTGCTGATGATGATGATTTTACCGATATCAAAAGTCGATGCATCCGTAAGCGGGTACCATTCGTGGTTAGCCATCACGTACGAATCGCCAACGTCCAAACCCTCAGGCACGTTAAGATATTTGCGCAGGTATTGGCCCTGGAGGTTTTGCACACCGTTTTTAAAGATGGCATTAGATACACCCATATGCCCGCGCTCAACGAACATGTTGCCAAGGCACACGCCGAACTGGTAACTCTGAATAACGTCCAGCTGCAACGTTAATTGCGTGGTACCGGGGGCCACATAATCGGTGGACAGGATAAAATAGCACAGCTTTAACGGCTGCTCCTCTCCGTCCACGGGCTGCATGGGGTTTTGGACCACGACATAGTTATATTTGTACGCAGCTGAATACGGCACCGGCACACTGATGGGCTCGTTTGGGCGACAGTACGAAAAACGCTTCGAGCGCCATCCGGTGCCGCTGAGCGCCTGGGCATCAAGGTAGGCGTTACGCTGCTGCATATCATCCCAGATAACGATATCCCGATAATTCGCGTCCCATGGCACCTGCATCAGCGTCACCTCGGTGCCAACAGGCCACGTGTTCGGTGTTAACTTTTGTGGTGTTTCGACCATGTTTACTCCTTAACAAGACAAAATGGGGCGCATTACGCGCCCCATTATAGCAGGGTTAAAGGTTTAGGCCGTAACCGTGACGGTCACCTTGGCAGTGACGTTGGGCTTAGCCGGGTTACCGCCCTTTGCCACCAGAATGATAGTGGTTTCGCCTACCGACACGCCGGAAACCGTGAGCGCATCGTCAGCCACCTCGGCAACCGCGGCGATAGAATCGTCAGCGCTATAGGCCTCATAACTCTTATCGGTCGCGCCGGTCGGGGTCCAGGTAAGCGCACTCGTGGCGTTCGCGCCGACCTTGACCGTTACCTCAGCACCGGCAACCGCGGTCGCGTAAGTTGCACCGGCGATGGTAAAGGTGTAAACCGCCTGATACTGGCCGTCGGCAACGGAAGTTGCAGACACAACGACCGTATCAATGCCATGACAGTTGCCCGAATGAAAAACGCCGTTGCTGTCGATATACATCTCAGCGGGCAAAGTCTGGCCTGCACCGCGGCCGTTAAACGCCTTAATCTCATACATAACGGCCTGATTCGGGCCGTTAGTGCCCTGAACCTTGCTGACAAGCTGCACCGCTTCGCCGGGCTGGATGGTCTTAGACGTTCCGCCGTCCACATCGGTAAGGGTCACACCCGTGTACGTGGCGGGCAACGCCGAAATCTCCGAATCGGGGCGAGTGGAAAACATAGTCGCGCCGAGGAACAGCGAATAGCTAAGGACCTGCCAGATGTGCATAAACGTATTGTAGCTCAGATTGTCGGGGTTCATGGGAGCCGTTGCGGTTACCTGCAACGTGTCTGCAACCTGAAACCATTCCTCATCAAGCAGGAGAGCCTGACAACCGGCGATGGGCAATTCGTCAAGAACGATAATCTCGTCTGCGATAAGGCGCTGATTATCCTCGTTAAAGGCGTAGGCGGTTACAGCAACCTTAAGCGCGGCTTCCACATCCGAATCGATAACGGCAATCAATCGGTTAGAACGCGTGGCAAGTCCCTTATTACGGCCTTCGGGGGAGTATTGCGTGCGGAAATACTTCATCTTGTTGTAGGTTGCACGCATTGCTTCAATCAGTTTAACGCCCGCCTGAATCTTCTCCTCATGCGTAAGACCCTTGGCGTGGGTGTCCGGGACCTGGATATTCCAAAAGCCCCACAGATTGTCATACGTCGCCAGCAGGCTTCGCATAAGCAGATACTCGTCATTGTTCGCGGATGCAATCGGGGCAGCGGTCAGCGAGTTGAAGAAGGCCGAAATGGATTCGCCTTCGATAAACGAGCCGCGCAACACGTCCTCCATGGGGATGTTGATAACGTACTTATCGCGACGATTTTCGGTGTGAAAAATCTGGTGAATATCCGGTTCGCGACCTTCGCGGCCAAACACGTTTTCTGCGTGTGCATCATATGCGCGCGCCTTGATAAGGTTGGTTTGCACTTCCTGGATGGTTCGGCCATAACGCAAGGCAGGGGACTTCAATTTCGCCAGGGGGTTGGTGAAGTTCATGCGGTCGTTAATCTGCACACGACCGATACGTGCCAAAAACACGTTCCAGAACACATCCCAAGCTGGCGAATAATTGTTCATCGCGCGAAGAGTTGCAACCACGCTACCCTGGGTGGTAGCGGGAATACGCTGTTGGTAATCGTTCGGCGCGTACTTTCGCACCGTATCCAAAATCTGCGCGTTGGTAAGGGTCAGGCGGCCCTCCTCGTTAGTGAGTTTACTTTTAGCCATGTGTCACTCCTTAAAGGCCGAGCATTCCGGCCAGGTCCACGTCATCCAAATCAATAGCCGCACCGTATTCGTCATCAGGCATATCAGCGTCCGGCTTGACATCCTCGTCCTCAGCAGCGGCCGAAATGGTAGCCATCGCAGCGGCAAGGCCTTGCACCTGCTGTTCCAAGGCATCGATACGGGCGGTCATCGCGCCCCAATCGTGCTCCTCCACCTCCTGTTGCTGTTCGGCTGCGGTTTCCTCCTCGGCGGGGTCACCGCTTTCTTCCTCACGCGTTTCCTCGGCTTCGGTCTTGCGTGCCTGTTCCTCGTTCATAAGCACCTCCATTCGTTGTAGTTGGACAGGGCCATAATAGCACGAAACCCCGCACCGTGATACGGTCGGGGTTTCAAAGGGTTGCCCAGCTCACGCCGCACACCATGGGAAGCCTGCCAGCTAGGCGTGCACCGAGTTAGGGTTGCATTTACACGCCCGTATCCACGTGTGGCGAACAGCGGCGCACCAGACGTTGTTATTATGCATGTAATTGATATACGCTGTCAAGCAGCACCACACCGCCGGGTACGGTTTTTGGCATAAGTTTTGCGAACAGCGGGCAAATCTTTGTGTTTCCGTCCTTATCGGTAAAGGCGTTGCTAAAGCCGTATTCAAAGTTATCCCAGTTCACTAGCGCCTTAACATCATCCGGCATGCCTGCGCATGTGACGGAAAACTTGCCGTTTAGGTCCCACACATAGGCTTTAGCGCGCAGATGTTTCGCGCGGCTGAACGTGCCCTCCACCTTCCAATGACACAGTTCTTTCTCGTGGATAGGGATATTGGCGGGCTGCTCGGTGCCGAGCAGATGCAGCGAATCGGTATCGCAATACACGAAACGCTCACGATTATCCAAGATAGCAAACAGCAATTCCCGCCTTGCATACGCAGTGCAAAACACGCCTACCGGGATGTAAACAGGGGCACGCGTTTCTTCTTCGCCGAGTACATAGCGCACAATCCCTTCTTCGGCGTCATATACGGGTATCTTGCCGGTAACATCCGGATTCGTTGCAAACTTGCCATACAGGTTGTTAAGCATCAGCTTTGCAAGCTGGCGCAATCCGCCCGTTGACGTTTCTTTGACATGCCCCCAGTAGTCGATATATTCATCGAACAGACCTTTTCGTGCTGCAAACTTATAGCCGCCCGCGTACATAAGCACGTCAACATCATACATACGCTTCATGATTTCCCAGTCCACAGACGTAACCGTTATTTCAACAGGTGCCACGGTTTCACGCACATATTCATGGTTACCGTAAAATCCTTTGTTCTTAAGCTGGAGCATCGGCACGCCTTCGGGCTTTAACGTAAACTCCACTACCATTCGCTGCACATACAGCGGATAGGCACGGTCGTATTCGTATTGCCCCTCGAAAATGACCGGTGCACCGCAAGGATAGGGGTACTTCTTCATGACAGAGGGGTACATTGAATTATAGTCAACAGAGATACCTTCACCGATTTCAACGCCTGCATACTTTGGTTCCACGTAGGTAAAGCCCCCTCGATAGGCCTTGCGAATATCGCTATCGGCTTCAAGCGACAGGGTGGGGAAGTAGATTTTAAACGCCTTTTTACCGAACTGCTGCTTGAAGAACTCCATGGCGTTGGCACCGATGGTCATCTTCTCCAGGCCCTGAGCAAAGTTTTGTTGCAAGGCGCGGGCCACGATTTGCACATCGTGACTGATGTAATACAATTCCTCGTCTGTGATTTTGTGCCCAGGTTCACGATATTTGCGATAGTCCAAATCACCCTTTTGCTCAGGGAGGTTAAACGTTTTGGCGATACGGGCAACTGTCATGGGGAATACTTTGAGCGAATCTTGAAAAACTACACGCGTTCCATTACCAAAACAAACTTCGATTTGATAAAACTTTCCCTTGTTCGAAATAAGCGTAGCGAATTGACTACGTCCCGGATTAGTTTCAGCATACGTGTAGCCGCACCGCATGAGGTAATCCAATATAAACTTGCCATCAAATGCAAGATTGTGAAACCATGCCGTGTGCACATCGCCACGCGACAACCAATTCATAAAAGATTGTATGGAGTTACCATAATAAACCTGCTCGGGGTCATCAATGAGCGCAACAGCCCAGGCCCACACTCGGCAATCCTCGGGGTTGGTTGTTGTCTCGAAGTCAGCTGAAACTGCCCAACTCATTACTACACCTGGGCCGCTTTAGCACGTTCGCGGCCACGCTTCGCGCGGCGGCTGCTGTAGCGTGCCATGTTCTTTTGCACTTCAATGATAGATTTACCTTTGGTAACAGCCTGCGCACGCTCAACATATCCTCGAAACGTGCCCATAGGGCCTTCGCCATCAACAGCCCCACCCTTGGGGCTGTATGAAAATTCGAGCGTATCCCATGACGCGTAAACAGTGGACAACAAATCAAACGAATCATTATCTAGATTGCGCACAACCTCGGCAAGTTCGTACTCGTCTAATTTCCACAGCATCTTTTCCATGGCTTCGCGCTGGCGCTTGCGATACCAGCTAAACTTATGCTTGTTCCGCTCCTCGAAGCGTTTAATACGGCGCTTAGCAACCTCCACAGATGCAGGCGGGGTCATCTTACCCACGTCAATAGGCGCAAGCAGGCCTAAAATGCCCTGGCCCTTGCCCAAAATCCCTTCACGCGGAGTATATGCCTTTTGCCATTCGCCAGGTGCAATGCCTGCAATACGCTTACGCTCGGTTGCTATAAACTTATTTCGCTCCTGCTGTAGGCGTTTAGCCTGGTCAATCAACTTGGTTGGGATAACGTTACCGCTCGTTACACCCGTGTAACGAGCGGTTCGGTTCCACGTGTCAAGACGCTTGGCATACGCCTGCCGCTGTGACGGTGACATTGCTTTGAGTTCTGCCCATGGTTTACGCGGAGACACAACTGCAATGGCTTCGCGGCTTGCTCCTTGCTTGCGCAGCCTATATTCCTTATCGCGTGCACGCTTCTGCACACGGCTAACATCATACGCCATTTTGCACCACCTAAACAAAAGAGGGGACTTTACAGCCCCCTCATGCTATCACACGGCTTTTACAAGGAGCCGGAAGGATTAGAGTACGATAAACTGCTTCAGCTTACGCCCACCAGCAAGCTTACGCTCGGTAAACTCGATAGTGATAGGCTCATCAGCGAAGTCGGAACCATACGCCATGATGAGGTTCTTTGCGCAGCGGGCGATACCGTCAGACTGCGAGAAATAAGCGCCCTGCTCGGTAATAAACGTAGTGCCTTCGCACATCACCACTTCGCCAGTTGCCTGGTCCAGACGCTCTGTAGGCTGTACGATAATGCCGGAAAGCGTAAGCTGCTTAATGTCCGCATCATTGAGGGATTCGGCGGTATTCAACGCGTTAAACAAGCGCTTCTTACCTTCACCCGTGGTGGTGTCAAAGGCCAGGGCCATGACGGGCTTAGCGGTAACGGTGGGAGCCATGTTGGCGTTCTCGATGGTGGTGATTTCGGTTGCCATTTTAGTTCTCCTTAATTCGTTCGTGCGCGCAGGCGATAAATTCTTCGACACTCATGTAATAGACGTGAGTTTCCTGCTCTACTTTGTTGATGGTAATGGACTGGTCATTGTACTTTCGGCGGAAGTATTTGCTGGCCTTTTCTTCGTTGGTGGGGAAGGTTGTAACATCGCAAAAATCTTCAAACTCACCATACTGATTTACATGCTGGCCAAAGCAAGCCGTGGTGGTAATACTTCGCGTGATTTGACTCGTTCGTGGCATGTTGTGCTCACCTCCTTTGCTGCTACTAGATTACTACAAGTGGTTAGAGTTGACAAGGGTTGTTTACAGTTGTGTTGAG
>ERZ773147.2192-NODE-2192-length-17668-cov-4.149435_pt1 | contig 17668 bp, 14 predicted proteins | sample MGYA00580851_ERZ773147 | MGnify/ENA primary metagenome ERZ773147 (study PRJEB29015, sample SAMEA2737818) | human gut metagenome | biome: human gut; feature: human-associated habitat; material: faeces | place: China | collected 2012 ... | reverse complement strand
CTTGTACTTCTTCTTTATTATCAGAATTAAAAATAAACAAAAATTCATCTCCACCAATTCTAGCAACTAAATCAAATGGAGAAATTTTATGATTAAATAAAGAAGCCACTTCTATTAAACATTGATCACCAATTAAATGTCCATAGACATCATTAATCATTTTAAAATTATTTAAGTCACACATTACTAAAGAACATGATTGATGAGAATTGATAATTTCCTGTTTTTTCTCTTCTACTGCTTTTAAATGTGCCTCAGTGTAACCTTCATTCTCATCACCAATCATGATACATCCAACCTTAATATCGGATGCGGCTACTGCCTCTCCTGCTGCCGAACTTCCTTTCGCTGATGTGGAACCTTCTGCTCCGCCTTTGGAAGATCCGCAGGCACAAAGTGATGCTGTCATTACAGCGGCTAAAATAAATGCCAGTAATTTTTTCATTTTCTCTCCTCCTATATCTATTGCTTATGAAAAAATACATTTCTATATTAGACTACATTTTTTCAGAAGTAAAGTCGAAATAGACAGAAAATAATTTTTTTCTCACAATTCCTTCATTTTTTAGCTTTTGTAATACAACTTTCGTTCTCTTTATTTCCTTTTTCTCTCCCTATCTGCCATAGCTTCCATTATTTCCAAGTTCTTCTTCAATCCGCATTAACTGATTATACTTTGCGGTACGTTCTGCACGGCACGGTGCGCCTGTCTTAATCTGTCCGGCATTTACTGCTACCGCCAGATCTGCAATGGTTGTATCTTCGGTATCTCCGCTCCGATGAGAAATAATCGTGCGATAGCCCTCTTTCTGTGCCATTAAAATCGCATCTAATGTCTCTGATAATGTGCCAATCTGGTTTGGCTTTATTAAAATTGCATTGGCGATTCCCTTCTCAATACCGTCCGATAATCTCTTTACATTAGTTACAAACAGGTCATCCCCGACAAGTTGTACTTTCTCACCCAAACGGTAAGTAAGTACTTTCCATCCAGCATAATCTTCTTCACTCAGCCCATCTTCAATAGAAATTAATGGAAACTGTTCTACAAGTTCTTCATAATACTGCACCATTTCTTCTGCATTCCTGCAAATTTCTTTTTCCCGCATCCGGCTTTCTCCCGGAAAATAATACCGCTTTGTATTTTCATCATATAATTCAGAAGCCGCCGCATCCATCGCGAAAAAGATATCTTCTCCTGGCTCATATCCAGCAAGTGTTGTTGCCTCCTGCAAAATTTCCAATGCCGCCTGTGCGGAATCTAAATCTGGAGCAAATCCACCTTCATCCCCCACACCGGTAGAGTAACCTTTTTCAGAAAGTGTCTTTTTTAACTGCTGATAAATTTCTGCACACATCTGAATTCCTTCGGAAAACGTTTCTGCTCCTGCCGGCATAATCATAAATTCCTGAAAATCAATTGAATTTTTCGCATGACATCCGCCGTTAATGACATTCATCATCGGCACCGGCAATACTTTGCCGTTTACTCCGCCAACATAGCGGTAAAGCGGGAGACCAAGCCCATCTGCTGCCGCTCTCGCTACAGCTAGAGAAACACCTAAAATAGCATTAGCACCATATCGACTCTTATTCTCTGTGCCGTCTGCCTCCCTTAAAATACGGTCAATTTCCCTCTGTTCTAAGGCATTACAGCCACATAGACGGTCACAGATTCTTGTATTTACGTTGGTGACGGCGCGCTCCACGCCTTTCCCTCCGAAACGCTTTTCCTCATCCCGAAGCTCAACTGCCTCAAAACGTCCTGTCGAGGCTCCTGATGGCACAATAGCCTTTCCCATCGCACCGCTTTCTAATCGCACTGTAACCTCTACCGTAGGATTTCCTCTCGAATCTAACACTTCGAGTCCATGTACATCTTCAATATTAAAACCTTTTTTCATAAAAAAATTCCTCCTTACTGAATCTTGAAAATATTTCCTTTCTTCAGTATGGGAGGAATTTGTTTTTTTATACATGGAAATTAAGCATACTGTTCAATATATGCTTTTACAACTGCCACAAGCTTTTCATAGCTCATGCTTGCAGTATTTAAACAGAAATCATAGTTTCTGGAATCATTCCAGTCCTTACCAGTATGATATTTATAATAGTCTGAACGATATTTATCTGTCTTTTCAATCTTGCGGATAATATCCTTCTCTTTACCGCCGTTTTGTGTCTTTACACGGGTAATACAGTCTTCTCTTGGGGCATAGAAAAATAAGCGGATTACGTTCGGATTATCTTTTAAGATAAAGTCTGCACATCGTCCGATAATAACACAAGATTCTTCTGCTGCCACTTCTTTAATTACCTTGGCCTGATAGTTAAAAAGATTATCGTCAGATACAAAGTCATCGCTTTCCGGCGGGAATACTTCACCCTTGTAAATCTTCTTACTGATACCAAACAGCGGAAGAGACTTCACCTTCTCGTCTACCTGTCCAAACAAAGCTTCATTGATGCCGCTCTGCTCGGAAGCCATACGGAGCAGTTCCCTGTCATAACAGTGAATACCGAGTTCCTTTGCTAAAAGCTTGCCTAAAGTTCTTCCACCGCTTCCATAACTTCTTGCAATCGTAATTACTGTATGTTTCATTGTAACACCTACTCTCCCAAATATGCCTTTTTAATAGACTCATTATTCATAAGTTCTTTTGCATCCCCGCTAAGAGCAATCTTTCCTGTTTCTAAAACATATGCTCTGTCTGCAATTGCCAATGCCTTTTTCGCATTCTGCTCTACAAGAAGGACGGTTGTTCCCTCCGCAGAAATCTTCTGAATAATCTTAAAAATCTCATCTACAAAAATTGGGGACAGACCCATAGAAGGCTCATCCATTAAAACAATTCTTGGTTTGGACATTAACGCTCTACCCATGGCGAGCATCTGCTGTTCTCCACCACTAAGAGTTCCGGCGGACTGATTTCTTCTCTCTTTTAAACGAGGGAAGCTTTCATATACCATTTCAAGAGACTGTGCGATCTCGTTCTTATCTTTTCTTGTGTATGCGCCTAACTTCAGGTTCTCATATACAGAAAGGTTGGCAAATACACGTCTTCCTTCCGGCACATGAGCCATTCCCATTGTTACGATTTTATGTCCTGGTACTTTTGTAATATCCTGTCCTTCAAACAGAATATGTCCCTTCTTTGCCTGAAGCATACCGGTGATCGTCTGAAGAGTTGTTGTCTTTCCGGCACCATTCGCACCGATAAGAGCGATAACTTCTCCCTGATTTACCTCAAAGGAAATCCCTTTGATGGCCTGAATCATCCCATAATATACTTCAAGGTCTTTTACTTCAAGCATTGCCATAAAGTTCTTTCCTCCTATTCTCCAAGATATGCCTTGATAACTTCCGGATTATTTAAAACATCTTTTGTCTTACCCTGTGCAAGTACCTGACCAAAGTTTAATACGGTAAGTTCCTCACAGATTCCTGAAACCAGTTTCATATCATGTTCAATTAATAATACTGTCATATCAAAATTATCACGAACGAAACGGATAGTATCCATAAGCTCGATTGTCTCATTTGGGTTCATACCAGCCGCAGGCTCATCTAACAGAAGAAGCTTTGGATTTGTCGCGAGTGCTCTGGCGATCTCTAACTTACGCTGTTCTCCATATGGAAGATTCGATGCAAGAAAATCTGCCTTATCATCAAGTTCAAATACTTTTAAAAGCTCCATTGCCTTCTCGTTCATTTTTCTTTCCATCTTGCGGTACTTTGGCAAACGTAAAATACCTGTCAAAGTGGAATATTTGTATTGATTATGCAATCCAATCTTTACATTATCAAGAACGGACTGCTGAGAAAACAGACGGATATTTTGGAATGTTCTCGCAATACCTGCTTTGTTAATCTCAATCGTTTTCTTTCCAACTAAGTCTTCTCCATCTAACTTGATGATACCATCTGTTGGTTTATATACACCAGTCAGCATATTAAATATAGTTGTCTTTCCGGCACCGTTTGGGCCAATGAGACCGTAAAGCTGGCCTTTTTTAATGTTAATTTCAAACTGATCTACGGCACGAAGGCCACCAAAAGAGATACCTAAATTCTTTACTTCAAGTAATGCCATCTTTACTGTACCTCCTCTGCTTTTTCTTTTTTGCCAAACATTCTCTTAAAGGAGTGTTTCTCTCTCCACTCAATTGCCTTTGGTGCCCAGTTAAAGAGCATCATGATAATTAATACAATAGCGTAGATCAACATACGGTAATCAGCAAGTCCACGAAGAACTTCCGGAAGCATTGTAAGAACAACGGCCGCGATAATAGAACCACGGAAACTTCCCATTCCACCTAAGACAACGAATACAAGAATCATGATGGACATGTTGTAACCAAAGTTTGCAGGAAGGGCTGTTAATGTAGAAAGATTGTGTGCATAAAGAACACCACCTGCACCAGCAATAGCTGCAGAAATAGTAAATGCCATCAGTTTATACTTTGTAATATTAATACCTACAGACTCTGCCGCGATACGATTATCACGAATTGCCATAATCGCACGTCCTGTTCTTGAATTCACAAGGTTAAAGGACACAAAAAGGCTGATTAAAATAATAATAATACCCACGACAAAGGTAGACTGGTTTGGTGTACCAACGATACCTTTTGCTCCGTCAATAATCATTTTTCCATCTGCCTGCATATTTAAAGATGCACTATCCTTAATGGAAAAATGGAATCCCTTGCTGTCTCTTCCAAGATACATAACGTTAATTACGTTCTTGATGATCTCGCCGAATGCCAGTGTTACGATAGCAAGGTAGTCACCGCGAAGGCGAAGAACCGGAATACCGATTAACCATCCAAATACCGCTGCAACAACGGTACCAATAAGAAGTGCTAAAATAAAACGAAGTGTCTCGTTCATTCCTGAAGTCATCATGCATTTGGAAAATACCGCACTGGAGAATGCACCAACACACATAAATCCTGCATGACCAAGACTCAGCTCACCAAGATATCCTACACAAAGATTCAGTCCGATTGCTACGATAGAATAAATACAAAGCGGAACTAAAAGACCCTGCATCAGACTCGACATCATTCCTGTAGATATCATAATCTCTACAATAATAAATACTGCGATTACCATAGCGTAGGTAATCAACATACTTTTTGTCTGTTTGTTTATACTTTTCATATTTGATTTCTTCATTTCTTACGCCACCTACACTTTCTCCTGAACCTGCTTGCCAAGAAGTCCCGTAGGTTTTACTAAAAGTACGATAATCAATACGGCAAATACGATTGCATCGGATAACTGAGAAGAAATATATGCTCTTCCTAAAATCTCGATTACTCCCAATAAAATACCACCAATTAATGCTCCAGGAATAGAGCCGATACCGCCAAATACCGCTGCGGTAAACGCCTTAATACCAGGCATCGCACCCGTGTAAGGAGACAGGGTTGGGTAAGCGGAACATAATAACACACCTGCAATAGCTGCTAATCCGGAACCGATAGCAAATGTAAGGGAAATTGTCTTGTTTACATTCACACCCATGAGCTGTGCTGCGTCTTTATCTTCAGATACGGCAAGCATTGCCTGACCGGATTTAGACTTTTTAATAAAAATCATTAACGCTGCCATGATAATAATACAACTGATAACAGTTGCGATTGTTACACCAGAAATTGTAAGGTCTCCACCTGCAAGCTTAATTGTAGGGATACTTACAACCGATGTAAAGGACTTTGTATCTGCACCAAATAAAATTAATGCGAAGTTCTGCAGAAAATAGCTGACACCGATTGCTGTGATTAATACGGCAAGCGGAGAAGCCTTTCTCAATGGTTTGTACGCAATTTTCTCGATAACTACACCAAGTACTGTACAGCCGATTACCGCTGCAATAATACTTACGGTAGAGTTTAAATGAAAGCTGCCCATTAAAACGAAAACGATATAGCAACCAATCATGATAACATCGCCGTGAGCGAAGTTCAGCATCTTAGCGATACCGTATACCATCGTGTAGCCAAGGGCAATAATTGCATAAATACTACCCAGACTGACACCATTGATCAAATAGGATATAAAACTCATCTTTACCTCCATGCCGCTTATGCGGCGTTTCTAGAAACTTTAAAAAGTTCATGTCTTTTTTATATCACAGAGAAATCAGCTCGTAATCTTTCTGTGATATAAAAAAGGATATAACCTAATACAAAAAAGGGTTACCCGCAGGTAACCCTTCCCTGGGCTATATATTATTTAAATTACATTGCTTTGTAAGCACCGTTCTTAATAATAACAGCCTTAGGAGACTTAGTTACTTCTCCGCTTTCATTCCATGTAAGACCATCTTTCCCACCTGTGAGACCCTGCATCTTAATCTTAGTCATAGCACCTTTTAATGCATCACACATATCAGAAGCACTCATATCTGTAGTTGCTTTAGATTCCTCAATTGCTGCCTTTAATGCGTAAACAGCATCATAAGAGTCTGCTGCGAACTGGTTAGGAGTATCTTTATATTTTTCTTTGTAAGTCTTTACAAAGTTCTGAACTGTCTTATCTTTCGCATCTGCTGCGAATGGAGTTAAGAGCATGACATCTTCTGCTAACTTAGTATCAAAGTTCTCTACTGTAAGGATACCATCCATTCCGTCTACACCGAAGAATTTAGGTTTATATCCCATAGTATCTGCCTGCTTTAAGATAATAGAAGCTTCCTGATAGTAAATAGGTAAGAAGAGTAAATCAGCTCCTGCATCCTTTGCTTTCTGAAGCTGTGTACCAAAGTCTGTCTTAGAATCTGCTGTAAATGCTGCTTTAGAAACAATCTGCAGTCCCTTATCCTTAGCTTCTGCTTCAAACTTCTCTTCGATACCTGAAGAATATACATCAGAACTATCATAGATAATACCAATCTTCTTAGCAAGCTTATTCTCTGCAATATACTGAGCAGATGCAATACCCTGGTTAGGATCTGTAAAACACACCTGGAATATATTACCGTTTCCACTGGAGAGTACAGATGGTGCAGATGCAGATGGAGTAATCTGGAACAGATTATCAGAAGCTGTCTTACCTGCTACTGCGATACATGGGGCAGTTGTTGTTGTTCCTACTAACATCTGCATGCCCCAGTCTTTTAATGTATTGTAAGCATTAACTGCTTTCTCTGCATCGTTCTGGTCATCTTCAAAACGGTATTCAATCTGCTTACCGTTAATACCACCTGCAGCATTGATTTCGTCTACTGCAATCTGTGCTCCGTTCTTTACGGCTGTTCCGTAAATCGCTGTTGCTCCGGTAGTCGGTCCAATACCACCAATATAATATTTGTCTGCATCTTTCTTAGATGAAGAACCTGAATTGCTACCACATCCTGTCAACGCAGTTACTGCCATAGCAGCCACTAACATTACGCTTATAAACTTTTTCATTATTTTTTCCTCCTTGATAGTTTATAACGAAAAATATATCTTTAATGTATCAACTCAATGACAAGTATTCTGCTTCCACTACCACTTTGTCAATACCTTAGATATTTTTATGGACTTTATTTTACTACACTAAAGCAATAAAATCAAGTTCTTTTGAAGGATTAAAAAATTTTTTTGCATATTTTTTTGTTTTTGGCTTCATTTTTCACTTTTTATCTCATAGGCAACCCTCTGTTTCTCCACGATCTAAATTCATGTATACGATACACTTCCTATAGAAAACACACAAATCTGCTCTCTGATACCTTAATATTTTGAATGTTATTTATAAAACAAAACAACTCCGCTCGCAAAAACAGATAGGAACAACCTGCTTTATGAGCGGAGTTTGAAATAATTACTTTTTTGACGGAAAATCAACCTTACCAGTCAAACAGTTTAACACATTACATTAATGAGAGAGGATTTCTGTTCCATCTTCCGTCACTAAAATTGTGTATTCCCACTGTGCAGACGGCTTACCATCTTCTGTGCGGATTGTCCAGCCGTCATCTTCATCTTCCCATACGTCTGGTTTTCCCATATTTACCATCGGCTCAATCGTAAATGTCATACCTGGTACAAAAAGGATTCCCTCATCCGGCTGCCCAATATGATTAACCCACGGTTCTTCATGAAATTGCACGCCACAGCCATGTCCACCGATTTCTCTTACGACACTGTATCCATTCTCAACAGCATGTTTGTTACAAACATACCCCATATCACCCATGGTTCCCCACGGTTTTGTTGCTGCAAGAGCAAGGTCAACACATTCTTTTGTCACGCGGACAAGTTTCTTCTTCTCTTCAGAAACGTCACCGATACAGAACATCCTTGATGCATCACCAAAATAGCCATTATAAATTGTAGTACAGTCTACATTAAGAATCTGACCACTCTTTAAAATCTGGTCATCACTTGGAATACCATGACATACAACATCATCAATAGAAATACAAACACTCTTTGGATACCCCTGATAACCAAGACAAGCTGGGATTCCACCGATTTCTCTTGTATATTCTTCGATAAGACGATTGAGTTCTCCTGTACTTACTCCCTCTTTTACATATGGAGTGATAAAGTCAAGAACCATTGTATTCTTCTTACCAGCTTCACGGATTCCTTCTATCTGCTCTGGTGTCTTAATCATAGAATGGTCTGGTACTTCATATCCTCTGTTCCAGTAATCTTTGATACGGTTATCAAAAGACATATGACATGCTTTATATTTCTTTCCGCTGCCACACCAGCATTTATCATTTCTTCCTATTTTCATTATTAAATCCTTCTTTCTGTAACGTTCCTCTAATTTATATTTAAGGCAGTAATTTTTTATTTGTAACTTCCGGAAATCTACTGTTTCCTGACAAGCGCTTAAACTATATATAAGTATTTTACTGTATAAATATCACGCTTACTTAAATAAACATATCGCACAGTAACCAATTGCTGGTTATATCACTGCCAACATATCGTATATTAAGCCACTTAAGCTTTTTTTGCAATATATTTTTCTTTTCTAATATTTATTTTGTATGCCAATCTACATGTCTTCGCATCTGTTCTGTCATACATATTATTGCCTAAATGTACTTTCTATATCTGTCCAAATCACCATTCATATCTATTTTGGATAAATACAGATTTTCGCATTCTTATCTACGGTCTGCATAATCTTTTTCATATATTTCTGTTTCACAGCCACGCAGCCACCTGTGTATGGATTGCTTCCTGTGCAGTGTAAGAAAATAGCAGAGCCTTTCTTATAAACACAGTTTTTATTATAGTCAATCGCCAGGGCATAATTATAATGTGGCTTATAATCAATCAGATGCTCTCCAGAGCGGCTTGCTTTCACCTTACGGATATCAATCATCTGATTATAATATCTCCTATCCCCGCTCCAATAATGGTATTTATTCAGCTTTATGTATTTTATCTTACTGCGTGGATTCTTCTTAATTCCGAAAGCCTTTGTAAAACCATAAGTACCAGTTGGCGTTTTCTTATCTCCCTCACGTTTCTTACCGATACCATTTTTACCGACATAACCGATACAGCCAAATACTTTTTTAAACTTTCCATTTACTTTTTCATACAAAACGATATTTGCCTTACTTTTGCCTTTGTATTTTACGAAGATAAGCTGGTTTACTTTTTTGCTTTTTTCGTATTTTAAGAGAAGTGTCGTCCATTTGTCCTTTTGGGCTGTAGATTTATTAGATATTGTTGTACTCTGATTTTGGGCAGTCGCTGCCTGTACTGATATTGTGTTACCTGACGTTGTAAATATGCTTATAACAAAGATAATTGTAAAAAAGATAGCTAATTCGTTCAAGCAACAACTTCCTCTCTTCACAGTCTCTTTCATAATATATGCTTCCTTTCTTTTTTATTCTTATACTTGATTTGGCAAGTTTATTACAATATAAAAGGTTATATCAACCAGAAACGTCCCCGACTAATACAACCTTAGTTTAAAATCAACATTATTCTTAAATTATAAAAAATATATTAATTAGCTTTTATATAATCTTAATCTTCAGTATATATTTTTCTATTGCCACTTATTATCATATAATCTGATCTAAGCTCTGGACGATTACGATAAATTCTCATCAGTAATTTTTTTACTTCTTCTATTGATAAATTACCCTGAATCCTATTTCCATCATTCGAAATCCATCCAATATTAATAGCTTCATGTCTCCCTTTAGCCTTTAGTGGCTCCAAATGACCAACTTGAAAATTTGATTTTCCATGTTCAGGATGAAGAATTTCATTTTCAAATTCTGAATAATTCAAAACTTCTCCTGTTATTGGACACTTATATTTTTCGTACGATTCAGGTATCAATCCTTCCTCTTGAAGTATATCCACTAATTTTTGATCCACCCCTTCAAACATACATACCTGAAGAATCAGCGATGCCTCTACATCATTACAGTCTCTCCTAAACGCATATTGAAAATTTTCCGGATGACTTTCCCATCTTTTTTCTCTATTTGTTTTATGATTACCTGTCTGCGCACGATCAGTTTTATATGCTTTTACTTTTATTTTCTTTGAAATTATCTTTTTAAAAACATCTGCTTTTGGATTACTTGACGAGTCTTTTATCAAATTTCTAACTTTCATACATCTAATAATAGCAGGCGTAATAAAAATATCTATGTTATCAACCGTATGAAACGGTTTTGCATCTCTTTTAATATAATCAATAGGAAGCTCAAACTCAAAAATACTATTACTACAATAATCTTTTAATATTTGTAATTTTTTAGTATCAAGGCTATTAACTTTAGCTACTATTTTTTCACAAATTTTAATACACTGTTCATACGTCGCATATCTTACATCATTTTTTACTCTTAATGTTTCTACCCATCGAACCTGATATTTAGTTGAATCTGTATCAGCAGTTGGATCCGTCAGTTCAATAAGAAAAGAAGATCTAATAATCGCAGCTTTAAATGCTTTATATAAATTTGACGATAACTTTCCTTTAAGTTCTTCAAATGCTATTGTAATATTTGTATTTATCACACTTTCAATATTTAAACACGCACTAATTTTAAAAGATTTAGCCTTAACAGCAGTTTCCAATATTTCTTTATATGTCATAGTATCCTCCTCATAAAAATCTTCATAAATACTTTCTAATTTCTTTTTCTCCTCCCCATTTTTCCGATATCATTTGTATAATTAAAAACCCTTAATATACCTGTTCCTAATATTCCTATAAATATCTAAATTTCCGTCCCCTTCAAAAAAATATTTCCCACTCTACAATTTCTTTCTAAATATATAATCAAACCAGCTTCCGTAAACTTATAAACTATGTATATACTATATCACAACTATATGAATTTGTGTATAATTACCTTTTCAGAATAAAACTTTCACTTTTAATTTTACATATATTTTCCTAAGCAAAATTCTTTTTTTCAGAATATGCATTAAATTTTATTTGAAACAGTTTATGTTTTATGATAAAATAATTTTCAAAAATTGTTAGGAGTGATATCATGGAAACATTTTCTGCAAAAAATATCTTTGATGATATTAGAAATTTTTTAGCGGGTAGGTTTATGGGGGCCACTAGAGATGAATTTTTTCTCGAAGAAATCATCAAATTAATTTTCTGCAAATATGCACTAAAAGATGAAAACACATCAGAAATGAACGAAATTACTATTTCTAGCTTATATAGAAAAACATTTAAAAGCGTTCTTCTTACTCATAGAGACATATATGAAGATAAAAATTGTGAAATCGAACTTGATCCAATTAGTATAAAATATATAGATAATAAATTAAGTAGCATTGATCTCTATAACTTAGAAAGAGACATTATTGGTGATGCATATGAAATTTTCATTGGTGATACCATAAGAGGACAATCAGGACAATTCTTTACTCCTCAAAATGCTGCTGAAGCACTTGTAGAAATTATTCAACCAACAGGTGAAAGTAAAGTATTAGATTTAACATGTGGCGCAGGAGGTTTTTTAGTCGCAACAGCCAATTTTTGGAACCGAAACTTCATAAGCAATAAAGGAGAACTTTTTGGTGTTGACAAAGATAATTATCTCACCCGATTAGCTAAAATCCACCTTTCTTGTATTAATCATGAATCAAAAAACATTCAATGTTCTGATAGTTTAATTTGGGATGAAAATATTTTAGGAAAACGTGACGAAGAATACGATGTTATATTAACTAATCCTCCTTTCGGTGTAAATATTCAGGCAGGAACTGCAGAAACTCTTAAACACTTCAAGCTTGCATATAAATACAAAAAGGACAAGTCCGGGAAACTAAAAATTACAGAAATTTTAAATGAATCCGTCCCACCTCAAGTAGTTTTTGTCGAGCAATGCATTTCTCTTGTAAAAAAAGAGGGATATATTGGAATTATTGTTCCCGAAAGTATGATTTCAAACAAAAAATATTCATATGTTGTTGATTATTTATTTCAAACATGTGAAATAAAAGCTGTAATTGGAATGCCTGATGAATTATTTAAAACTTCTGGAAAAGGAGGAACACATACTAAAACTTGTCTCTTAGTATTAAGAAAAAAATTATATGTCAATGATTCTGAATATAACATTTTTTTTGCTGAAGCTAAATGGTGTGGACATGATTCACGCGGACGTTCTATTCCTAAAGATGATATTCCAGCTATTATTAAAAATTATAAAAAATATATAAAAAACAAAAATTTAAAACCTTCAAATCTTGGATTTATTCTAAAAAATAGCGAAATACAAAATAATGTTTTAGCTCCAAGAGCTTATGTCCATACTGTTACTGGAAGGGCTCATAATTTAGATAACTCCCATACGCTTATTTCAATTGGAGAACTGATTAACAAAGGTATTCTTAGTGTATCAACTGGAAATGAGGTTGGAAAACTTGCATATGGTACTGGAACCATCCCTTTTATAAGAACTTCTGATATTTCAAATTGGGAAATAAAGTCTGATCCCAAACATCTTGTTAGTGAAGAAATCTACAATAATTTAGCTATCAAACAAGATGTTCAGGCAGGAGACATTTTGATGGTAAAAGACGGCTCCTATCTCATAGGAACTTGCGCAATGATTACCGAGTACGACACCAAAATTGTATATCAAAGCCATTTATACAAAATACGTGTCATGCCAGAAAATATATACGGTTTAAATAATTACTATTTATTAGCAGCTCTATCATCAGATTATGTTCACCAGCAAATCCTTGCCAAAACTTATTCACAAGATATTATCAATTCCCTGGGGAATAGATTAAATGATTTAATTATTCCAATTTCTAAAAATCCTGCAAAAATAAAAAACATTTCTTTAATGGTAAAAAAATCTATTATTGAAAGTATTGAAGCACGAGAATTATCAAAAAAAGCCCGTATAGAAGTTCTTCTTTAAAACAAAACCTGTACTATCAAAAAAGAGGGTACAGGTTTTTTGTTATATCAGAATTAAATTCATTCCTTATTGATTTCAAAATAAATAGAGCACACTCCTTCAACTATTCAAGTTCTTAATCTTGTCATTTATTTTCACACAAGCCTTTACATCTAAATAATTCCTATTGATAGAATTTTAAATATTATTTCTTCTACATATAATTTATGTGATAAAAAATATTCATTTGACATTTTTAAAAAATCTGTTTTTATTTATATACGAAAAAAGACCCTGCAAATCTGATTTTTCACAAATCTACAAGGTCTATTTTGTTTATTTTTTTGTTGGACGCTAATCATTTCTGCCCTTTTCAGGATAATGATATTTGTCCTTCACAAATACAGCCTGCTTATTTCTTGATAAGAAGTGATTTTCCTGTCATTTCTGCTGGCTGTTCCATTCCCATCATCTCGATTAAGGTTGGCGCGATGTCTGCTAAACATCCGCCTTCTCTTAATGTGTAAGCTGGGTCGTAATTTACAAGGATAAATGGAACTGGATTTGTTGTATGAGCTGTGTATGGTTCACCTGTTTCATAGTCAATTAACTGCTCGCAGTTTCCGTGGTCTGCACAGATAAACATCTGTCCATCTACTTCTTTTAATGCTGCTACAGCATTGCCAACGCAGGTATCTACAGTTTCTACTGCCTTAATTGCTGCTTCCTGTACTCCGGTATGGCCTACCATATCAGGGTTTGCGAAGTTGATGATGATGACATCATATTTGTCAGATTTGATTGCTTCTACAAGTTTTTCTCCAACTTCTGGAGCGCTCATCTCTGGCTGTAAGTCATAAGTTGCTACTGCTGGAGACTTAACAAGGATTCTGTCTTCGCCCTTATTAGGAACTTCTACACCACCGTTGAAGAAGAATGTTACATGAGCATATTTCTCTGTCTCTGCAAGACGAAGCTGTGTTAAGCCGTTTGCTGCAAGAAATTCTCCAAATGTATTTGTGATTTCTTCTTTGTGGAATGCGATGATTTTCCCAGGGATTGTCTCATCATATTCTGTGAAGCAGACATAAGTTAATGGAAATACGCCATTTCTTCTCTCAAATCCTGTAAATTCAGGGTCACACATTGCACGAGTGATTTCTCTTGCACGGTCTGGACGGAAGTTGAAGAAGATAACGGAATCGTTTGCTTTTACTGTGCCTACTGGCTGTCCGTCTTTCTTGATTACTGTAGGGATAACGAACTCATCTGTCTTATCATTATCATAAGAAGCCTGAATTGCCTCTACTGCATCTGCTGCTTCATTACCTTCACCGTAAACTAAAGCAGCGTAAGCTTTTTCTACACGATCCCAACGGTTATCTCTGTCCATTGCATAGTAACGACCTTCGATAGATGCAATCTGGCCTACACCGATTTCTTTGATTTTTGCTTCTAATTCTTCGATAAATTCTTTACCAGATGTTGGAGCTGTGTCACGGCCATCTAAGAAACAGTGTACGCATACGTCTGTAAGCCCCTGTCTCTTTGCAAGCTCTAATAAAGCGTAAAGATGTGTGTTGTGGCTGTGTACACCACCATCGGATAATAATCCATATAAATGAAGGGTAGAGTTATTCTTTTTACAATTCTCTACTGCTTCTAAAAATGCTTTATTATCAAAGAAGTCTCCATCCTGAATTGCTTTCGTGATTCTTGTAAGCTCCTGATATACGATACGTCCAGCACCCATGTTAAGGTGTCCAACTTCAGAGTTACCCATCTGTCCGTCTGGAAGTCCTACGGCAAGACCGCTGGCATTTCCTTTTACAAATGGACATTTTTCCATTAATTTATCGATATTTGGAGTGTTTGCCTCATATACAGCATTGGCTTCATGTCTGTCATTTAAACCAAAGCCATCCATAATTAATAATACTGTAGGTTTTTTACTCATTTTATAATCTCCCGTTTAAAGTGTATACTAATTCTATAAAATAATCATACATTGCTATTGATATAATCCTGCAACATTTTATAGGATTGGTATAGTTGACCCGCGGAGAAATGTCCGCGGGTTACTATTTTCGTGATTCAAATATGGAATCTATTATTTATTGTAGTTTACGATCTGACCAAAATCAGCCTTTAAGGAAGCTCCTCCAACAAGTCCGCCGTCAATATCTGCCTGAGCAAATAAGTCTGGAGCTGTCTTTGCGTTTACACTTCCGCCGTACTGAATACGGATTGCAGCTGCTGTTGCATCATCATAGATTTCAGCGATACATTTACGAATCTCCGCACAAACTTCCTGAGCCTGCTCTGTCGTAGCGGTCTTTCCTGTTCCGATTGCCCAGATTGGCTCGTAAGCGATAACTGCTGTCTTAGCCTGATCTGCTGTTACATTTAAGAAACCAACTTTAACCTGCTGACGAATAAAGTCCATTGTAACACCCTGTTCTCTCTGCTCTAATGTTTCTCCACAGCACATGATTGGTGTGATACCATGTTCGAAAGCTTTTAACATCTTCTTGTTAACTGTTTCATTTGTCTCTGCGAAGTATTCTCTTCTTTCAGAATGTCCGAGAACAACGTATTTTACTCCAGCATCTACTAACATAGCAGGAGAAATCTCACCAGTGTAAGCACCGCTCTCTTCATAGTACATATTCTCTGCACCGATTGCGATGTTAGAACCTTTTGCAGCTTCCATAGCTGGGATAATGTCGATTGCTGGTACGCAGAATACTACGTCAACATCTTCATTCGCACAAAGTGGTTTTAACATATTTACTAATTCAACTGCCTCACTAGGAGTTTTATTCATTTTCCAGTTACCTGCTACAATTTTCTTACGCATAACAAATTCCCCTTTATTATATATTTATGATGTTAGGGTCAAAAGGTATTCTGACCCTAACTGATGTCACGAATTACTCTGTAGCTAACGCTACTCCCATAATTCTGAAATTATTTATCGTTTGCTGCTGCAACACCTGGTAATTCTTTACCTTCTAAGAACTCAAGAGAAGCTCCGCCACCTGTAGAAATGTGGCTCATCTTGTCACCATATCCAAGCTGGTTAACTGCTGCTGCGGAATCTCCGCCACCGATGATTGTTGTAGCATCTGTCTCAGCAAGTGCTGCTGCAACTGCCTTTGTACCTGCTGCAAGGATTGGGTTTTCGAATACACCCATAGGTCCATTCCAAACAACTGTCTTAGCTGTCTTTACTGCCTCTGCGTATAATTCGATTGTCTTAGGTCCGATATCGCAAGCTTCTTTGTCTGCTGCCATAGCGTCTGCATCGTATACATATGTTGGGATTTCAGCATCGATTGGGTTAGGGAAAGCATCTACCATTACAGAGTCAACTGGAAGAAGTAACTTCTTGCCAAGGCTTTCTGCTTTTTCCATCATTTCTTTACAGTAATCAATCTTTGTCTCGTCAACTAAAGAGTTACCGATTTCATATCCTTTTGCTTTTAAGAATGTGTAAGCCATACCACCACCGATGATGAGTGTGTCACACTTCTCAAGTAAGTTAGAGATAACGTTTAACTTATCTGCAACTTTTGCTCCACCAAGGATAGCAACGAAAGGACGTACTGGGTTCTCTACAGCATTGCCTAAGAAATCGATTTCTTTCTGCATTAAGTATCCAACTACTGCTGTGTCTACTAAAGAAGCAACACCTACGTTAGAGCAGTGAGCTCTGTGAGCGGTTCCGAATGCATCGTTTACGAATACATCACACAGGGAAGCCAGTTCTTTGGAGAATTCGTCTCCGTTTTTGGTTTCTTCTGCACGGTAACGGGTGTTCTCCAGAAGGATTACATCTCCGTCTTTCATAGCCTCAACAGCTGCTTTTGCGTTCGGTCCTACAACCTCAGGATCTGCTGCAAATTTAACTTCCTGTCCGAGAAGCTCGGAAAGGCGAACTGCAACCGGTGCAAGAGAAAGCTCTGGTTTTGGTTCTCCTTTCGGTTTTCCAAGATGAGAGCAGAGAATTACTTTTCCGCCGTCAGCGATTAATTTCTTAATAGTAGGAAGAGCTGCAACAAGACGGTTCTCGTCTGTGATCTTTCCATCGATCAGCGGTACGTTAAAATCGCATCTTACAAGGACTTTTTTCCCTTTTACATTGATATCATCTACAGATTTTTTGTTAAGCATAATCCTGCCTCCTGTTTACATTTCGTTTAAATGGAATGTGCCGGGCACATTTCCGTGCTGAGCGCAGTTGCTTGCGACAATCTGCGTTTTCACACGAATACACATCTTGGGCACAT
>ERZ773147.2181-NODE-2181-length-17742-cov-4.742184_pt1 | contig 17742 bp, 5 predicted proteins | sample MGYA00580851_ERZ773147 | MGnify/ENA primary metagenome ERZ773147 (study PRJEB29015, sample SAMEA2737818) | human gut metagenome | biome: human gut; feature: human-associated habitat; material: faeces | place: China | collected 2012 ... | reverse complement strand
ATCAGGAGCTGCACCACATCAAGAAGGAGAACATCGGCCTCATCGAGGTCATGGGTCTGGCGGTGCTTCCGGCGCGGCTGAAGGACGAGCTGGACGGCGTGGCGCGGGCGCTGGTGCGGGGCGACGATCTGCGGGCCGACGAGACGCTGGCCAAGCACGCGGACTGGGCGGAGGAACTGAAAAGCCGCCATGTGTTCACGGCGGAAAACGCCGAAGATCTGCTGCGGCAGGAGGTGGGCGCGGTGTTCGCCACGGTTCTGGAGCACGCCGGCGTTTTCAAGTGTACCCCGGAGGGCCGGGAGGCCTTTTTGAGATTTATACATAGTGCTGAAATGTAAGGAGGAACTATATGGCAAAGAACAGGTATATTGGGGATTATCCCGCTATTGGTATCCGCCCGATCATTGATGGTCGCCGCGGCCCGATGCAGTTACGAGAAAATCTGGAGGATCAAGTTCTGGCGATGGCTTTGGCAGCCAAAAAACTGTTTGAGGACAACCTGCGCTATTCCAATGGTGATCCAGTTCGTGTGGTCGTTGCAGATAGCTCGATTGGGCGCGTACCGGAATCGGCTGCCTGTGCGGAGAAATTCCGCAGAGAAGGCGTGGCAATTACACTGTCTGTCACACCGTGCTGGTGCTACGGCTCCGAAACTATGGATATGGACCCGATGACGATTAAGGGTGTCTGGGGCTTTAATGGTACGGAACGTCCGGGGGCTGTATACTTGGCCTCTGTTTTGGCCACCCATGCGCAAAAGGGACTTCCTGCGTTTGGGATTTATGGCCATGAGGTGCAGGATCGTGACCAGGTCGCCTGTATTCCTGATGATGTAAAGGAAAAGCTGCTGCGCTTTGGCCGTGCAGCCGTTGCCGCTGCAACCATGCGGGGAAAAAGCTATTTGCAGATCGGCTCGATGTGTATGGGGATCGGAGGCTCGATTATCGACCAACAATTTATGGAGGAATATCTCGGCCTCCGCGTAGAGTCTGTGGATGAAGTAGAGATTCTTCGCCGCATGGAGGAGGGCATCTATGACCACGCTGCGTATGAAAGAGCATTGGCATGGACAAAGGAGCACTGCAAAGAAGGTCGTGACGACAACCCTGAATTCGTCCAGTTTCTTGGAGAAAAACGCCGCATTAAATTCACTGCGGAGGAAAAGGAAAAGCAGTGGGAATTCACCATTAAGATGTACTGTATCATCAAAGATCTGATGCAGGGAAACCCCAATCTCCCAGACGGATTCGAGGAGGAAAAGTCCGGCCACAATGCCATTGCAGCAGGTTTCCAGGGACAGAGGCAGTGGACGGATCACTGGCCCAACTGTGATTATCCCGAGGCAATACTGAATTCCTCCTTCGATTTTGAGGGGAAGAAAGAACCGATGGTCTTCGCTACTGAAAATGATGTGCTCAACGGACTCAGTATGTTGTTTATGGGCCTGCTGACCAATCGAGCGCAGATTTTCGCCGATGTCCGTACCTATTGGTCGCAGGAAGCCACAAAGCGAGTTACCGGATATGATTTGGAGGGTCTGGCAAAGGACAACGGCGGGATTATCCATCTGCTAAACTCCGGCGCAGCCTGCCTTGATGCCTGCGGCGAGTGTTCCGATGAGAATGGGAATGCGGTAATGAAGCACTGGTGGGATGTCACAGATGAGGATATCCGGAAAATGACCGACGCAACAGTCTGGTGCGAGGCAGGACTGGATAATTTCCGCGGCGGAGGCTTTTCCAGTCACTTTGTCACCCGTGCAGAAATGCCCGTCACGATGATTCGCCTCAACCTTGTAAAGGGCCTCGGCCCAGTTCTGCAAATTGCCGAAGGCTGGACCGTCAAGCTCCCCGATGCAGTGACTGAAACGCTCATGGAGCGTACAAATCCCACATGGCCTTGCACATGGTTCACACCGCGCTGCAGCGGTAAGCCCGGCAGCCCATTCCAAGACGCCTACACCGTTATGCAGCATTGGGGCGCAAATCACGGCGCAATCTCTTATGGACACATTGGTGCAGATATCATCACGCTCTGCTCTATGCTGCGTATTCCTATCAGTATGCATAATGTAGAGGAGACTGACATCTTCCGTCCGGCGGCGTGGAACGCCTTCGGCATGGATAAGGAGGGCCAGGATTATCGCGCCTGCGCTGCCTATGGCCCAATGTATAGGAATATCCGATGAAGGATTCGCCGCACCGTCTTCGACTCCATTGCAATTCCAGAAAGGTATCGTGATTCCATGCGTAATTTACTGGCTTTTGATTTAGGTGCAAGTAATGGCCGTGCCATCCTGGGCCGATTCGATGGCACAAGGGTTACTCTGCATGAGCTTCATCGTTTTGAAAACAACTACATCGAAATGAACGGTGTGTTCTATTGGGATCTGCCGTATCTTTACCAACAACTTAAGCTCGGCTTTCTTGCCTTTCGGCAGGCTAATATGGGTGAGCTTGACTGCTTTGGCATCGACGCATGGGGTGTAGATTACGGCTTACTGGACAAGAACGGACATCTTCTTTCTAACCCAAGAGCCTACCGCTACGCTCGGGATGAGGATATGGCCGAAGTCTGGAAGCAGCTGGACTTTGCTGATATCTTCGCCCGTACCGGTATTGCCGCCATGAACTTCAACACCATTTTTCAGCTCATGCGGCGCAGGTGCGAGGATGATGCAGCCCTGCAGAACGCTGAAACATTGCTGCTGATGCCAGATCTATTGGGATATTTTCTAACCGGTGAAAAGGCATCGGAATACACGAATGTGACGACCACCATGCTGTATTCTCCGGAGAAGCGAGATTGGGACAGAGAAATCATCTGCAAACTTGGTCTGCCGGAGAAGGTTTTCACAAGGATAGATTATGCAGGGGATCTTCGTGGCAAGCTGCGTTCGGAACTGGCGAAGGAACTTGGAATCAACCAAGCGGCTTTTGCCGCCGTTGGTACGCATGATACGGCCTCGGCTGTAGCTGCTATTCCCGGAAACGGCAACTTTGCTTTTTGCTCCAGCGGAACATGGTCGTTGTTTGGTGTGGAAACAGATCGTCCCGTTCTGGAGAGGACGGTGCGTGATGCAAACTTCTCAAACGAAGGGACGATTCAACGAGGCTTTTGTCCACTTAAAAGTATTATGGGACTGTGGCTCATTCAAGAGTGCCGCCGTGAATGGCAAAAGGAAGGAACGCTATACTCTTGGAATGAGATCGTGGATCAGGCAAAACAGGCGGAGCCCTTCCGATCTATCATCGACCCGGATTATGGAGAATTCTTCTCCGGCGGGGGAATGTCTGAAAAAATACAAGGCTTTTGCCGAAGAACAAACCAGCAGATTCCCGAGAGCGTTGGGCAGATCGCACGTTGTATCTATGAATCCCTTGCACTAAAGTACCGCTGGGCGCTGGAACGTCTTGAAGACATCAAGAGACATCACATTGATAGGCTGCACATCGTTGGCGGTGGTTCGCAAAACCGCTTTCTTAACCAGCTTGCGGCAGATGCCATTGACCGTCCGGTCATTACAGGCCCGGTGGAGGGTGCTGCCCTTGGAAATATCCTTGCTCAAGCCATGGCGCTGGGTGACATCAAGAGTATTGATGAGCTGCGCGATGTTGTTCGGGAATCAGTTGACATGGAGACTTATACGCCGAACCATACATTAGGATGGGAAGCGGCATATAGAAAACTATGTGATTTTTTATAAGGAGCTTTCATCATGAATATTCAATACATTCACCCCGCAGATCAGATTGTAATGTTTATGCAGAGGGTCTACGACAAAAAACTCACCTCCATGTCTGGCGGCAATCTGTCGGTCCGAGATAATGAGGGAAACATTTGGATCACGCCTGCCAGTATCGACAAGGGTTCGCTTACCAGAAGGGACATAATCTGCGTTCGCCCCAACGGCGATTGCGAAGGCCCTCATGCGCCCTCCTCAGAGCTGCCTTTCCATCGATCGGTCTATAAGCTGCGTCCGGATCTAAACGCTGTTTTGCATGCGCACCCACCTGCACTCGTTGCATTCTCTGTCGTTCGCAGGCTTCCGGAACTTAACCTGACTCCAACGGTGCGGTATATGTGCAAGAACATAAAAATGGCGGCTTATGCCATTCCCGGAAGTCAAGCACTCAGTGCAGAGGTGGGGAAAGTGTTTGAACAGGGCTGCAACATCGCTTTGCTGGAAAACCACGGCGTATGCGTGGGCGCAGCGGATATGCTTACAGCTTTTCAGCAGTTCGAAACACTCAATTATGCTGCTGAACTGGAAGCTCTGGCAACTCGCCGTGGAGAGATTCGCCCACTGTCGGAAAAGGCATGCCAAATGAGCAAAACAAATGTCTGTTCTGAACTGCGAAACGTATCCCCGCAACCTTGTAGTTCGGAAGAATTGGCAGCCCGGCGCGATTTGATTGCACTGATACGGCGTTCCTATAAGATGGGACTTTTTACGGCGGCTCAAGGAACCTATTCCACCCGGCTGTCAGACGGGAGCTTTATCATCACACCTCTTCATGCTGATCCTGCCTATTTGGAGGCAGATGACTTGGTACGTATACAGGACGGTGCGAAAGAACCTGGGAAGACCCCGGATGCAGATGTGTTGCTACACCAAAAAATCTACGATAAAAATCCCAAAATCGGTGCGATAGCCTTTGCTCAACCGGTTCATTCCATGGTGTTTGCTGTTACTGATATGCCATTCGACACGCGAACGATTCCGGAAAGCTATATTCTTTTGCGCGATGTAAAGCGGATTCCATTCGAGGCAGCTTATCAGAATTTGGACGATGTCGCAGCTGAGTTTGATAATGCTCATCCGGTTCTTCTTATTGAAAACAAATCGGTCATAGTAACGGGGGCTTCGATGCTGCAGGTTTTCGACCGTCTCGAGGTCATGGAAATGACGGCCGCATCTATTTTGAATGCCCAGGCTCTTGGGACGATAGCCCCTATTCCATCTGGCGAAATTATGGCACTGAAAACCGCATTTCACTTAGAGGACTAATCATCTTCGGTCCCAAGCCCAAAAATCCTTTTTCGCAGAAAACTGCGGCTAAAAACAGTGGAACCGCCGGACACCCGGCGCACACATAGGGGAAAATCACAGAAAAAGGAAAGGAGCGAAATAACAATGACATGTTGGACCAGACTCTTTAGAAAGAGACTGCTTCCACTTCTGCTGGCGGCTGTCATGTTGACCGGGATGCTGCCCCGGTTGACGGTAGTTGCGCAAGCGGAGGAGCAAGGCAGGAAGATCGACTTGACCGAAAGCAGCGTAAGTCATCATGGAACCACTGCGGACAATACGCGGCCCAAGGGATGGGTCGTGGATAAAGACCGGACACAGGCAAACTATTTCGTGACCGGCAATGATCAAACGCAGACGGCAAACACCGAAAATCCTGCGAACCCCGGCTACTGGCTTCAGCTGGATCTGGGTCAGAAGTACAGCATTACAAAGCTGAACCTGTGCATTTATTACGATGGACGCTACCTGAAGGATCTGGTGGTGCTTGCCTCAAATGAGGCGGAGTTTACCAAGGAGAACAGCCAGGTCGTATACAACGCGGACAGCAACAACTTCTTCGGCCTCGGAGCCGGGACGGATTCGGAGATGCCTGCCCAAAACAACAGTGCTGGCTTTGACATCACGCCGACGTCTGTGGTAGAGGCTCAGTATCTCCGTATTTTCAACAACGGCAACAGCAAGAACGACGGCGCCCATTGGATCGAAGTGGAGGTCTATGGAACTGAGACGACCGGTCAGCCGATGCTCTATAATGTAGCCAACGGTCGCAAGGCCACGGTCAACAAGGACGGCAGTGTGGATCCCAATCGTCCCGCCTCCCTGATGACGGACGGCGACAAGAGCGTCGGTCAGTACACCGAGATCAGCCGCGACAAGGTTCAGGATAAAAACGATCCTTCCTACGCTCAAATCGACCTTGGGGATGTGTATCCCATCAGCCGAGTCAACTTCTGGAACTACTGGGCGGATGGGCGAACTCTCAAGGATCTGAAGATCATTCTCAGCGAGGACCCGCATTTCAACAGCGCGACTACGATTTATAGTCAGGATTATACCGCCACCGAGCAGGGCCTTGCGGCCACACCTGAAAATCCTGTCCGTGCCCGCTATATCCGGGTGTGGAACGACGGACACGACAAGGGGAACGGTGGCCACTACATCGAGATCGAGGCATGGAGCACGGAGACCCAGCGGCCCGTGCAGCCGGAGCCCTTCCAGTTGGGCGGAAAGCTCGATATTCCGACCTATACCGCCGATGGCAAGAACGGAGAAGGCGTTACCCACCCGGATGTCCTTGACTTTACCCAGATCAAGGGCACTGGCGGCGCAGCGCTGGACACCTGGGGCGGCTATCGCTACTGGATGGCGGTGACACCCAACCAGACTGGCAACTCACAGTTTGAAAACCCCTGTCTCGCCGCCTCCAGCGACGGTATCACTTGGGTGGTGCCTACAGGCATCACCAATCCGCTGACCAATGTCCCAAGGGAACCTGACAACACCCACAACTGTGATACCGATATGATCTACGACCCGAACTCGGATCAGCTTTGGGTCTACTATATCTGGGAGCAGGATAGCCCCAGGGGCACCCCCTCCGAGCTGCGCAGGATCAAGGTGGGGTATTCTGAGGGCAACTTCACCGTCGGTCAGTATGAGGTATGCACAAAGAGCAGTTACCAGTACGACATGCAGTCTCCCGCCGTGGTGCGGAGGGGGGCTGGTCAATGGTTGATGTGGTCCAACAACTCCGACCAGAACGACGGCGTTGCCGGCTGGCAGAATCAGAATGCCTTTGTGGAACTGCGCCAGTCACAGGACGGGAAGACCTGGGGGGCTGCCAAGAGCCTGAAGCAATCCCTGATCCTGAAAGGCGAAGGTGGTGTGGAGTACTATATCCCATGGCATTTGGATGTGCAGTGGATGGAGAGTGAGAACGAGTATTGGGGCCTGTTCTGCGCCTATCCGAAGGGCGGGAATACCCAGAGAACCTATCTCCTCTTCGCCACATCCGCCGACGGTGAGACGTGGACCAGCTATCCCAAGCCGCTCATCTCTCCCACTGATGGTGGGTGGTACAACAATTTTGTCTACCGCTCCACCTTTACTTATGAAAACGGCAAACTCCGCGTCTGGTTCTCCGGCGGCGAATCCCAAGGCTGGCGCATCGGCTACACGGAGTTCGACAGCTTCAAGACAACGGTCCTTCCCACTCTTGGAACAGCCTATACGCCGGACGCCCCCACTCCGCCGCAGCCCGGCAACTGGCGGGATGTCACGCCCGGAAGTGGAGACATCCTCTTCGACCCCTATACGGCGGCCAACGACGGCTGGAAGGTGGAAAACGATACGGATGCCGCCTCCTACCGCAAGGGAAGCAAGGCTACCTTCTGCTTCTACGGCACAGCGGTACAGTGGATCGGCCAGCAGGAGGACTGCTTCGGCCCTGCCGTCCTCTATCTGGACGGAAATCCAGTGGCCGAGGGTGACATTAAAAACCAGTACATTTCCAGCGGGAACAATCATGATGTGATTCTGTTCACTGCGGAAAGCTTGGAGAACAAGGCTCATGTGCTGACCATTGAGCCTAAAAACGATGGACTGCGTACGCCTACAGGAGGAGGACCACGGCCCCACGACGGCGTACAGATCACAAAGCTGCAATATAAGGGTCCGGAGAAAGGGCAGGCCCCCGACGGTCTGTATTCCGTTGAGATCGATCAGACGGACATCCCCGTGGGAGGAACCGCCCGGATCACCGCCCTGGCACCCTTCAACTCCGCCAGCTCCGTCAGCTATGAGTCCGCTGACAAGAACATTGCCACGGTCAGCACCGACGGTATTGTCACCGGCGTGGGAGCGGGGCAGACGACAATCACCGTGAAGCACGGAAGCGACAGCAAAGAGGTCGCCGTCACCGTCACGGCCGGTCAGCTCAACACCTGGGTGCGGGTGGACAGCCATGACGGGCGCATCTCCTACACCGGCAGCTGGATCGATGAGAACAGCAGCGGGCATTATCAGGGCAAGGCGAAGGAGGCCAAGGACGCCCCCGGAGCGGCAGCCAGCTTCACCTTCACTGGCACCGGCTTCCGCTGGATCGGTCAAATGGATAGCAACTACGGTCTTGGCCGAGTATATGTGGACGGCAAGCTGGTGGCCATCGGCGATGCAAACGCCCCCAGCGGTAATCCCCTTCAGGCCATGATCCTGGAATTGCGGGGTCTGCCCGAAGGACAGCACACCGTCAAGGTGGAGGCAGAAAGCGGTGCTCCCATCCAGGTGGATGCCTTTGAGTATTACAACGGTACGCTGGATACCACCGTCAGTTCCGTGGTCATCCATCCCTCCGCGCCCATCCTTCTGGAGGTGAACGAGAGCATCGGCGTCCTTGCCACTGCCATGCATGGCGACCGGGTGGCCGTCCTCACCGACCAACTGGAGTACGCCGTGGAAGCGGATACTCTGGCAAAGGTGGATGCCTCCGGTGCGCAGCCGATGCTGATTGGTTTGGCGGCGGGGCAGGGCAAGCTCATCGCAAGGCTCAAAAATGACGGTGCGAAGTCCGCAGAACGGGCTGTCACCGTACTGAGCGGGGGCATGCAGGAAACACCGCGTATGCCGGTGGACAAGGAGCATCCCCTTCTGCTTGTCAGCATCTACGCACAGACCAAGAAGCAGGACTGGTGGGAGGCTGGCAAGCCCGCTGGCATCCCCTCCCAGGGCAATTTGAGTGTCACTGGCATCTGGAACAATATTCCGGATGATCTCAAGCCTTACACCGCCATCCAGCTCCACGCCGATGACTTTGTCGGTCACGGCTACGGCGGGTACGGCGACCACGACAGGCTTTGGGCATGGTACAGCTATTTCGTTGATCAGGCAGAAGAATATAATCGGAACGAGCCGGATTCGAAAAAGCACATCAACATCTACCTCACGCTGATGACTGGAGGAACCCCTCTCAGCTATCTCTCTCGTACCATCCCCGATGATGAGTTGGTCGCATTCATCAATGCCCATGAATGTGTCAAGGGTGTCGTCCTCTCGGAGAACTACAACAACGGCGACACGGTAGGCGTGGCAAAGGTGACGGCCAAGTACCTGAAGCTGATGGCACAGCAAGGCTGCTATCTGGTACTGACCGATATTGATAAGCCGGGCTCGAATATGATGGAGAAGTGGTTCAACGACACAGATGAACTGCATAATGCCGCTAAGAAGTACCACAAGTACCTTATCATCAACTCCAAGAGCACCTCCAGCTCCGGCTTTAATACAGTGCGTAGCTTCGCTGTGGGCGCATGGCTGGCTGGCCTGGCAGATAACTGGGGCGCACTGACCGATGCTTGGGCCTGGTATGAGTCTGGCTATGGACAGCTCTTTAAGCCAAACAGCAAGCCAAGCTATGAGGATGTGCGCAGGGTCTATACCTTCCCGGAAACTCTCTTTGCCATGAACATGCTCCAGTGCTATGCCAACGGCGCAGTGGTGTTCAACGCCGAGCATCCGTTCTACTGCACCGGCGTGGACGACAAACCCTCCTGGGTTCTCAAGGAGTCCATTCTGCCGGCCTTCCGCTATATCGTCCAACATCCCGCAGCGGACAAAGACACCGTAGCAAACCAGATCAAAGCGGGCATTTTCACCAATGGCGGGTATCTGCCCCAGAACTACGCAGCAGGTCTTTACGGAAACCACACCGACACCAATATTCTTCAGTCCACTGGGCGCTATCGGGTGCTTCCTCTCTTCACGAAGTATGTGCAGAGCGCCGACCTTGCTACGATCAGCCAGGCTCTGTCCGTCAGTGATTTCAGAGGAAGGACGGAGCAGCAGAAGCAGGATATGCTGGCCGCCAACTACCCGGCCCGCTACCAGGGCACGGCCTTCGCCGAGGAACTCCTGGGCGGCGGTCATCGCTGGCTGGTGATGAACAGTTCCTTCAACGAGAATACGAATCAGTCCGCTAATATCACCCCCATGCAGGGCAGCTTTGCCACCAAACTGGAGTTCACCCTGACGCCCCACACCTACCTGATCTCCAGCGAGACGGCGGATGCTCTCGAGATCGAACTCAATAACTTCCGTGCTGACAAGGACGAGCTTTGGGTATCCGGAAAGAGCCTGAACAATATTGACTGGGCAACCGTATCCCCGGACGGTTCCTGGAACGGAGACAATCAGCGCCATGTAACGGAGTATATGGCCTACCACATCGAAAATCCCCAGCTTAATAAGCGGGACGGGGAGCGGCATGATCTCCGGGACACCGTTATCAAGGTGACCTCTGACAATCCGCTGACTGCCTCTGTGGAGCGGTTGGGCGAGGGCAGCAAAAAGCAGGATGCCTTCTATACGGAAAAGTACGAGGCTGGAGTCTACACCCTGACCATCACGCACAACGGTCAGGTTCGTGTTGCCATCCGAGCCAAGGCCACCGCTCCCGCGCTGCCGGATATTGCCGTCAGCCAGAAGTACACTGTGACCACCGGCGAGAAGGCAATCGGCACGGTGATGCCCGCTGACGCAGGCGCGCTGACCTACACCAAGGGTGCCGAGAGCAAGACCGGCTCTGTGGCGATTGACAGCTGGGATGTGGATTCCACCGGCAAGGTGACCTACACCCTGTCCGGCGGTGCGGCCGGTGATACCGTCACCCTGCCCGTGACCATCGGCTCCGACAACTATGCGGATGCCACCGTCAATGTGGTCATCACCCTCACGGCCAAGGACGACCAGGCGGCTCTGACTCTCACCGGCGGTACCACTGTGGTCTATGGTCAGACTCTGCAGCTGGGTACCAGCGGCGGCTCCGGCACCGGTGCTGTGACCTACGCTGTGACCAATGGCACCGGCGAGGCGACCATTGACGCCACCGGCAAGCTGACTCCCGTCAAGGTCGGTACCGTAAAGGTAAAGGCGACCAAGGCAGAGAATGCGAACTACAATGCCATCACCAGCGCAGAGGTGGAGATCCACATCACCAGAGCGACCCCCACCGGCGTACCCAAGTACACTGCTATCACCACCAGCGGCAAGACGCTGGCGGATGCTGGCTTGACCACTGCCGGCAGCACGCTGAACCCCAACGCCGGTACGCTGGTGTGGGTGGATAATGCAGGCAATGTCCTGCCCGATACCACTGCGGTGGCGGCCAATACCACCTACAAGTGGATCTTCACCCCCACCGACACCAACTACACGACGCTGACCGGCTCCATTGAGCTGTATCACAAGTCCAACAGCGGTGGTGGCGGTTGGTACTACACCTACTACACCATTAAGGCAACGGCCGGCACGAACGGCTCCATCTCTCCCTCTGGCTGGACCTCCGTCCGTGACGGCAGAGACCAGACCTTCACCATCACCCCGGATAAGGGCTACGCCGTAGCCAAGGTGCTGGTGGACGGTAAGAGCGTGGGGGCTGTGAAGTCCTACACCTTCAAGAATGTCACGAAGGATCACACCATCGAAGCCATCTTCATGAAGTCCAACGGCAACCCCCAGACCGGCGTATTCGTCGATGTAGCGGAAGGCAGCTACTATGAGGAAGCGATCGATTGGGCAGTGGAGAAGGTCATCACCAACGGCGTGAGCAGTAATATGTTCGCTCCCAACGATCCCTGCACCCGCGCGCAGATCGTCACCTTCCTGTGGCGTGCGGCCGGTTCTCCCGCTCCCAAGAGCATGAGCAGCTTCACGGATGTTTCCGCTGACGCCTTCTATGCCAAGGCTGTTGCCTGGGCTGTCGAAAACGGCATCAGCAGCGGCACAGGCGAGGGCAAGTTCAGCCCCAACTCTACCTGCACCCGTGCGCAGGCGGTGACCTTCCTCTATCGTGCCTCCGGCAGCCCCGCAGTCAGCGGTAAAGCCGAGTTCAGCGATGTTTCCGCCACGGCCTTCTATGCAGATGCAGTGGCGTGGGCAGCAAAGAAGGGCATCACCACCGGCATCGGCGGCGGACTGTTCGGCTCCGACAACGATTGTACCCGCGGTCAGATCGTGACCTTCCTCTGGAGGGCCATGGCTGAGTAACTCAAGCAACTGCCAGATCATCCATTCGCTGGCATAATTCCACAACAGGCAAAGGACAGCGCGGCGGACGGTCAACAACACCGGCCTCCGCGCTGTTTCCTTTTCACCATAGGAAACTCTGTACGCCATTCACACGCTGACCATTCAAGCCCAGTCCTCCGGCGGTTCTTCCTCTGGCGGCTTCAGCGGCTTCGGCGGCGGTTCGTCCTCTGACCGTGACAATTCCGGCAGCACTGGTGTGATAAGGGCATTTGCGTGTCCGAGCTTCGCTATATCACCGTGGAGGCGGCACTGGCGGGACGGGCCACCATCACCCTCAACTGTGATTCACCTGTGACGCGGCAAAAAGTGACAAGGCGCTATAAGTAAACACCGAATCGCATAGAGCAGGCATTTTGGTCTGATGCTGTGCGATTTTTTCACCGGGTAGAATGCCAATCTGCACAGGCGCTTACTATGCAGCGCCATTCTTAGCATCTACGCATAGTGCATCGACAGGAACATAGCGCATCGCGTCTCATACTTTGGACGGATTTACATTTTTCAAGGGCTTTGCTACAATGAAACGAGAAGAAATTTATAGGGCAGAGGCTTATGACAGCGAGGGTACCCTCGCTGTCCCACAGGGTTCCCCGTGGGACAATTCCTCTCTGCCGCAGGGAGGGAAGTCCGTGACCGACAAAAGTGCCATCATCGTCAAGCCGTCTACCGCACAGGCGTTTGAGACCCTTTGGAAACGCGGCAGGGTGCTCTTTTTCAGCGCACCCTGCGGCTTCGGAAAGACAGTGCTGGCCGATACGCTGTTGGACGGGCGGCCCGTCCTGCGGCTGAACGCGGCAGATACCGGCTTTGCGCTGCCCTCTCTGGAAGATGCGTGGGACATCCTGCTGATCGACAACATCCAGGATATGCAGGAGGAACGGGACTGGCAGGCTCTGTGCGCGCTGATCCGCGAAAGCACCGACCGACGCTTCGTGCTGCTCTCACGCGGCATACCTCCCGCCTGCCTGATGGCGGATGTGCGGGCGCAGGCCGCCATGTATCCCCGCTTTTTACAGCCGAGGATCGCTATGAGCGATGCGCTGACGGCGGCAGAGCTGCAGGTGCTGCGGTTGGTCTGCGCGGACAAGAGCAACGCGGAGATCGGAGAGATACTGGATATCCGGGTCTCAACGGTCAAGAGCCATGTGAGCAGCGTGCTGAGCAAGCTGGGTGTGAACCGCCGCAGCGAGGCCAGGACCGCCGCGAAAAAGCTGTGGCTCATTTCAGAGGATCAATAAAACAATGCCCGCACGGCGGGTTGAACATAGAATCATTCGCTGATATTCCAAAGGAGGATGCTTATGAAGAAACGAGTATTGAGTCTGTTCATGGCACTTGCTCTCTGCCTTACCATGCTGCCAACGGCAGCACTGGCGGAGGAAGCAGGCGTGGTGCAGGATGCCGCAAATGCCAACAGCACTTACACCACCGGTGAGAATGCCGGGCTGACTGGCGGCAAAGATGGCAGCGTGCCGGACGGTACGGACGGCGGTGATGCCGACAGCAGCGGCGAAGCGCAAGACGGCGAAGCGGATGCTGCCGCCGAAGCCGGAACGCATACCGCCCACTGTGTCTGCGGTAAGGACAGCACAACGGTCAACGGTCATACCCATAGCACCAACACAGCATGGAAGGCAGCCAATTCCCTGCCCAATTCTGCGGGCAGCTATTATCTGACGCAGTCTGTGTCGGGCGGCTGGACTGTGCCAGAAGGCGAGGTCAACCTCTGCCTGAACGGGCAGACAATCGACGGCAGCATCAAGGTCGGCAGCGGCGCGACGCTGACGCTGACCGACTGCTCCGGCAACGGAAAGGTTCAAGGCGAAGTGACCGTCAACGGTGGCAAATTTGAGCTGTACAGCGGCACGATCACCGGCGGCGTGCAGGTCGGTAAAAAGGGCGCCGACTATCAGACCGGCTCGTCCTTTACCATGTATGGTGGAGCGATTACCGGTAATGAAGAAAGCAGCGGCTCCGGCGGCGGTGTGTTCCTTGTCGGCACGACGAATCAGACCGACCCGCCGAACTTCACCATGCACGGCGGCACAATTTCCAACAACACCGCAGGCGCATCCGACGGCGGTGGCGGCGGCGTATATGTGGGTGAGAAGTGCAGCTTCACCATGGACGGCGGCACCATCACCGGCAACACGGCAACCGCCGGCAACGGCGGCGGCATCTATATCCACTTTAACGCCGGCAATGTTTCGATCTCCAACGCCACGATCACCGGCAACAAGGCGTCCGCCACGGGGAATACAAGGTATGGCCACGGGGGCGGCATTTATTCGGAGAGAGGGGTAACCGTCAAGAATGTGACGATCACCGGAAACAACAGCACCTTTGAGGGCGGCGGCATCTATGGAAAGGGCGCTATTACCCTCACCGATGCTACCGTTACCGGCAACAATCAATATGACGTTTACTACGACGGAGAGGAAGGCACAGCTTCTAATTCTAAGCTCACTGTTTCCGGCTTGGTGAAGGCCGGTTATTACGCCAATTATGCGTGGAAGCTGCCCATTCGTGTATCAAGCGCATTGAGTGAGGGTTCGGTCATCCGTGTGGGCGTGCGTGAAGACATAGCGCCTGGCTTGGCCATCGCCGAACCGGCAAGCGGCGTGACGCTCAGCGCCAAGAACTTCAAGGCGGACGCCGCCGACAGCGTGACCAGCCTGGGCGATGACGGCAAGGTCTATCTTGTGCCCTGCACGCACGAGATGGACGATACCGGCTACACCTGCAAGAAGTGCCATACGCAATTCGACGCGCGCGTGGGCGATAGCGCCTATTATAAGACGCTGACGGATGCGTTTAATGCAGCCAGAGGCAGCACCGTGACGCTGCTGCGGAATGTGACGCTCACAGGAAATTGCTCTTCTGAGAACTACTCAGCGACGCTGGATCTGAATGGCAAAACTGTCAGTACCGAGAATAAATACATTCGTGTCGGAGGCGGGAACAAGTCCAATACTCTGACGGTCAAGGATTCCGGAACAGGCGGCGGAACGCAGGCACTCAATGTCAAATTTTCGGTTAGTTCCAACGGAACGCTGGCGGTTGACGACTCCTACACCGGCGAGATTTCGCGCGTGGAGCTGCAGGCCGGCGGCGCATTGGAGCGCTTTGGCGGCAAAATCGGCGAGTTGGTTTTAAGCAATGCTGCGGCTGGCTCCACAAGTACGGGCTACGGCCTGAAGCTGTGGAAGGGCAATACAAACGCCTGCACCATCGGCAGGTTCGAGAACACGACGAGCAAGAGCCTCACCGTTAAAGACCTGCTGGGAACCGACTACGCGAAGTGCGAGCTGTACGGCGAAAACAGCGGTACATGGAGCATCGTTGATAAGAGCACCAAAATTTCAGAGTTGACCGGCTATACAGCGTACAAGGTGCAGTTCCCGGAGTGCGTCCATCAGTGCGCTGATGACAGCAACCCTGTGTGCTCTGTGTGCAACAAGAACCTGTATACGAAGATCACCGCCAAGGCCGCTGACGGCACGACCAAGACTGCCTACTTCACGGAAGACAGTGCGCTGGAACACGGCTATGCAGAGGCCATCCAGACCTTGAACGGCTGGAGCGCAGCGGGCTGCACCGAGCCGACGCTGACCCTGCTGCGGGATATGTATGCTTACGGCACCTCCATGCCGCTGACCGGCACGCTGACGCTGAAGGGCGGAACGCACACCGCCAAGAATGTGACGGTCGCTAAAAACGCGGACGTGACCTTTGCCAGCGGCAGCTATAAAGGTGCGACCATCGACGGCACGGCGACGGTGAAGGAGGGTGTCACATTTACCGACGCCGACGTCGAGGTGAATGGTACGCTGAACGTCGAGGGCGGTACCTTCAATGGTCCTGTCAAATTCAACGGCAGCAGCATCGCGAACATCAGCGGCGGCAGCTTTACCAGTGATAGGACGCATGGCGGCGTTGAGTTTGACTTCAATGTCACGGGCACGATTTCCGGCGGCACGTTTGTCTTCGCGGATTTTTACACCACCAAAGTCAAGCTCTCCGGCGGCACATTTACGACAATCAAAACCAACAGCGACCGCAAACTCGCCGACCTACTGGCGGAGGGCGCGGCGTATTACAGCGGCGACAGCGCCGTGAGTGAGGACAAGGTCTCAAGTCTGACCAATGTAACTGTCAAGTCACACGAGCACAACGGCGGCAAGGACGGCAACGGTACTTGCAGCATCTGCGGCAAGCAGATGGCGGCGTCGCTGACCGTCGGCGGCACAACGAGCTGGTACGCGGCCTTTGCCACTGCCATCGAGGCGGCGAACGCGGCGGACGGCGAAAAGACCATCACGCTGTATCAGGATGTGGATGGCACTGTCAACGGGAAGCGGACCACCTATGAGCTGACCCGCGGGCCGGTGACGCTGGCGACCGGCGGGAAAACGGTCGAGGGTGTGGACCTCGTCGCCAAGGGCATTTCTCTGACAGTCACGGGCAGCAACGGAGGCTTCTATGTGACGGTGGACGGCAAAGACGCGAAATTGACCGTCAACGACAAGGATACGAAGCTCGCCATTGTCACGGCGAAGAACGGCGGAAAGCTTTCGCTGAGCAACGGCACCTTCAGCCGTGTGGCTGTAAAGGACGACGGCAGCAGCGCCAGCCTCAGCGGCGGCAGCTACGGCGCGATCACGAGCGATGCCGGCTATGTCAAGCCCTACGCACTGCTGGCGAAGGGGTACGCTTACAAAAAAACAAAGGATAACCAATGGCTCCCCAACGCCAATTCAATCCCGTCAGAAGTCACCGTTGAAAAAGCCCCCTTCGCGGTCGAAAAGATCTATCCGAATAGCGATACGAACTACACCGGAAACTCGGCGTTTGCGACGGACGGCAATATCACGCTGACTGCGGTAATCGCGCCCGAAACGGAGGGCGTCACCTACTACTACTGGTGGGAGCTGTTTAACGAATCAATCAACGACTGGACCACGACATTCAGCAATGTTAATACTGCGACGCATGACGGCAAGCAGAGCAAGACGCTCTCCATCAGCGATCTGCCGGAAAACAGCATCTACCAATACCACGTTTATGTGAGTAGCGACAACGGCTACAATTGCTACAGCGAGCCGTTCACCGTGTCATCACAGATTGTACCTGTTGTAGATAAAATAAGTACAACTGAAATTACATATGGTCAGCAACTGAGTGAAAGTAAAATTTCCGGTACAATGAAAGACGGAAATAAAGAAGTTGATGGTACATTCAGTTGGAAGGATGGTAATGTTAAACCTGATGCCGGGATTAAATCATATGATTGGGTGTTTAAACCGAAAGATACTGTTACATATGCTGAAGCTACAGGTTCGGTTGATATTAAGGTAAATCCTAAGAATATTACTGAGGATATGATTAGTAATATTGATGATGTGAATTACAATGGAAATCAGCAAAAGCCTGCTGTTGTGATTAAAGATGGAGATAAGTCCTTAACTGTTGATACTGATTATATATTATCTTATGGAGAAAATATAAATGCAGGTAAAGGAACAGTTAATATCACCGGTAAAGGTAACTATACCGGTACAGCAAGCAAAGATTTTACTATTAACAAGATTAATCAGACTGCAATAAATTTCTCAGGCAGTAAGACT
>ERZ773147.2173-NODE-2173-length-17793-cov-7.189762_pt1 | contig 17793 bp, 15 predicted proteins | sample MGYA00580851_ERZ773147 | MGnify/ENA primary metagenome ERZ773147 (study PRJEB29015, sample SAMEA2737818) | human gut metagenome | biome: human gut; feature: human-associated habitat; material: faeces | place: China | collected 2012 ... | reverse complement strand
GCGGTTTCGTGATCAATACAGGAAATGCCACAGCGAAAGATGTTACCACGTTGATGTCTGATGTTCAAAGAATTGTTATGGAGAAATTTGGTGTGAAGCTTGAACCAGAGGTGAAGTTTCTGGGAGAATTCTAGAGCCATGAAGAATCCTTTGGAATGGATTTAAGACACATAAGAGGCAGAAGAGTCCGTTTTACTGCTACTGGTCAGGCCGTGAGCAGTGACACTGTTTTGCCCGGCAGGAGATAAATTATGCGATTTGTAATTGTTACAGGCGTTTCCGGCGCAGGTAAGTCTACTGTGCTGAAAATGCTGGAGGATGCCCACTATTTTTGTGTGGACAATCTTCCTATTCCATTGGTGGAGAAATTTGCTTCCCTGATGCTGGAAGTACATGAAGAAGGAGTCCAGAATGCGGCTCTTGGTATTGATGCCAGAAGCGGTCACTCTCTGGAAGAACTGGCACAGGTTCTGGATCATATGAAAGAAGCTGGATATGATTTTGAGATTCTTTTTATGGATGCAGAAGATTCCGTGCTGGTAAAGCGTTATAAGGAAACCAGACGCAGCCATCCGCTGGCCAGTAACGGCAGGGTAGATGACGGAATCCGTCTGGAACGCCAGAAAATGGATTTTCTTCGTAAGAGAGCTGATTATATTATTGATACCAGTCACCTTCTTACAAGGGAGCTGCGCCAGGAAATTGAGAAGATTTTTGTAAATAATGAAAAATTCTGTAATATGATGGTCACGGTTCTGTCTTTTGGGTTCAAGTATGGAATTCCGGCAGATGCAGATCTGGTGTTTGATGTACGTTTTCTGCCAAATCCGTATTATGTGGAAGGATTACGCCCAAAGAATGGTAATGATAAAGAGATTCAGGATTTTGTGATGCAATATAAGGAAGCCCACGTATTTCTGGATAAATTAGAAGATATGATAAAATTCCTGATACCGAATTACATAACAGAGGGAAAGAGCCAGCTGGTAATTGCCATTGGCTGTACCGGAGGCAAGCATCGTTCCGTAACCCTTGCCAATGAATTGTTTAAACGGTTGGAGAAACAGAAACAGTTTGGAATTAAGATAGAGCATCGTGACATTGAAAAGGATACGATGCGGCACTAGATGGAGATATGAGATGTCTTTTTCGGGAGAAGTAAAGGCGGAACTGGAGAAGCATATAAGTAAAAGCAGACACTGCCAGTTAGCAGAACTTGCAGCAATTATAAGTTTTTCCGGAAGAATGATATTGACGGGAGCAGATCCCAGATTGGAAATTGCAACAGAACATGCCGGATTGGCAAAAAAGTGCTATACGCTTTTGAAGCGGGCATTTGACATCAGTGCAGAGTTATCTGAACAGAATCCGGGTGTGTTATATATAGAAGAACAGGATGCCATGCGCAGGGTATTAATGGCACTTAAATTTTTGGAAGAGGACGGTTCACTGCATCCGTTCCGACAGGCAGTAAATGGAATGTTGCTGCAGAAGTCCTGCTGTAGAAGGACGTTTGTAAGAGGAGCATTTCTGGCTTCGGGTTCCATGAGTGACCCGCATAAATCCTATCATTTTGAAATTGTATGTGCAACGCCACAACAGGCAGAACAGCTCAGGACGGTAATCAGTGACTTTGGCATGGATGCGAAAGTGGTGGAACGTAAGAAGCACCATGTGGTATACTTAAAAGAAGGTGCACAGATTGTGGATATGTTAAATATCATGGAAGCACATGTGGCACTGATGAACCTTGAAAATGTACGCATTTTGAAAGAGATGCGTAACAGTGTAAACCGGCAGGTAAATTGTGAAACTGCCAATATTAATAAGACAGTGAATGCTGCAGTAAAGCAGATTGAAGATATTAAGTTTATCCAGGAAAAGGGACGACTGCAGGAATTGCCGGATAATCTTTACGAGATGGCACAGGTACGTTTGGAGCACCCGGAAGCGCCTCTTAAGGAACTGGGGGCATACTTAAATCCACCGGTGGGAAAATCCGGTGTGAATCACAGGTTAAGAAAGATAAGTGAAATTGCTGAAAACATGAGAGTATGAAAAGGATGAGGAGGAATACATATGATGAAGAAAGAGGTGACCATTAAATTTGTCAATGGTGTCGAAGCAAGTCCCATTGCATTGCTTGTTCAGACTGCAAATCGTTTTTCCAGCAGTATTTATATTGAATCCGGAGATAAAAAAGTAAATGTGAAGAGCATTATGGGTATGATGTCACTGGCAATGAATTATGAGGATATGGTAACAGTTGTTACTGAGGGTGAGGACGAGAAGGAAGCCTTGGATACATTGGAACAGTTCCTGTCTGAGGGCTAGAAGGAAAAGAGAGGTTATGTAAAAAATGAAAAAGAAATTACTTTTTATATTTAATCCACATTCCGGCAAGGGACTGATTAAGAATAAACTGTTAGAAATTGTAGACATTATGGTAAAGGCAGATTATGAAGTAACCATATATCCGACACAGAGCAAAGGGGATGCGCAGAACCATGTCAGAGAAGAAGCGAAGAATTATGATCTGATTGTCTGTAGTGGTGGAGACGGTACTTTGGATGAAGCAGTCAGCGGAATGATGGAAAGTGAAGAAAAGACACTGCTTGGCTATATTCCGGCAGGAAGTACCAACGACTTTGCCAATTCTTTAAGAATACCTAAAAGCATGCTAAAGGCAGCAAATGTAGCAGTAAAGGGAAGACGGTTTCCGGTAGATATAGGATATTTTAATGGAGATTCATTCGTATATGTGGCAGCATTTGGACTGTTTACTGCAGTATCTTATCAGACCAGCCAGCAGTTAAAGAATGTATTAGGACACGCAGCTTATATTTTAGAAGGAATGAAACAGCTTTTAGACATTCCGGTCTATAAGATGCGGGTAGAATATGATGATGAGGTATTAGAGGACGAATTTATCTATGGTATGATTACCAATTCTATTTCTGTGGGGGGATTTAAGAACCTGACAGGTAAAAATGTACTCCTGGATGACGGTGTTTTTGAGGTGACACTGATTAAAGCACCGAAGAATCCACTGGAGTTAAATGAGATTATTGCAGCATTAACCAGCCGCAAGGATGATACCGACCTGGTATACTCATTTAAGAGCAGCAATATTAAGTTTTATCCGGAAGAAATTATTCCATGGACTTTAGATGGTGAGTTTGGGGGAGACCATAAGGAAGTGGAAATAAGAAATATGCACCAGGCTTTGGAGATTATGGTCAAGAATAAAGAAACATCTGTAAAATGATTGTTATATTTTTAACTTTATTTTTGGGAAAAGCCATGGTACAATGAAAAAAAACAATGGAGGAATCAAAATGTTAGTATCAGCAACAGAAATGTTAAAAAAAGCAAAAGCTGGTCATTATGCAGTAGGCCAGTTCAATATCAACAACCTTGAGTGGACAAAATCAATACTGTTAACTGCAGAAGAATTAAAATCCCCTGTAATTCTTGGTGTATCTGAAGGTGCAGGAAAATATATGACAGGTTTTAAGACCGTTGCAGCTATGGTAAAAGCTATGGATGAAGAACTTGGAATCACAGTTCCTGTAGCACTTCACTTAGATCATGGAACATATGAAGGATGTTATAAATGTATCAAAGCTGGATTTACATCTATCATGTTTGATGGTTCTCATTATCCATTTGAAGAGAACCTTGCTAAGTCTACAGAGCTTGTAAATGTAGCTCATCAGCTTGGACTTTCTATCGAGTGTGAAGTTGGTTCCATTGGTGGAGAAGAAGACGGAGTAGTTGGAATGGGCGAGTGCGCAGATCCTAACGAGTGTAAGACAATCGCTGATCTTGGTGTAGATATGCTTGCAGCAGGTATCGGTAATATCCACGGAAAATATCCGGCAAACTGGAAAGGACTTTCCTTCGAGACTCTGGACGCTATCCAGCAGAAGACAGGAACTATGCCATTAGTACTTCATGGTGGTACAGGAATTCCTGCAGATATGATTAAGAAAGCTATCTCTCTTGGCGTATCTAAGATTAATGTAAATACAGAGTGTCAGTTATCTTTCGCAGATGCTACACGTAAATATATTGAAGCTGGTAAGGACTTAGAGGGCAAAGGATTTGACCCACGTAAATTATTAGCTCCAGGTGCAGAAGCAATCAAAGCTACTGTAAAAGAAAAAATGGAATTATTTGGTTCTGTTGGAAAAGCAGAATAAGAATGATTTTTATAAGGGCCGCCCATTAGAGGGTGCAAGTAAGGGATTTTTATCCTTTGAAAAATCGGCATAGTTTCGGAGAAATCCGGCTATGCCATTTTTTTCTTTTGCTTGCAGGAAGATTAACTGCACCAATGCAGTTGTAGATAATTTGGATTTCCTGCTGTCTGCGACCATTCATTTTCTCTGCTTTGAATATAATAATCTTGTCATCGAATTCTCGTATAATCTCAGCATTTAATTCTGTAAATTCAGCATATTTCTTTACTAAGGATAAGAAGTACTGTGCATTGAGGTTTTCTTCCTTAGCCTATGATAAGAATAATTTCAGTTCAGAGACTCTTCATATTCTTTCTTGCCTGAAGTGCCGGAAACCACGGAATGCGTATATTAAAAAGCACAGAAGAGGGTACGGAAAAAGTAGTTGCAGATGAGAATGGATATGCAGTACCGCCTGGCAGCAACTGATTTCGAAACCGGCGATTGATAAAATCGACAAAAAATGTATATTATTTTGCACAAATTTGTAGAATGTATCAAAAATAAAAAAATTATAAACTTTGACTTGATTTTTTAGAAAGTTTCATGTATTTTAGATATAGCAGATGAAATGTGCGTGACGAACAAGGGTGTTCCAAAAGAATTGGAATGCCCTTTTTTCTATATCTGGGGAATTACCGGAGGAGAGAAGTCATACATTGATTGCAGAAAATAAAAATCATATTTCTCAGGGGATTTATGGTGAGAGGCAGAAAGGATGTATAGTATGAGTGAGACAGAATATTTCAATGTAGCAGATATTTTCGGCGAGAACGTATTCAATGATGCAGTAATGCAGGAACGTCTTCCGAAAAAGACCTACAAAAAGTTAAGAGAAGTAATCGAAGAGGGAAAAGAATTAGACCTTGAGACAGCAGACGTAGTGGCACATGAGATGAAAGAGTGGGCAATCGAAAAAGGAGCTACCCATTATACACACTGGTTCCAGCCATTAACAGGAGTAACTGCTGAGAAACATGATTCCTTTATTACAGCACCAATGCCAAATGGTAAAGTTTTGATGAGCTTTTCCGGTAAGGAATTAATCAAAGGTGAGCCGGATGCATCTTCTTTTCCATCCGGTGGATTAAGAGCAACCTTTGAGGCAAGAGGATATACAGCATGGGATTGTACTTCGCCGGCATTCGTAAGACAGGATGCAGCAGGAGCAACTCTTTGTATTCCTACCGCTTTCTGCTCCTACACAGGAGAAGCATTGGACCAGAAGACACCGTTACTTCGTTCCATGGAAGCAATTAATACCCAGTCTCTCCGGCTTTTAAGATTATTTGGAAATACAACATCTAAGAAAGTAACTCCTTCCGTTGGACCGGAGCAGGAATATTTCATCGTAGACAGAGAAAAATATTTAAAGAGAAAAGATTTAATCTTTACCGGACGTACCTTATTTGGAGCAATGCCTCCAAAAGGACAGGAAATGGATGACCATTACTTCGGAATCATCCGTGAGAGAATTGCAGCATACATGAGAGATGTAAATAAAGAATTATGGAAACTTGGTGTATCTGCAAAGACACAGCATAACGAAGTTGCTCCTGCACAGCATGAGTTAGCTCCAATCTACTCCGAAGCAAACGTAGCAGTAGACCACAACCAGTTAGTAATGGAAACCTTAAAGAAGGTTGCCGGCCGTCATGGCTTACAGTGTCTGCTTCATGAGAAGCCATTTGCAGGTGTCAATGGTTCTGGAAAACATAACAACTGGTCTATCACAACAGATGATGGAATTAACTTATTAGAGCCGGGCAAAACACCTCATGAGAACGTACAGTTCTTATTAGTGCTTACCTGTATCTTAAAAGCAGTAGATAAACATGCAGATCTGCTTCGTGAATCTGCAGCGGACGTTGGAAACGACCACAGATTAGGCGCAAACGAGGCACCGCCAGCAATCGTTTCTATCTATCTTGGAGAACAGTTACAGGATGTATTATCACAGCTTATCTGCACCGGAGAAGCTACACACAGTTTAACTGGTTCTAAATTAGAGACTGGTGTTAAGACATTGCCTGACTTCATGAAAGATGCAACAGACCGTAACAGAACTTCACCATTTGCATTTACCGGAAATAAATTCGAGTTCCGTATGGTTGGTTCCCAGGATTCCATCGCACAGCCTAACGTTGTATTGAATACAATCGTAGCAGAAGCATTTTCTGAGGCGTGTGATGAACTGGAAAAAGCAGACGATTTCGATATGGCAGTACATGATCTGATTAAGAAATATGCAACTGAGCATCAGAGAATCGTATTCAACGGAAACGGATATTCTGATGAATGGGTAGAGGAAGCAGAGCGTCGTGGACTTCCAAACATCAAGTCCATGGTAGATGCAATCCCGGCACTGAATACAGAAAAAGCAGTTTCTTTATTCGAGCGTTTTGGTGTATTTACCAAAGCGGAGCTGGATTCCCGTGTAGAAATCGAATATGAGACTTACGCAAAAGAGATTAACATCGAAGCAAAAGCTATGATTGATATTGCAGGAAAACAGATTATCCCGGCAGTTATCAAATATACAACAGAGCTTGCAACTTCTGCAGCAGCTGTAAAATCTGTATGTGATGCAGACATCAGTGTTCAGACAGAATTACTGGCAGAAGTATCTGACCTCTTATCTGAGACCAAGGTTGCTTTGGCAAAACTGGAAGAAGTAACAGAAAAAGGTGGAACAATGGAAGAGGGAAGAGATCAGGCTGTATATTACAGAGATGTTGTAAAAACAACAATGGATGCATTAAGAGCTCCGGTTGACAAGTTAGAGATGCTTGTTGACAAAGATATATGGCCAATGCCATCTTATGGAGATTTAATCTTCGAAGTATAAAAAAGAACTTTAATTGCAGGGCATTCTCCTTAGAACAGACGGAAAAAGAGGCATAAAAGGGAGGATGCCAGGCAACTTAAGTTACCTGGCAGATTATGAAAAAGAATATTTAAAGTTATGTTTTTCTTTTGCTTATGACTATACTATATCAGCCTAATTTGAAAAAAGCGTGTTGATAAAGTGAATCATCTTTGAATGCCAGGTGAATAAATTGTGAACAATAATAAGAAGGAGGACGAGATGATATGAAAAAGCTGGAAATTATTATTAAACCGGAAAAGCTTGAAGACTTGAAAGCAGTCTTAGAAAGCAGTGAAGTCAATGGTTTAAACATTGTAAATAGCATGGGATATGGTAATCAGAAGGGTATTATCAAGAATTACCGTGGAGCATCTTATAATGTTACATTACTTCCGAAAATCAAAGTAGAGACCGTTGTCTCAGATGAAGTTGCACCAGGATTAATTGATAAGGTAGTAGATGAGATTAATACCGGTAACTTTGGTGATGGTAAAATCTTTGTGTATGATGTAGAAGATGCCGTTCGTATCCGTACCGGTGAACATGGTGACAAAGCATTATAAAAGATGCAAAGAGGAGTAAGGCACAGATAGGAAACTGTCTTGTGGATATTGAAAAATGAATATCGCAAATAAATATTATCGAAGGAGATAAGCAGACAAGGAGAGAGCCTTGTTTGATATCTCTATTTTTTTACTTTAATATTTATTTTGGTAAAGGAGGAAATGATTATGGATATGAGTGTTTGGTTCCTGATGGGAGCAGCGTTAGTATTTTTTATGCAATGTGGATTTGCAATGGTAGAGGCTGGTTTTACCAGATCAAAAAATACAGGTAATATTACAATGAAGAACCTGATGGACTTCTGTATTGGTACCGTTGCATTTTATTTATTAGGATATAATATTCTTTGTGGTGATGGAAAATTTGTAGGATGGGGTTTAAATCCATTGAAGAATTTTGGAACAACAGACTGGTCCAATTTCGTATTTAACCTGGTATTCTGTGCAACAGCTGCAACAATTGTATCTGGAGCAATGGCAGAGCGTACCAAATTCATTACATATTGTATTTACAGTTTTGTAATCAGCCTGATTGTATATCCGGTAGAAGCACACTGGGTATGGGGCGGAACTCCATGGCTTACAGACCTTGGATTTACAGATTTCGCAGGTTCTGCATGTATTCATATGGTAGGTGGAATTACCGCATTTATTGGAGCCGCTTTATTAGGACCTCGTATTGGTAAATATGACAAAGATGGTAAATCAAGACCTATTATGGGTCACAACATTTTAATTGGTGCGTTGGGAGTATTTATTCTCTGGTTTGGCTGGTATGGATTTAATGGTGCAGCAGCAACTGATACCTTACAGCTTTCGCAGATTTTTGCAACAACAACCATTGCACCGGCAGCAGCAACTGTTACAGCAATGATTTATACCTGGATTAAGAATGGTAAACCGGATGTGTCCATGTCCTTAAATGGTTCCCTGGCAGGTCTGGTAGCAATTACAGCAGGATGTGCAAATGTTGATGCAGTAGGAGCATTCATTATCGGTGGTTTAGCTGGTATCCTTTGTACCATGTCAGTATACTTTGTAGAAGACAAATTAAAAGTAGATGACCCGGTTGGCGCTGTATCCGTACACGGTGCCTGTGGTCTTTTTGGAACATTGATGGTAGGTCTCTTCGATTATACAGATGGCCTCTTCTATGGTGGCGGAGTTCATCATCTGGCTATTCAGGCACTTGGTGTCGTATGTATCGCAGGCTGGGTAATTGTAACCATGAGCATTGTATTTATCGTATTAAAAAAGACAATTGGTCTTAGAGTATCAAAAGAAGAAGAGTTAGAAGGTCTGGATTCTACTGAGCATGGCTTAGAGTCAGCTTACCCGGATTTTGTAACAAGAGAACTTCACTAATCATGTACTAATCTAATTGTGATTAGGTTAGTAATTATCTAATCCCCTTAGTAGTATATACATCAACAACGAAAGTCCTGGCGTATGTCAGGGCTTTTGTTGTTGTCTGTGCCCGGTATCAGATAGAAAAAATAGAAGCTGCCTTTGGCAGCTTCTATAGGTGTCTGATTATAGAATAATGATTTGGTTAATTCGTAGTGTTTCCATCAGAGCCGGTACCGGAACTTCCACCGCCGGTTCCTGTACCACCACCGGTTCCTGTGCCACTGCCGGTTCCTGTGCCACTGCCGGTTCCTGCACCACCACTGGTTCCTGTACTGCCGCCGGTTCCTGTGCCACCACCGGTTCCTGTATCACCACCGGTATTTGTACTGCTTCCGGTTCCGGTATTACCATGATCTGGTGTAGTATTATCCCCACCACCGGTAAGACTTCCACTGGTTGGATTAGAAGTATCGGTTGTATTAGTAGATGGTGTGGAAGGCTGTGTAACGGAACTTGAAGTGTGTACGTTACAGGTGCTGTTGGATAATTCATCTGTCATAAGATATGGAGAATCATCCGTACCTTCAGAACCGCCAACGATATAGATACCAGTCTGTCTTGTTTCGTTCGGACAATATTCATTTGCAAGCATTCCGGAGGAAGTACAGATTGTTGCGCTGACATGATGGTCACATACTTCTGTTGGAACTGTGCCGGTTGCAAAATATTCTGTTTCAACCATGCTGCCACGCGGATCACAGTCACATAAACCTTCTACGGCAAGTTTTCCGGATTTCTTACATATGACAGCAGAAGTAATTCCGCTTGGCATAGTAAAGTCTTTATATTCCAGATTTTCATGAACACGGGACATAACTGCTTTCCAGATTAACTTTGGATATCTGGTGCTGGAAAGTTCGCTGTTATCATCATATCCGCCCCATACACCACAGGTATAATATGGTGTGTATCCTACGAAAAGAGCATCGCGGTCAGAGGTTGTAGTACCTGTTTTACCGGCAATCGGCATAGAACCGAAGTTAACGATTGTACCGGTACCGGAGGTAACAACATCTTCCATGGCATTGGTTAAGAGCCATGCAGTGGTGTCCTTTAATACAGTATGGGTCTGCGGAGTATTGTCAATTAAAACATTTCCGTCATGGTCTAAAATCTTGGTATAGAATCTTGGTTTGGTATAAGTACCGCCATTTGCAACGGTCGCATAGGCGGCAGTTAATTCTAAGTTGGTAACACCTTTATAGATACCTCCAAGGCAGAGAGCCTGATTATTATCGTGTTCAGCATCTAAGGTGGTAAATCCGAAGCTCTGTAAGTAACTGTAACCTAAATCGGTACTGATATCAGTGAGGGTCTTAACGGTTACAATATTGATGGAGTGGCAGATTGCTTCTCTTAAAGTAGTAAATCCACGATACTGGTCATCGTAGTTACGAAGAGAACGTCCATTGGTATAAGAATAAGGAGCATCATCTTCTACAGAGGCTAAGGTCATTCCACCACTGTCAAGAGCAGGTGCATAAGCAGCTAAAATCTTGAAGGTGGAACCCGGCTGTCTGGTGGTATCAGAAGCCCGGTTTAAGGTTTTGTTTGCGGTTTTATCACCACGGCCACCAACTAATGCTTTCACTTCACCGGTAGCCTGATCCATCAGCGTAAGGGAAGCCTGTGGCTGAATCGTAAAGGTAACGGATTCGCCGCTGCCCGGGATGGTATCTCCCTCTTCCATAATATCTGCTTTATACTGGTCAATGGCAGCCTGGGCATCTTCTTTGGAACTGAAGTTGATGTTGTAGCTGTTATTACCGGTTTTCTCACGATAGTAGGTGAGCATGGTCTGTTCACTGTAATTCTGCAGTGTACCATCGGCTTTCTGTATGGAAAGACGATAGGAGAAAGAATATTCTACCTGACCATTGTAGTTATCTAAGTTATTGACTTCCTCATCACAAATCTGCTGGAGATTAGCATTCTGGGTGGAGTAAATGGTAAGACCACCACCATACAGTGCATTGAAAGCCTGTGTCTCGGTATAACCTAATTCATTGATTAAGTCATCCATTACCTGGTCGGTAAGGGTATCCACAAAGTAGGAGTTGACATTTGCAGTAGAAGAAGTGCTGTTATCTACAATCTGAATACGGTCGTAGACATTATCTGCTAATGCTTCGTCGTGTTCTTCCTGCGAAATATAACCTTGGTCTAACATATTGTCTAAGACATCTTTACGACGGGATGCGTTGTTGTCCGGGTTAGTAATCGGATTATACTTTGTCGGACTCTTGGTAATTGCTGCAATTACTGCACACTCAGAAAGTGTTAAGTCAGATACATCTTTGTTAAAATATCGTTTGGATGCAGCCTGGACACCAAGGGTATTCTGACCAAGGTTAATGGTGTTTAAGTAATTTTCCAGAATCCAGTTCTTGGATTCTCTTTTTTCAAGCTGTACAGCCAGATACTGTTCCTGTATTTTACGCTCAAACTTGTCAGCCATACTGTCTTCGCTTGTCCAGTCAGTGAAAACGTTGTTTTTCAGAAGCTGCTGTGTAATTGTGCTGGCTCCCTGATTAAAATGAAAACCGGATGCAATGCCTTTGAAGCCGGCACGGATGATTCCTTTGATATCAATTCCGTTGTGATCGTAAAAACGTTCATCTTCGATGGCTACGAATGCATGTTGAAGATTAATCGGCATCTTATCAATGGTTACCGGGTCACGATTTGTACCGGAAGTAACCAGAGTGGCAATTTCATTACCCTCATCGTCAAGAACGGTAGAGAGCTGTCCGGTAGGACTTGCATCAATATCATCTATATCTGGTGCAGAATCAATGATTCCTTTGAAGATTCCGATTCCTGCACAAATACCGACGACAGCTGCTAAGAAAAAGCAGATCAGTAGAGTCTTGCAGAAAATTACGGAAAACTTCTTACGGACCATAGTACCTTTGGAAGTGAGCTCTTTTTCCTTCCTGGCGGTACTCTTCTTTCCATAATTCATAATGTGCCTCCTTTGGATTAATAACATTATTTTCTTATTATAGCAAAAAGATACCATATAATAAAGAAAAAAGTAAAAACGCAAGGTTTTGATAAGAAATTCTTAAGGTTTCCTTGCAGGAAAAATGGAAATCATGCTACAATAAGGAAACGAAAAAAGAGGCAGGAGCAATGCAATATGTCAGAAGTTTCAAACGGAAAAGTAATATATGAAGGCGGCAGTGGTGAGCTTGAAGAGAAAAAATCGCGGTTTATTGCAAATATTGCACCAGTTACCACAGAAGAGGAAGCGGTAGCATATATCAATACTATGAAGAAAAAATACTGGGATGCAAGACATAACTGCTCCGCATTTATAATAGGAAGAAATCAGGAGCTGACCCGCTGCTCGGATGACGGAGAACCTTCCGGCACAGCAGGCCGTCCGATGTTAGACGTACTTTTACGGGAGGGCATCCGGGATGTAGTGGTAGTAGTAACCCGGTATTTTGGTGGAACACTTCTGGGAACCGGTGGACTGGTGCGTGCTTATCAGGGTGCTGTACAGGAGGGTTTAAAGAATTGTACCATCATTGAAAAGAGACCGGGAAAGCGTCTTAAGATAAGTACGGATTATACAGGACTTGGCAAGATACAGTATCTTCTGGCAGAACAGGGCGTTACGATTATGGATACCGAATATGCAGAAGGTGTGGAACTGGATGCAGCAGTACCGTTAGAACAGTGTCTGGAATTAGAAAAGAAACTTACGGATTCCACCAGTGGAAAGGCAAAGCTGATGTGGGAAGAGACCATTGAATTTGCAGATTTGAACGGTACAATCAAGGTTTTTTGATGACCTGTAAAAACTTTTTGCAAAAAATCGAAAAAAAATCGAAAAAGTGCTTGACGAATGGAATGTTTTCATGTAGAATACCCATTGTTGACACAACAAAGGGCTATCGCCAAACGGTAAGGCAACGGACTCTGACTCCGTCATTTCAAGGTTCGAATCCTTGTAGCCCTGCTCATGAAAACACCACAGCAGCGTGGTGTTTTTTTACTTTACAGGAAATTGCTTTCCCGCAAAGTAAAAACGATCCGCGAGGATGCGCACTGCGACGTATAAGGTAGATGCCGCAAGCGGCCGCCGCAGGCGCGAGAATGTGCCCAGGCACATTTTTTTTAATAGCCAGGCATTTACAAGGAGGACACATCTATGTATTCCATGAAAAGCAGAGTAAGATATAGTGAAGCAGACAGCGGACAGAAGATGACATTTCAGGCATTGACTAATTATCTGCAGGATTGCTGTATATTCCAGTCAGAGGATCTTGGAATTGGCGTGGACTATTTGAAGGAGCATGCACAGGCATGGTTTTTGGCATCCTGGCAGATTGTGGTAGAACGGCTGCCGGTTCTTGGAGAAAAAATAACAGTAAAGACCTGGCCATATAACTTTAAAGGTTTTTATGGTTATCGTAATTTTACCATAGAGGATGCTGAGGGAAAAATCTGTGCTTATGCGGATTCCCAGTGGATTTTTATGGATTTAAAGAGGGAAAGACCGGTACGGATTTCTGATAAGATGTTAGAAGAATATCAGATGGAAGAGCCTTTCAAAATGGACTATGCGGACAGAAAGATAAAACTTCCGGAGAAAATGCAGGAAAAGGAAAGCTTTCAGATTCGCCCGGAGCAGATTGATACCAATCATCATGTAAATAATGAACAGTATATTGCCATGGCAAAGAATTATCTGCCTGAGAATTTTAATATCCATAAAATGCGGGCAGAATACCGGAAAGCAGCAGTATTAGGAGACAAGGTATTCCCATTTGTATATGCAGATGATAAAATGTATCTGGTATCACTGGCGGATGAAGAGCAGAAACCATATGCCATTGTAGAATTTGAACAATAGAAAGCAGGAAAATATGAATCTTGGAGAAAAACAGGAACTAACAGCAGTAAAGAAAGTTGAATTTGGAATGTATCTGGCAGAAAATCCGGAGGATGAGACCAGAGTGCTTTTGCCGGCAAAACAGGTGCCGGAGGGACTTTGCATTGGAGATAAAGTAGAAATCTTTTTATACCGGGATTCCAAAGACCGCCTGATTGCAACCACCCATGAACCGAAATTGGTACTGGGACAGCTTGCAGTGCTTCCGGTATTGGAAGTTGGTAAAATAGGAGCATTTTTAGACTGGGGACTGGAAAAGGATTTATTCCTTCCTTATAAGGAGATGACCCGCAAGGTAAATGCCGGGGATGAAGTCATGGTAACTTTATATATTGATAAGAGCCGCAGACTTTGTGCCAGCATGAAGAATCTTTATGACCTTTTAAGCAAAGATTCTCCATATAAAGCCGGGGATGAAGTAGAAGCAAGAATCTATGAATTCAGTGATAATTTTGGAACCTTTGCAGCGGTGGATGATAAATATTCTGCAATGATTTCCAAGCATGAGGACAGCAGCCATCTTCGGATAGGGGATGTAATTGCTGCCAGAGTAGTCAATGTAAAACCGGATGGCAAGCTGGATATTACCCTTCGGGAAAAAGCTTACCTTCAGATGGACAGCGATGCACAGAAGGTAATGGAAGTGATAGATTCCTATGCCGGCGTACTGCCATTTACAGAAAAGGCATCACCGGAAGTAATCATGAGGGAAACCGGACTCAGCAAGGCAGCATTCAAGCGCGCTATAGGCAGACTCTATAAGGAGAGAAAGATAACCCTCAGCGAGCATGCAATCCGTAAAAACAGTTAATTTACGCGAGCAGCCAGAAAAACTGCATGTTTGCATGCAGATTTGGCGAGCACCGCGAATAGTTATTATTTAAATAAAGAAAGAAGGAACGAGACATGAAGAAAGTAATCGCAACAGAAAAAGCACCGGCAGCAATCGGACCATATTCACAGGCAATTGAAGTAAATGGAATGGTATATACTTCTGGTATTATTCCCGTTGTACCGGCAACCGGCGAGATTCCGGAAGGCTCTGTAGCGCAGGCAAAACAGGCACTGACCAACCTTTCCAATCTTTTAGAAGCAGCAGGTACAAATATGGACAAAGTGGTTAAGACGACTGTATTCATCAAAGAGATGAATGATTTCGCAGCAATTAATGAGGTTTATAAGACATTCTTTACCACCGATTTCCCGGCAAGAAGCTGCGTAGAAGTAGCACGTCTTCCAAAGGACGTTATGCTTGAAATCGAAGCAATCGCAATGAAATAGGACAAGGAAACATAGAAAAAGACCGGAAATCTTAAAGTCTCCCTGAAGGAAGAAAAAGGTTCCGGTCTTTTACGTTGCAATGTATTGTCTTGTAAAACCATACAGTGGATTTAAACGGAAACATCAAAGTTCCCGCCAACAGCAGGATTTACAGACAATTCCATGGCACGAATCAGGCTGTCACTCATGCTCTGACTGACATCCAGCTGGTTACTCAGCATTGCAACTCCAATCGCTTCGCTGGTTGGAGTAGAGGCACTGTTGAGTGCACTTAAAGCAGTATTGTTTAATGCTGCAATATCCATATCAGTCACATCCTTTCTGCTTTGATATGTACTTTCATTATGGCATGGCAGATTAGAAAAAGCAAGGAAACATTCATATATTTTGGAAAAGGTGGTATACTTATCCTACTGAAGAAATGGAGGAGCCATAACATGTATGATGTGATTATAATAGGAAGCGGCCCTGCAGGGCTGTCGGCGGCAATTTATGCAGGAAGAGCAAAATTTGATACACTTATAATAGAAGAAAAGCCAATGAGCGGAGGTCAGATTGTCAATACCAGTGAAGTGGACAACTATCCGGGACTGCCAGGAGTGGGGGGATTTGAACTGGCACAGAAGATGCGGGAGCATGCCCAAAAGAGCGGCGTGACTTTTGTAAAAGAACAGGTCGTATCGGTAGAGGATAAGCAGGAAAAGAAGCTAGTAACAACCAATCAGAACCAGTACGAAGCAAAAGCAGTAATCATTGCATCAGGAGCATCTTACCGGAAGCTTGGGGTACCGGGGGAGGAAAGACTTACCGGTATGGGAGTTTCATATTGTGCTACCTGCGATGGAGCATTTTTCCGGAATCGGACTGTTGCGGTGGCAGGCGGTGGTGATGTCGCGTTAGAGGATGCACTCTTTTTGGCAAGAGGTTGTGAAAAAGTATACCTCATTCACCGGAGAGACAGTTTCCGTGGCGCAAAAGTGTTAGCGGAGCAGGTGCAGACAAATGAAAAAATTGAAATTTTATATGATACCGTAGTAGAGGAAATCTGCGGTGAAGGAATGGTAGAGAAAATCAAAATATTAAATAAGAAGACACAGGAAGAAAAAATGCTTCCGGTAAATGGCATTTTTGTTGCTGTGGGAATGGTGCCGAATACCGTAAAAGTAATACCGCATCTGGCATTGGATGATACAGGATATATCAAAGCCGGAGAGGATGGAAGGAGCAGTGTGCCTGGCATATATGCAGTGGGGGATGTCAGAACCAAGCAGCTGCGCCAGGTCGTAACGGCAGTAGCAGATGGCGCCAATGCCATTGCTTCTATGGAAAGCGATGGAATGATTTCGTAAAAGAAAGGAAAGAATGTTGTAAAAAAAGCGGGAATTTGAGGTTGACATGACAGGTTAGCTGCGCTATAATGACTCTGTAATAAATGTAATAAATTTGTAACAAATCGTTAGGTTTGGAGGTTTTTATGTATAAGAAAGCGTTAAGATTAACAGCCTGCGGTCTCGCAAGCGCAATATTAATCACTGGAAGCAATGCCACAACATATGCAGCACCAGTCGCAGGTGTTACTTCAGCAATGGAAGTGGAGGCTTCCAATGATACATTAGTAGCAGGTTTTTCTTTGACATTCAGCAATTATATGGCAAGTAGTGAGCTTGTAGCAAAGGCGAATGTGGCAACTGCACAGAATAATGATACACCTGTTGTTACCGAAGGGGATGCAGCACAGCAGGATACAGCAGAAGAGGCACAGCCGGTAGAAGAAGATCCGTTCGCAAATGTGGCAATTGCACAGGTTGATAACTATGTAAATATCAGAAGCGAAGCATCAGAAGACAGTGAGGTGCTTGGTAAGCTTTATAATAATTCAGCAGCAACCGTCCAGCAGACCGTAGATGGATGGTATCAGATTACTTCTGGTACCGTTACCGGTTATGTTAAGAGTGAATATGTAGTAGTCGGCAATGAAGAGCTGGCCCGTTCCGTCGGACGTCGTGTAGCAACTGTAAATGAAGATGCAGTTACTTTATTTGTGAGAACAGAGCCTTCTACCGATTCTAAGAAACTTGGAATGGTTGCAGGATTGGATGATTTGACAGTTACAGATGAGTCTGTAGATGGATGGGTAAAAGTTTCCATCGAAGAGGGCGAGGGATATGTATCCGCTGATTATGTAACATTATCTACTGAATTCGTTCAGGCAGAATCCAAAGAAGAAGAAGCCGCAAGACTTGCAAAAGAAGAGGCTGAAAGAAAAGCAGCAGAAGAAGCCGCAAAGAAAGCAGCAGAAAAATCTTCTAAGAGCAGCAGCTCATCCTCCAGTACGTCTGGTGGTACATCTACATACAATGCACCATCCGGATCTGATGGAGCAGCAGTTGCAAACTTCGCAAGCCAGTTCGTTGGTAATCCATATGTAGCAGGTGGAACAAGCTTAACAAACGGAGCAGACTGTTCCGGATTTGTAATGAGTGTGTATGCACAGTTTGGAGTATCATTACCACATTCTTC
>ERZ773147.2163-NODE-2163-length-17853-cov-4.432127_pt1 | contig 17853 bp, 15 predicted proteins | sample MGYA00580851_ERZ773147 | MGnify/ENA primary metagenome ERZ773147 (study PRJEB29015, sample SAMEA2737818) | human gut metagenome | biome: human gut; feature: human-associated habitat; material: faeces | place: China | collected 2012 ... | reverse complement strand
GGTCTCTGAGAGCGAGGTGCTCACCGCCGCGCGCGCCAAGGGCCACGATATCGTCACCCGTGCCGAGGAGCGCTCGCGTGAGATGTACCGCGTGGCGAACGACTACTCCGAGGACGTTCTGCGCCGCACGGAGGAGGCGGTCCAGATGGCGCTCGACGAGGTCAAGCAGACGCGCGTGCGTTTCCGCGCCGCGTCCAACGAGCAGATGCAGCGCCGCCGCGAGGAGCTGAACAAGTCTTTGGAGAAAAACGACAAAGAGGACAAGTAAAATTCGTTACATCTGACAAAGGCTTTTCGAACGTTTTTTAATTTAAACATATTTTGCGATGAAGGTAAAACGCGCCACAAGATATTGTGGCGCGTTTTTTCGTGCCCTTTCGACAATAAAACGTTCGTTTGAGTTCCGGCGAAAAACGCTGGAAGAATTTGGCAGAAAAGGGCGTGAAAGCCCTGAAAACAAAGAAAATTTCTGCTTGCATTTCAAAAGCGTTTTATGTATACTCAAAATACGAAGTGGGGGAAAGTGGTGCCAAGTGTACAAAAGTGGTGCTGCTGACCCAAAAGTGCAGGAGAGTGGAGCCGAGCGACTTCCCCGAAAAAAGAGGGAGCCGCTGCTTTGCCCTCTTCACAGCAGCTTCAAGGATCGCCGAAGGGGGGAAGCGCTTTGACCGGCCAGTATCAGCACAGCATCGACGCCAAGGGCAGAGTGTTCATCCCCGCAAAGCTCCGCGAGGAGCTGGGCGAGACCTTTTATGTTACCATGGGCATGGACTCCTGCCTGAGCGTCTATTCCGACGCGAGCTGGGCGAAGTTCACCGAGAAGTTCGAGAGCCTGCCCTACACCAAGACCAAGGCCATGCGTCCGCTGTTCGCCAATGCCGCCAAGTGCGAGCCGGACAGCCAGGGCCGCATCCTGCTGCCGCAGAAGCTGCGCGCCTACGCGGGGCTGGACAAGGACGTGGTCATCATCGGCGTATCGAACCGCGCCGAGATCTGGAACGCGGAGCGCTGGGCTGCGCTGGAGGCCGAGGAGCTCAACCCCGAGAACCTCGCCGCCGTGATGGAGGAGCTGGGCTTCTGAGATGGAAGAGATCAACTACGGCCACAAGCCGGTGCTGCTGCACGAATGTCTGGACGCGCTTGCCATCAAGCCGGACGGCGTTTACCTCGACGGAACGCTGGGCCGCGCGGGCCACTCGCTGGAGATCGTCCGCCGCCTGACGGCGGGAGGACGGCTCATTGCCCTCGACCGCGACGAGACTGCCATCGAGGCGGCGCAGCGGAGGCTCGCGGACTATATGGATCGCGTGACGCTGGTACACTCCAACTTCAGCGCGCTCGACGACGTGCTGCGTGAGATAGGTGTCCGCGGCGTGGACGGGATGCTCTTTGACCTCGGCGTTTCCTCGCCGCAGCTCGACGATGCCGCCCGCGGCTTTTCCTACAAGCAGGACGCGCCGCTCGATATGCGTATGGACGAGAGCGCGAGCTACACCGCGCGCGAGTTGGTCAATACCGTCAGCTACGAGGAGCTCAAACGCATCCTCTATGAATACGGCGAGGAGCGCTACGCGCCCGCCATCGCAAAGAAGATCTGCGCGTACCGCGCGGAAAAGCCCATCGAAACCACGCTGGAGCTGGCGGATCTCATCCGCTCGGCGATGCCCGCTGCGGCGCTGCGCGAGAAGCAACACCCCGCCAAGCGGAGCTTTCAGGCCATCCGCATCGCGGTCAACGACGAGCTCGGCGAGCTTCCGCCGATGCTCCGCGCCGCCGAGAAAAATCTCAAGCCGGGCGGGCGGCTCGCGGTCATTACGTTCCATTCGCTCGAAGACCGCATCGTCAAGCGCGAGCTGCAAGCGCTCGCCACGGGCTGCACCTGTCCGCCGGAGTTTCCGGTGTGCGTGTGCGGCAAGAAGCCCAAAATGAAGCTCATCACCCGCAAGCCCATCGTCTCGGGCGAGGAGGAGCTGAACGAAAATCCCCGCGCCCGCAGCGCCAAGCTGCGTGTGGCGGAAAAATGCTGAGAAAGCAGATCTTTTACGAAGGAGAGCGCCATGGCACGCACGAGCCGCAGACAACCGAATAGCTACCGCGGCGGACGTGTGGTCGGCAATCTCGCCTACGATGAGCGCTACGCCGAGCGGCGCGCGCCGCGCCGCGAGAGCGAGCAGCGGGAGCAGCCGCGCGAGGAGTTCATCCGCCCGCCGCGCAGGCAGGAGAAGAAGGCCGTCCGTCCGCGCGTGCGCGAGCGGCAGAGAGTCTCCGGCGTGCTGGCGCTCGGCTTTGCCGCGCTGGCCGCGCTGGTTGTGGTTGTGCTGATGAGCTACGCGCAGCTCACGAGCATTTCCGCCGACGTGGTCTCGATGCAGAAGGAGCTCAAGACGCTCGACGCCGAGCACGTCGCGCTGCTCACGCAGTACGAGCGCACCTTTGATCTCGAAACGGTCAAGGCGGCGGCGGTCGCCGCGGGCATGAACAAGCCAAGCTCCTCGCAGATCAATTACATCGACCTTTCCGCGCCGGACAGCGTGGAGCTTTGCGAAGCACAGAACGTCAGCGTGCTCAGCCGCGTGTTCACCTCGCTGGGGCAGGGCGTTTTCAGCGTGGTGGAATATTTCAGTTGAGCGAAGCCTATACATAAGGAGTAAGGAGCTTCCTTACTCCTTGTTTTGCCATTATGCCCCTTGCCGTATGAGGAGGAAAGACCGTGCCGACACCCCCGAAAAGAAAACCGGACAGCGCGCGCCGCGCCAACCGCATCATCCAGCAGCGGACGCTTCTGCTGCTGGCGCTGCTGGGCATCGGCACGTTTCTGCTGCTCTTTGCCCAGCTCTACAAGCTGCAGATCAAGCAGCACGACGAGCTCAAGACGCTCGCCGTGCGCCAGCAGACGCTGCGCACGACCGTGGAGGCAAGCCGCGGAACCATCTACGATAAAAACGGTGACATCCTCGCCCTCTCCTCCACGGCGGAGAACGTCTGCGTCTCGCCTCTCGACGTCGCCAAAAACGAGCAGGATCAAGACCTGATCGCAAACGGTCTCGGCGAGATCCTCGGCGTGGACCCGAGCGGCATCCTCGACGATATGAAGGACACCGCCTCGCAGTACAAGGTCATCAAGAAGAAGGTCGAGCAGGAGACGGCGGACAAAGTCCGCGTGTTTATCAGCGACAACGGCATCAAAGGCGTCTTTCTGGAGCCGACCTCCAAGCGCTACTACCCCTATTCCTCGCTCGCCGCGCACGTCATCGGCTTTGTCAACGCCAACGGCGGCGCTTACGGTCTTGAGGCCGTGTATGACGAGGAGCTGACCGGCGAAAAGGGCATGGTCGTCTCCGCGCGCGACGCCAACGGCAACGCGCTCCTCTATCAGTATGAGCAGTATTTCGACGCCGAGAACGGCGACAGTCTGGTGACGACCCTCGATAAGACGGTGCAGTATTACCTCGAAAAGGGCCTTGAGGAGCTCGAGAGCCGCTACGGCACGGGCGTGGGCGCGACCGGCATCGTCATGGACGTCAACACCGGCGGCATCCTCGCGATGGCGTCGCTGCCGACCTACGACCTCAACGCCCCCGCGAGCATCTACAACAAGGAGATGCTCGCCGCCGGCATGACCGACGAGGAGCTCGCCGCGGCGGCCGACACGCTGCAAAATATGCAATGGCGCAACAAGGCCATCAACGACACCTTCCAGCCCGGCTCGACCTTCAAGATCCTCACCCTCGCCATGGCGCTGGAGGAGAATAAGGTCAAAATGTCCGACACCTTCAACTGCCCGGGCTATGTCGTCATCGAGGGCGCGAAGATCAACTGCTCCAAGCGCGCGCCCGGTCACGGTCATCAGGACCTCATCACGGCGTTCGCCAATTCCTGCAACCCCGCGTTCATCAACATCGGCCTGCGCCTCGGCAACACGACCTTTTACAATTACATGAAGGCCTTCGGCCTCACCGGAAAGACCGGCGTGGATACCACCGGCGAGGCGAGCGGCTTTGTCAACAAGGAGATCGAATACTCCACGCTGGCGCTGGCGTGCTACGCCTTCGGTCAGAACTTCAACGTCACGCCGCTCTCGCTCATCAACGCGCAGGCGGCCTGCGTCAACGGCGGCTACCTCCGCACGCCCTACATCGTCTCCGAGGTGCTCGACCAGAGCGGCAACGTCAAGTACCGCCACGACACCACCCCGCTGCGGCAGGTCATTTCCGAGGATACCTCCAAGACCGTGCGCGAGATCATGGAGTACGAGGTCGAGCACGGCACGGGCAAGAACGGCAAGGTCGCCGGCTACCGCATCGGCGGCAAGACCGGCACTGCCGACCAGATCGACGGGAGCGTCACCGTTTCGTTCACCTGCTGCGCGCCGGCGGACGACCCGCAGATCATGATGCTCCTCACCCTCAGCAACGCCAGCGACAAGACCGGCACCTACCGCTCCGGCGGCAACATGGCCGCGCCCGTGGCGTCGAGCATCATGGCGGAGATACTGCCCTACCTTGGCATCGAGCCGACCTACAGCGCCGATGAGCTCGTCGGCGCGGATCATACCGTGCCGAACGTCGTCGGGCTCAAGCGCGACGAGGCGGCGGCAAAGCTCAAGGAGGAGGGCTTCTCCTGCCGCACCGTCGGCGACGGCGAGACCGTCACCGACCAGACGCCGCTCGGCGGCGCGATCGTGCCGAACAACGCGGAGATCATCCTCTATCTCGGCGCGGAGAAATCCACGGAGCTGTGCATCGTGCCGAACGTCGTGGGCGACAGCGCTGCGGCAGCCAACCGCAAGCTCACCGACGCGGGGCTCATCATGTCCGTCTCCGGCGCGACCGGCGGCAGCTCTGCGAGCGTGCGCGCCATCTCCCAGTCGGAGACGCCGGGCACGGAGGTCGCGGCGGGCACGGTGGTGCGCGTCCAGTTCAGCGACAGCTCGGTGACGGATTAAAAACCGCAAAAGAGAGCAAGATTTGACGGAGAAAGGACGACGCGCCTACGAAGCTCGGCGAGCTTTTGAGCGCCCTCGATCACTTCCGACTCCTCCGCGCGGACGCGCGGACGGAGATACATGACCTCACCCTCGATTCCCGCACGGCGGGAGAGGGAAGCCTTTTCCTTGCCCTGCATGGCGCGCGGGAGGACGGCGCAGACTACGCAAAGGAGGCCGCCGCGCGCGGCGCGGTCTGCGTCGTGACCGAGCGCGCGGCCGAGGGCGTGCCCTGCGTGCTGGTCCCCGACGCGCACGAGGCGGCGGCAAAGCTCGCCGCGAGGTGGTACGGCGATCCGGCGGGACGCATGACGGTGGTCGGCGTGACCGGCACGAACGGCAAGACGACCACAACGTATCTTCTCAAGCAGCTCCTTGAGCGCTGCCTGGGCGCAAAGGTCGGCTTGATCGGCACGAATCAGAACATGATCGGCGACGCCGTTCTGCCCGCTGAGCGCACCACGCCCGACGCGCTGACGCTCCAGCGTCTGCTGCGCGAAATGGCGGACGCGGGCTGCACCCATGTGGTGATGGAGGTCTCCTCCCACGCGCTCGTGCAAAGGCGTGCCGGCGCGATCGACTTCGCGCTCGGCGTGTTCACCAATCTCACGCAGGACCATCTTGACTACCATGGTACAATGGAAGCCTACTGCGACGCCAAGGCGCGTCTGTTCCGCCAATGCCGCGCCGCCGCCGTCAACGGCGACGATCCGTGGACGCCGCGGCTGCTCGAAAATGTGACCTGTCCGGTCACACGCTTCGGGCAGGGACTTGCAAACGATCTCGTCGGCTGGGACGCGCAATACTGCGCCGACCGCGTGAGCTTCACCGCGTGCAGCGACAGCGAGCACATCCCCGTGACGCTGCACATTCCCGGGGCGTTCTCGCTCTACAACGCGCTCGCCGCGCTCGCCGCGGCACAGGCCCTCGGCATTCCGATCGAGGACGCGGCGCAGGCCCTCTCACTCTGTCAGGGCGTGCGCGGCAGGGCGGAGGTGGTGCCGACGGACACGGACTACACCGTGCTCATTGATTACGCACACACGCCCGACGGGCTGAAAAATATTCTCTCGACCGTCTGCGGCTTTGCAGACGCGCGCGTGCTCGTCGTGTTCGGCTGCGGCGGCGACCGCGACCGGACGAAGCGCGCCGAAATGGGGCGCATCGCCGCGCGGCTCGCGGACGAGGGGATCGTCACCTCGGATAATCCCCGCACGGAAAACCCCTACGCCATTCTGCACGAGATCCTCGCCGGCATGGCGGACAGCGCGACGCCGTTTGCCGTGCTGGAAAGCCGCCGCGAGGCCATCGCCTACGCGCTCGACCACGCCAGCACCGGCGACGTGGTGGTGCTCGCGGGCAAGGGACACGAGACCTATCAGGTGGTCGGCGCCGAGACGCTGCCGCTCGACGAGCGGCAGGTGGTGCGCGAGCATCTGAGCCAATAAAAAACGAAAGAGCCGCGCTCTGCGCGGCGGAAGGAATACGCTATGAAACTGATCGCTGCCTGCATTGTGAGCTTTCTCATCACGCTTGTCACCGGACGCTTTCTGCTCCCCGAGCTGCGCAGGCTCAAGGCGGGACAGAGCATCCGCGAGGACGGCCCGACCTGGCACGCCGGCAAGTCCGGCACGCCGACGATGGGCGGACTGATGTTCATTTTCGGCATCCTCGTCACCATTCTCGTGTTCGGCTGGGACGCCATGCGTGCGGGCAGCTTTGCGCACCTCTATGTGTTTGCCTTTGCCGCCGTGTTCGGCCTGATCGGCTTTCTTGACGATTTTCAGAAGGTGAAAATGCACCGGAATCTCGGCCTGACGGCGATCCAGAAGTTTGCCCTCCAGCTTGCCGCGGCGGTGGTGTTTCTCTGCCTGATGCGCTATGAGGGGATGCTGACGCCGAACCTCTACGTTCCGTTCGCCAATACCTATGTCATCCTGCCGTGGATCGTTTATATGATCTTCGCCGCCTTTGTCATCGTCGGCACGGTCAACGCCGTCAACATCACGGACGGCATCGACGGTCTGGCCGGCAGCGTGACGGTGCCGGTGGCGCTGTTTTTCGCGGTGGTCGGCTCGTGGTGGGGCTATGAGAACGACCTCGGCGTTTTTGCCGCGGCGATGGTCGGCGGACTGATCGGCTTCCTCGTCTATAACTTCCATCCCGCCAAGGTATTCATGGGCGACACCGGCTCGCTCTTTCTCGGCGGCGCGGTGGCGGGACTGGCGTTCGCCTACGATATGCCGCTCGTGCTGCTGCTCGTCGGCATCGTCTACATCTGCGAGACGCTCTCGGACATCATTCAGGTCGCCTACTTTAAGGCGACGCACGGCAAGCGCATTTTCAAGATGGCGCCGCTGCACCATCACTTTGAGCTCTGCGGCTGGAGCGAGGTCAAGCTCGTGACCATCTTCACGCTCGTCTCCGCCGTGTTCTGTATGCTGGCGCTCTGGGGCGTGATCGGAAGATACCACTTCTAAGGCACATTTCAAAAAAAGATCGGGGGAGGTGAACCGGCATGACGAAGGAGGAGCGCGAGCTGCGGCGCGAGCAGCGCGAGCACATGAAGCGCATGGAGGCCGCCGCGAAGGAGGCGGGCCGCGGACCCATCGATGTGCCGTTTCTCCTGCTCGTGCTGCTGCTCACCGGCGTGGGGCTCATCATGCTGCTCTCGGCGAGCTTTCCATCTGCCTATTATGAGTCGGGCGACCCGCTGTACTACTTTAAGCGGCAGGCGGCCTTTGCCACGCTCGGCCTTGCCGCCATGGTCGTCATCGGGCGCATCAACTACGCGCGCTTCCGCGGCGTGGCCAAGATCGCGCTGGGCATTTCCATCGCTCTGCTTGTTGCGGTCATCATTCCCGGCGTCGGCATCACGAGCCACGGCGCGACGCGCTGGCTCGGTATCCCGGGCACCACGATGCGGTTTCAGCCGTCGGAGATCGCCAAGCTTGGCGTCATCCTTTACTTTGCCGACAGCATCTCCAAAAAGAAGGACAAAATGAGAACGCTCCGCTACGGTATCCTGCCCTACGGCTTTATCCTTGTCCTCATTGCGGTGCTGATGTACTTCGAGCCGCACCTTTCCGGCACCGTGCTCATTCTCGGCATCGGCGCGGCGATGATGTTCGTCGGCGGTATCCGCGGCTACTGGGTCGGCATCGGCATCGGCGGTGTGGCGGCGGTGGCGTATGCGTTCCTCTCGGGCCTCATCACCTACAACTCCTCGCGCATCGCCATCTGGCTCGACCCGCTCAACGATGCCTTTAAGACGGGCACGGGCTATCAGACGCGCCAGAGCCTCATCGCCATCGGCTCGGGCGGACTGCTCGGCCTCGGCCTCGGCAAGAGCCGGCAGAAGTTCCTCTTCCTGCCCGAGGAGCACAACGACTGCATCTTCTCCATCATCTGCGAGGAGCTGGGCCTGATCGGCGCAACGCTCATCATGGCCATCTTCGCGCTGCTCATCATCCGCGGCTACTGGATCGCGCTCCACGCGCGCGACCGCTTCGGCAGCCTTCTTGTCGTGGGCATTACCACGCAGATCGCCCTACAGGTTTTCTTAAACATCGCGGTCGTGACGAATCTTGTGCCGAACACCGGCATCTCGCTGCCGTTCTTCAGCTTCGGCGGTACGGCGCTCGCCATCCAGCTGGCGGAGATGGGCGTGGTGCTGAGTGTTTCGCGGCAGATGCCGCCAGGCTGAAAAGCTCAAAAATATGCCGCGGCGGAAAACAGACCGCCGCGAGGAAAAAAGGGGGACGGAAGGCATGAACGTTATTTTCACCTGCGGCGGCACGGCGGGACACGTCAACCCCGCGCTGGCGCTCGCAGGCTTCCTGCGGGAGAGGGACCCGAAGACCCGCATCCTCTTCGTCGGCGCGGAGCGCGGACTGGAGCGCGACCTGATCGCGCACACGCCCTATCCGTTCCGCACGGTCAACATCTCGTCCTTCCACCGCTCCCTTCGGCCGAAGGAGCTGCGCCATAACCTCGTCTCCGTGCGCAATCTGATGCACGCGAAGCGTGAGGCGGACGCCATTCTCGATGAATTTCAGCCCGACCTCATTGTCGGTACGGGCGGCTACGCGAGCTATCCCGTCGTGCGCTACGGCCACGCGCGCGGCATTTCGACGGCGGTGCACGAGTCGAACGCCGTTCCGGGGCTGACGACCCGACTGCTCGAGAACCATTGCGACCGCATTCTCGTCGGCTTTGAAGACTGCCGGCAGTATTATAAGCACAAGGACCGCGTGGTCGTCACCGGTACGCCGGTGCGCGGCGACTTCTTCACGCAGACGAAGGCGCAGGCCAAGGAAAAGCTCGGCGTGAACGACGGCCGCCCGCTCGTCGTTTCCTTCTGGGGCAGCCTCGGCGCGGGGAACATGAACCGCGTCACGGCGGAGCTTCTTTATCTTGAGGCGGCAAAGGAGCCGTTTCACCACATCCATTCCGTCGGCTCGCTCGGCTGGCAGAAAATGCACGAGTGGGTGAGCGGGTACGGCGTGGATCTGCGCGACCATCCCTCGCTCGACGTGCGCGAGTATATCTACGACATGGCGGACGTCATGCGCGCCGCCGACCTTGTGATCTGCCGTGCGGGCGCGTCCACGCTCAGCGAGCTGACGGCGCTCGGCGTGCCGGCGATCCTCGTGCCGTCGCCGAATGTGACGAACCACCATCAGGAGAAAAACGCCGCCGTGCTCGGCGAGCACGGCGCGGCGCTCGTCCTGCCCGAGGAGGGTTTGGACGGCAAGCGCCTGTTCACGGAGGCCGCCGCGCTGCTGCGCGACGAAACGCGGCTCGCGGCAATGCACGAGGCGTCGCTCCGACTCGGCGTGCGCGACGCGACCGAGCGCATCTATGAGGCCGTCATGGCGCTTGTCAAATAAAAGCCTGCGGCGTAAGCCGCAGGCTCAGAGCATTTTCAGTTGAGCTTGAAGTCCATCCACACGGGATTGTGGTCGGAGTAGAGGAAGCCGGCGTCCAGCACGGCGCTGTCCACGACCTCCACGTTGTCGCTCACGAGGAAGCCGTCCACCGTCAGGCGGAAGGTCGTCTCGATACTGTACGGCTCGGACGCCGTGCGGCAGGAGGCGGCGGGTGCGGGCTCGTCAAAGGGCGCGACGAGCGTCAGTCCCGCGGGAATCGTTCCCTCCGGGATGGGCTGCGCCCAGGTGTCGTTTTCCCCGGCGGCCACACCGAAGATCTCCAGCGAATTGCCGAGCAGGTCCTTGTTGAAGTCGCCGCCCGCGACGCAGTAATTGCCCGCCTCGTATTCCGCAAGCATATCCGCGCACAGCAGCTCGAGCTGCTCGGTGGCGATGACGCCGTCCGAGGTGTAGGCAGAGAGGTGGAGATTATAGAGGACAAGCTCCTTGCCGCTCGCCGTCGGGATGCGGCTGACCGAATAGCAGCGGTCAAGGTCAAGGAGCTTCATAAAGCCGCTCTCCACCGGCAGCTCCCGCCGCGTAGCGGAAGCGATGGGGTGGCGCGAAAGCGTCACGATGCCGGACTGATTCGCTCCGTGGGGTTGAATGAGCGGGTAGAAAAGATAGGGGCTGTCGTAGTTCTGCGCGAACACCTCGTCAAATTCGCATCCCGTCATGGCGTCGCTTAGATAGGCGGTCTCGTCGATGTGCCAGCTGCGCGTGCCGTCGGTGTCGACCTCCTGAAAGAGGGCAAAGTCGGGCGAAAGGCCTTTGACGAACGCGACGATGCCGCTCATATTCCGGTCGACCTCCTGCCGGCTGCGGGCGCGGCTCTCCCTGCCGCCGTCCATAAAGAAGCTGTAGTCGGCGCTGTACGCGCCGAAGCCCGCGTTCGCGGACGAAACGCGGTAGACGGCGCCGGTCTCGACCGCGTCCTCCATGGGGACTGCGTCCCTGCTGCTGCAATGCATTACGCTGAGACTTTGATCGCCGATGCGGTGGTAGCTCGCGAACACATAGACGACGTACAGCACGACGAGAATGAGCAGCGCGAGCAGTACGAGCCCAAGCGTTTTGCAGATCGTTTTTCCCTTCATGATATGACCTCGCTTTTGGATTTTTTCGGAATTTTACCATAAAACACCGCGAAAGTACACCCCCTTTTCCTCCCGCACCGGAACCACGGCGCACCGTGGGCGCATACTATGGCTTAGTTTGTTGACCCATCGGGAAAGGGAGGAACGGCACATGAGCTATCTGAGCATCGAGGGCGGCGCGCCGCTTCACGGAGAACTGACGATACAGGGCAGCAAGAACAGCGTCCTGCCCGTGCTGGCGGCGACGATCCTCGCGCGGGACGTCTGCCGCATCGAGAACTGTCCGCGTCTGCGCGACGTGGACGCGTCCGTCGCCATCCTGCGCCACCTCGGCTGCCGCGTGCGGCGCGACGGCACAGCGCTGGAGGTGGACACTGCGCCGATGGCGCGCTGCGACATTCCCGACGAGCTGATGCGCGAAATGCGCTCGTCCATCATTTTTCTGGGCGCGATCCTCGCGCAGCAGGGAGAAGCGGTCTTGTCCTACCCCGGCGGCTGCGAGCTCGGTCCGCGGCCCATCGACCTGCATCTGGCCGCCCTGCGTGAGCTGGGCGCGGAGATCACCGAGCGCTACGGCGAGCTGCGCTGCAAGGCGAAATGCCTTCGCGGCACGGACATCACCCTCGCCATTCCGAGCGTCGGCGCGACGGAGAACGCCATTCTCGCCGCCTGCGGCGCGGAGGGTACAAGCGTCATCTACAACGCGGCCCGCGAGCCGGAGATCGTCGATCTTCAGGCGCTGCTGCGGAGCATGGGCGCGCGGGTGAACGGCGCGGGCGGCTCCATCATCACGGTCGAGGGCGGCGCGGCGCTGCACGGCTGCACGCACCGCGTCATCGGGGACCGCATCGTCTGCGCGACCTACCTCTGCGCCGCGGCGGCGGCGGGCGGTGAGGTCCGGCTCACCGGTGTGGACTACCGCGCGGTGTCTACCGTGGCGCTCTCGCTTGCCGAGAGCGGCTGCGAGGTGAGGAGCGAGGCGGACGCCGTTTCCCTGCGCTCGACCGGAGCGCTGCGCTCCGTGCGCCCCGTGCGCACTGCGCCTTACCCGGGCTTTCCGACCGACGCGCAGCCGGTGCTGATGGCGGCGCTGCTCAGGAGCGAGGGCTGCACGGTCTTTGTCGAAAACATTTTTGAAAACCGATACCGACACGTTGACGAGCTCTCGCGCATGGGCGCGGAGATCCGCGTCGTGGGGCGCGTGGCGGTGGTGAACGGCGTGAGGACGCTGCACGGCGCGGCGGTCAAATGCACCGACCTGCGCGGCGGCGCGGCGCTGGTGATCGCGGGGCTTTCCGCCGAGGGCACGACCCGCGTGACGGAGCTCACGCACATCGATCGCGGATACGACGCTATCGAGCGCGACCTGGCCGCGCTCGGCGCACAGATCCGCCGGGAGACTACATAGAAACGAAAAGGATACAAAAGCTATGGCACGAAATCGCAGCACAAATCGCAGACGCCGGCGGGGAAGATTTTCTTTCCTGATGAAGCTCCTGTGCATCCTGCTCATCGCCGGCGCGGTCGTCGCGGCGCTGACCGTTTTTTTCAAGGTGCAGAGCATCACGGTGAGCGGAAACGCGCGCTACACGAGCGAGGAGGTCGTCGCGGCCTCGGGCATCGAGATCGAGGATAACCTCTTCCTGCTCAACAAATACAGCGCCGCACAGGCTATTTTTGAAAAGCTGCCCTATGTGGAGGAGGCGACGATTAACCGCGCTCTGCCGGACACCATCGTTATCACGGTGCGGGAGTGCGCGGCGGCGGCGGGCGTCGTCACGCCGGAGGGTTATTGGCTCATCAGCGAAAACGGTAAGCTCCTTGAGCGGGCCGACACGCTGCCGTCCGGCTGCCCGAGCATCACGGGCGTCGAGCTGGAGTCGCCCGCGCTGAGCGCGCAGCTCTCGCTTGGTGAGGAGAAAACGCTGACGACGGAGACACTGCTTACCCTCGTGCGGACGGCGGGCGGTTACGGTATGCTCGCGGGCATCGGGAGCGTCGACCTGTCTGATGCCGAGGCGATCACCTTTACCTATCTGGGCCGCTTCACCGTGCGCCTCCCGTGGGACTCCGACCTCGACTATATTTTCCGCAGCGTGCAGGATCTGGTAAACGGTCTGGAGTCGAACGAGACGGGCGAGATCAACTATATGTTGCTCAAGTCCAAGGGCGAGATGCACTTTATCCCGTCCGCACCGGGCGCGTAAAAAAGTTTTCGGGAAATCGCGCGCGGCTATTGACCGCGAGAAAAAAGCGTTATACAATAGACTCGTTTCAGAATACACTTGATGTTGTGGCGGCACCGACATGATCCGCCCGCATTCTACAAGAGATAGTAGGAGGAACCGATATGGCATTCGGATTGGATACCGGCGTTGAAAACGTCGTCAGGATCAAGGTCATCGGCGTCGGCGGCGGCGGCAATAACGTGGTCAACCGCATGGTGCGCTCCGGGACCCGCGGCGTGGATTTCGTCGCGGTCAATACCGATAAGCAGGCGCTCAACGTTTCCAGCGCTACCTATAAGATCCAGATCGGCGAGAAGCTGACCCACGGCCAGGGCGCGGGCAGCGATCCCGAGGTGGGCCGCAAGAGTGCGGAGGAGAGCCGCGCCCAGATCTCTAAGGCGCTGGAGGATACCGACATGGTGTTCATCACCGCCGGCATGGGCGGCGGCACTGGCACGGGCGGCGCGCCCATCGTGGCCGAGATCGCCCGCGAGCAGGGCATCCTGACCGTCGGCGTCGTCACCAAGCCGTTCGGCTTTGAGGGCCGCCGCCGGATGCAGCAGGCCGAAAAGGGGATCGAGGAGCTGCAGGGCAAGGTCGATTCCCTCGTCATTATCCCCAACGAGCGCCTCAAGCATGCGACCGATCAGAAGATCACCTTCGCCAACGCCTTTGAGATCGCGGACGATGTGCTGCGTCAGGCGGTGCAGTCCATTTCCGACCTCATCCGCGACACCGGCTTCATCAATCTCGACTTTGCCGACGTCACCGCCATCATGAAGAATGCCGGTATGGCGCACATGGGCGTGGGCCGCGCGGCGGGCAAGGGCAAGGCCGAGGAGGCTGCCCGCATGGCCATCTCCAGCCCGCTGCTCGAGACCTCCATCCACGGTGCGCGCGGCGTGCTCATCAACGTTACCGGCTCCATGGATATCGGCCTTGAGGAGGTCGAGCAGGCCGCGTCGCTGGTGCAGGACGCGGTGCATCCCGACGCGCTGACCATCTTCGGCGCGACCTTCGACGAGTCGATGGACGACGAGATCCGCGTCACGGTCATTGCCACCGGCTTTGCCGACGGTAAGGGCGCCGCGGCTGCCGCGCCCGCCGAGGAAAAGAAGGCGGCGGAGTCGAAGCCCGGCATCGAGCCCATCAATTATGAAGAGGACAAGGCGGCTGCCGAGGCGGAGAAGAAGGCTGAGGAGGAAGACGATCCCTTTGCCGACATTTTCAAAATTTTCAATCGCGAGCGTTGATTTTTCCGAATTTTTCCGAAAACCGCAGGTTTTGACCTGCGGTTTTCTTTTTTCGTCTCCCTGCCGCGAAAGCAAGTCATTTCCATACCAATGCCGACAGATTTTGTGCGGGCTATTTTTTGCGCTTTTGCAAAAAGTAACGGGGCCGCAAGCAAAAACGCGGCAAAAAAATTTCAAAAGGAAACGATTTCCTTTTGAACAGGAGAGGTGATGGGATGGATGAAAGGCGACGGAAACGGAGCAGGCGGCATGGCGCTGCCGCCTGCGCGGCATTGGTCTTTGCACTCTCCGCCCTGCTCGTGCCGGCGGGAGCCGTGAGTGCGCTGGACCCGGGCGGAGAGACGCAGCTGCTCGTGCCGGTCGGCAAGGCGATCGGCGTGAAGCTCTTTGCCGAGGGTGTGCTGGTCGTGGGGCTTTCGGAGAACGAGGGCGCCGTCTCTCCCGCGAAGAAGGGCGGCATGAAGGCCGGCGATCTGATCTTGACGATGAACGACGTCACCATCGGCTCGACGGAGCATTTGCAGTCGCTTCTTGCGGAGAACGGAGAGCGGGAGGCAGCCTTCGGCGTGCGCCGCGGCGGTCGGCTCGTGAAGCTCGCCGTCTGTCCGAAAAAAGGGCAGGACGGCGTGTGCCGCCTCGGCGCGTGGATCCGCGACAGCATGGCGGGCATCGGCACGGTGACCTTCTATGACCCGCAGACGGGCGCATTCGCGGCGCTCGGCCACGGCATCACGGACGTGGACACCGGCAAGCTCATGCCGCTCTCGCGCGGCAGCGTGATGGCGGCGAGCGTCAAGGCGGTCAAGCGCGGCGCGAGCGGCTCACCGGGCGAGCTGCGCGGCGACTTTGATCTGACGCGCGACCTCGGCTCGCTTTACGCGAACACGGAGTGCGGCATATTCGGCGTTTTGCCGGAGGAGAACCGGCCGGAGGCCGTCGGGGAGGCGATCCCCGTCGCGCGGCGCACGGAGGTCCGCACCGGCAAGGCGGTCATTCTGGCAAACTGCAGGGGCGACGAGGTGTGCGCCTATGAGATCGAGATCGAAAAGCTCTACGGCGGCTCCGCACCCACGCGCAATCTGCTCCTGCGGGTGACTGACCCGGCGCTCATCGCGCTCACGGGCGGCATCGTGCAGGGCATGAGCGGCAGCCCGATCGTGCAGGATGGGAAGCTCGTCGGCGCGGTGACGCACGTCCTGCTGGACGACCCGCAGAGAGGTTATGGCATTCTCACGGAAAATATGCTTTCCGCCTCCGGCATGACGGCGCAAAGCGCGGCGAGCGCCTGACGGAGGACTTAACGGCAGGAGATGTTATCCTGCTGTTAAGTTTGTGCTAAGAGTCCAAAAAGCTCGAACGATGTCGTATAAAATTTGTGCTAAACGACAAAAATCTACTTGAAAACATTGTCCAAATGTGATAGTTTATAGCCAAGGCAAAACGAAACATCCGATTCGCGTCGGAATGTGGTTGTCGAAGCCAAAGTATTGAGGAGGAAGGAAAAGGAACAGGCAAATGGAGAACAGGATCAAGGTCGTATTGGCGGATGCCAACGAAAATTTCCGCACGATGCTGCAGCAGACGATAGAAAATACGGGTGAATTTGACGTGGTGGGGAGCGCCGGGGACGGCGCGGAGGCATGGAAGATGATCGAACGGGAACGTCCGCAGCTTGTAATTACAGACGTGATCCTGCCGGAGCTGGACGGCTTCGCGCTGCTCGACCGGATGGCAAAGCTGCCGGCACGGCCGAAGACGATCCTGGTTTCCGCCTTCTACCGCGAGCAGATGGTGATGCAGGCAATGGAGCAGGGCGCGGCCTACTTCATGGCAAAGCCCTGCGAGGCCGGCTCGCTGCTCGAGCGGATGCGTCAGGCCGTCCGGAACGGGGAGACGGAGGAGGAAAGCCCCGTCGCGCTGGAACGCCTTGTGACCTCCATCATCCACGAGGTCGGCGTGCCGGCGCACATCAAGGGTTATCAGTACGTTCGCGAGGCGATCATCCTCGCCGTGCAGGATATGGACGTCATCAACGCCGTGACCAAGGTGCTCTATCCCGAGGTCGCGCGCCGCTACAACACCACGCCCTCGCGCGTGGAGCGCGCCGTGCGCCACGCCATCGAGACTGCGTGGGACCGCGGCGATTTGGAAACGCTCCAGCGCTACTTCGGCTACACGGTGTCGAACACCAAGGGCAAGCCCACCAATTCGGAGTTCATCGCCATGATCGCCGACCGCATCCGCTTGCAAAGCAAGGGCAAGATCGCGTAAAAAATGAAAAAACAGAGCCGCGGCTGCGGCTCTGTTTTCCGTATTGGGCTCAGAGGACCTTATCGAGGAAGCTCACGAGGCGCGGGCTCTCGGGGTGAGCAAACAGCTCGTGCGAGGGCTTATCCTCCTCGATGTGACCGCCGTCGAGGAAGATGGTGCGGCTGCTGACCTCGCGTGCGAAGCGCATCTCGTGCGTCACGACGATCATCGTCATGCCGCTCTCGGCGAGGTCCTTCATCACGTCGAGCACCTCGCCGATCATCTCGGGGTCGAGGGCGCTGGTCGGCTCGTCGAAGAGCATGACCTCGGGGTCCATCATCAGCGAGCGCACGATGGCGATACGCTGCTTCTGACCGCCGGAGAGCTGGCTGGGATAGGCGTCGGCGCGGTCGGCAAGGCCCACGCGGCCGAGCAGCTGGAGCGCCTTGGCCTCAGCCTGCTCCTTGTCCATGCCCTTGATGCGTGTGGGCGCGGCGGTCAGGTTGTGCATCACGTTCATGTTGTTGAAGAGGTTGAACTGCTGGAACACCATGCCCATCTTCTGACGGTGCTGGTCGATGTGCTTGCTCTGCCCCTTGGCGCAGATGTCCACGCCGTCGAAGAGGATCTGGCCCGAGGTCGGCGTCTCCAGCAGGTTCAGGCAGCGCAGAAAAGTGCTCTTGCCGCCGCCCGAGGGACCGATGATGGACACGACCTCGTTCTTTTCAAAATCAACGCTGATGTGCTTGAGCACGTCGAGCTTATGGAAGCTCTTGCACAGGTCAACGACCTGAAGGATCTTCTCATTTGCCATGATTCATCTTCCTTTCTGCCAGAGCGATGAGGCGGCCGCCGGTGAAGGTCATCGCAAAGTAGCACAGCGCCGCGATGGCAAGGCACGCAAGGCTCTTGAAGGTCAGAGCGATGACGTCGTTCGTGCGGAACATCAGGTCGGCAAGACCGATGACCGAAACGATGGACGACTCCTTGATGACCGTGACGAACTCGTTGCCAAGCGCGGGGAGAATGTTCTTGATCGCCTGCGGCAGCACGACGAGGCGCATAGCCTGACTGTGGCTGAAGCCGACGCTGCGCGCGGCCTCCATCTGC
>ERZ773147.2159-NODE-2159-length-17896-cov-7.331764_pt1 | contig 17896 bp, 10 predicted proteins | sample MGYA00580851_ERZ773147 | MGnify/ENA primary metagenome ERZ773147 (study PRJEB29015, sample SAMEA2737818) | human gut metagenome | biome: human gut; feature: human-associated habitat; material: faeces | place: China | collected 2012 ... | reverse complement strand
TATCATTCCAATCGGTCACAATCATTCCATCCCAGTTCAAGTCCTCCTTCAACCAGCCTGTCAGTAGCTCTTTATTGGCATGAAACGCCACCCCGTTATTATTGGCGGAATTGACCATCAATGACAACGCACCCGCACGGATCGCCGCCTTGAAAGGAGCAAAGTGCTTCTCACGCAAGTCAATATCGGTAATAGAAGAAGGGGTACGGTCTTTACCGGATACAGGAACCCCATATCCCATAAAATGCTTGATACAGGAAGAAATATGATATTCATCCACTTTATTCAGATTATCCCCCTGCAAACCACGTACAGCCTGCACAGCCATTTGCGCATTCACATAGGCATCTTCCCCGAAACTCTCCCATATACGCGGCCAACGAGGATCGCGCCCGAGATCCATTACAGGAGCAAACGTCCATGGTACACAACAAGCGCGAGTCTCGTAAGCCGTAATCTCCGCACAATACCTAGTTAGTTCCCTATTAAAAGCAGCCGCCATATTGATGCCTTGAGGAAAATAAGTAGCGTCTTGTGTATATGAAGCCCCGTGAATCTGATCCAAACCATAAATACATGGAATCCCAATTTCTTCCAAAGATTTCTTTTGAATCTGTGTGATCACTTCTGCGAATACTTCCTTTTTTTGGCTGACTCCGAAGGGAATATTCAGTAACGAACCTACCTTATATTTACCAATCACCGTATCCAGTAACGCTTCACTCAATTTATTATCGTTTTTATCTGTCACTGCCCCAATGGTCAGTTCACACATTTGGCCAATCTTCTCTTCAAGGGTCATGCCTTTAAGCAGTTTCTCTATTTTTCCTTCTATTTCCGGATCTGATGGAATGGCAGGAACCGGTTGTCTTTCAGCACAAGCCGAAAAAAAGCTTCCAAACAATAAAGTTGTTAATAGTTTTTTCATGGTAATTTGTATTTATTTAAATTGTAAATTCTCTATATATGGATTGACAAACAGATATTTTCTACAATCAGCCTTCTTTATCTGTCTTCCGTTAAACATGACATTATCAAATACCACATTCCGCAAAGGAAACTCACGACTCACTCTCCGCACTTGAGCAGGCAGATATTTGTCGTCTGTAAAAGTTATATTCCGAAAGACAACTTTGGACAAACTTCCCGTATCTTTACCGTCACTTACTATCTCCACAGCAATTGGTCGTCCGCCATACAAGTTCTCAAATTGTATATTCTCGAACGGAATGTCAGACATCCGTCCACCCCACCGCCAAGTTCCTCGTATATGCCAACACATGATTAATAGCCGCACATCCTCCTCTCCAGCCCTCATCCCCTTCCTTGTTATCATACAATGTAGGTGTCTCCAATACGATACAGTTTCTAAAAGTCACATTCTGGATATAATCCGGACGAGATTCACGAAACGTTCCGCACTCCACGGGTCGGCCAAAAACACATTGGTGCAATCCGTCCAACCCACACAGTTTTCCACCAAAATATCCTCACATCCTATAAAAATAGTCAGTGGAAGTAGTACCTCCTTTTCCAATTCCACAAAACGGTTGTAAAATACACATTGAGGAAACATACCCTTCAAATGCTTGCAGACATATTCCTTATAATAATGCTTGAAGCATCTGAAACCTCTAGAATGAAACAGGATAAGAATAACCATTATTTCCGTATCGCTCATACGGTTCAGCTTATTCCGGTGCTTGCAGTTCTTGTTTTCAACCATATATTTTTTCTGTTGCAATGCAAATTCCTTGCATAAATCATCTGCCATACAATAAATTTCCGTAACTTTAAATTTTGGGAACATAGCGGTAATCGTTTAAACTCTATAATTAGACACTATAAATTTAATACTTTTATCGCTATATGTCTATTATTCAATGAAATATTTATAAACTTAGGTAGTCATATACAAAAGAATATATTTATAATTGTTTTGCTCTTAAATCTTCCGACTTTTTTAATTACATATCTATATAAAAACTTTATATTATAACAAAATATTTCAACAAGAATTAAGCTGTAAGATTGTACATAGTTACCAAATAATAAATAAATACATAGACATACATTTTGCCAAAACGAGAGAAAAGAATGTGTGTCATAATACCCAAATTAAAAAATTTAAGACTGTCTAACAAGGCTCTTCTCAACGATTTCACCCCCTTCTGAACTGAACTCTGACAGAGATTTCTTTTTTCGGCACTTGTTAGACAACCTCATTTTCATTAACAAGTATTTTTATAAAACCTCTTAATATAAAATTCTACATGAGAAACTATTTGGTCACCTTGTAAGTTCCACTTACATACTCCTTTGACTTCATCTCTCCGGGAAGGATTACGGTAGCGATAACGCCCTTAGGAATGGTAAATTCCCAAATCCAGGTGTCCCCCTCATATTTCCAGGCACTCTTGATGAGTCCGGAGACGGAACGGTATTCGGCAGTCACGTGTCCTAACCGCTTGTCCGGAATAGGCTTCATAATGATATGCTTGAAGCCAGGGGTGGCGGGATCGGCTGCGATGCCGGCAACGGTTTCCCAAATCCATTCACATACGCATCCGTAGGCATAATGATTGAAACTGTTCATGCCGCGTGGTCCCATTCCTTTGTCTATCATATAGCTGTTCCACCGCTCCCAAATGGTGGTGGCTCCATTGTCCACAGAATATAGCCAGCTTGGGTTCTTACGTTGAAAGAGGAGTTCATAGGCAATGTCTTCCATGCCATTCTCCGTAAGGGTGGCCATAAGGATAGATGTGCCTAGGAATCCGGTCTGCAAGCAAAGATCGTGTTGTGCGAAGTTTTTGCGCAGGCGGTCTATCATCTTCGCTTTGGCTTCGCCTTCCAAAAGCTGGTTCTTCAGGGCGAACAAGGCAGGAGTTTGCATAGTGTTGAGAATGGCGGTTTTGAAGGTACCGTCCTCATTGAGGAAATTCTCTTTGATGTATGCCTTTGCCGAATCAGACATTTGCTGGTACTTGGCAGCATCGCGCCCCGTGGCGGCAGCCATATCCCGCATCATGGAAGCATCTATCACCCAATAGGAAGCGCTCAAGTAGTTCCAGTAGCTGACGGCATCAGGAAGCGGACCTTGGGGAGAGAAAGCCAGTCCGCTACAACTTTCCAGCGGTTCGTAGCTCAACCAGTCGGCCCATTGGTAGTTACCGTTCTCCCCGCAGAGGGTCTCGTGGTTATACTTTGTATCGTTGATGTAGTTCATAAACAAATCCATAGCGTTCCAGTTCTCCTCAATGATTTGCGTGTCACCAAATTGTTTCCATACCGTCCAAGGCACAATGATTCCGGCATCGGCCCAACCCAAACGCATTTTCTCATCGCCGTATTGTGCCAAGGGAGCCACTCCGGGAAATCCGCCCAAACTGTTCTGGGTGTCGCGCATGTCACGCATCCACTTGTGGAAGAACTTCATAGTGTTAGCAAAGAACGTACCGGTTTCGGCAAACACTTGTGTGTCTGCTGTCCATCCCAGGCGCTCGTCGCGTTGCGGACAGTCGGTGGGTATAGACAGATAGTTGGATAGCTGCCCCCAATAAGTATTGGAGATGAGCTTGTTCACAAGGTCGTTGCCTGTAGTGATAGTGCCGGTTTCCAGTTCCTTTGCGATGGAAGTAACGGGAATGGACTTCAACGACTTGATGGCAACATTCCCAGTGGAAGTTATGGAGACATAGCGGTAACCGAAGAAGGTGCAGTGAGGATAATAGGCCACATAGTTATCTCCGCTAGCAAAGGTATAATCCAGACGGATACCAGTGTGGGGGATGCGCAGATTTTCACGGTGGCAACTTCCTTCCGGACCATCCATTCCACGAATCTTGGCGCCGTTGCCGTCATTGAGCAATTCCGCGGGAAGGCAGGTCAGCACTGTTCCTTCGGCAGCTTTGAATACGAAAGAAGGTACGCTGGCACAATTTTGTCCGAAGTCCACCACTAATGTCTCTCCCGGACTTACGGTCATCTCCGTACCCGATGCGAACTCACGGGCGATAATCACCTTACCAAACTCATTCTCCTTTGCTCCTTCTACATTCTTCCAAACGTATGCTTTGACAGGAGCGAGGGCGAGATCTGTACGCAGATAGACTTCCGCCCCGTCCGAAGGCAGGATATCACCGGAGAATTCGGTGTTCTCTTCGGGTGTGGAGAGTTTGTCCACACATTCGTAACCCATCGGTTCGCGTGCATCGTACTCTTCTCCGTCAAAGATACCGGCATGTTTCACCGGACCGGCAATTCCGGCCTTCCAGTTTTTAAGATCAGTACCGTAACGCTTCTTGTTTCCGTCAGAGAAAGTCAGTTCCAGTACACCACGGAAGGCACATTTCTTACCTATCATGCCGTCATATCCTCCGGGGGTTATGATTTTGTCACCCCACCATCCCGGCGTCACCTGTACGGAGAGCATATTCTCGGCGTTTGGCTTGGTACGGATGATGTCTGTAATATCATAGGTGAAAGAACGTTTAGTCTTGGCATAGTGTGTGAAGCCCGGTTTCAGGAATTCCCCGCCTACGGGTTTCCCATTCACATATAACTCGTAAACTCCTAGTCCAGCGGTCATCCACTTGGCGGAGACAATTTTCTGTTCGTTTTTCACGGTGGACACGAACCAACTCGCGCCATCGGCTGCGCGACCGTTGTTATGTCCTTTCACTACAGGGGCATCTACTGCGGAAATCCATTTGGATTCGTTCCAGGCTGATGCTTCCAATGCGTCAGTACGTTTTCCGAATTCGGTTGCGTTTATCAGTCCGCTATTTGAGAAAAGCTCGAGAATCATTATTGAAATAAGATTCGCAAAACAATGGAGATTCATTTTCATACTTATATGTAATTTTAGTATTAAAAGATTAACTTGCGAAAGGCTTGACCATGCCTTCAAGGATTCTTTCATTAGATAGTCCTTCGCCGAAAGTATACTGCATTTACGGTTTTCATGGTCGTATACTTTTACATTATATAATATTCAGTTCTCCCTTTTTTCCTCACCAACCGGGTCCCGGATAGTTTTTCTCATCCATTCCTCCGACATAAATACCGCGTGCCTTCCATAAATCCCACATCGGAGACAAACGATACTTAAAGTTTGTGTAATCTTTTGCCGATTGCTTGCTCCAAGCCGTCTCGGCATAAGCTGCAATACGGGGAAAGATATGGTCAAATGTTTTTTCCAATGTTGAATCCCATTCACTCCAGCAAGAAGCCTCAAAACCAATTATATTCTTTACTTTAGTAGCATCTACTCTTTCCGGAATACAACTTGTTAGATAGGCATTCTGTAGCCCTGCATTGAAATAAGCAAAATCCGTGTGCGACTGCACGACTTTAAAGCCTAATCTTAACGAATGATTCAAGACATCTACCGAACCTGCCCAATATTGAGAGATAGCTCCAGGCATATCTACCGCCATCTTAGAGGCAACTCCTACGGGGCCTGCCATGTCACTCCAACCCATCATTTTTCGTCCTTTTTCATTCAGATATTTATTTATCTGATTGAAATACCAAATCTGTAATTCAAAATTTTCCGTAATGCCCAGACTATTTTTCAGGCTCCTAATAGACTGCGAGTTAGCCCAATGATTTCCGTGTGCTTCGTCACCACCAATATGAATATATTCACCCGGGAACAAAGCCATCACCTCATCCAGCACATCATGCATAAATTGTATAGCGAAATCATCCGAGACATCAATTATTTCACTAAACACCCCCATTCTGCATTCCACCTCTATCTGTTTTTTAGTGGTTCCCAACTGAGGATAGGAAGCAATTGCTGCAGAGCTATGCGTCAGAATCTCTATTTCCGGAACAATCGTTATATTCAATTTCTTGGCATAAGCCACGATCTCCTTGATATCCTCTTGAGTATAGTGACCAGCCTGAGGAATATTATCAAATTGATCATTTTCCCATTCCCAACCCAAACCGGAGCATTTACGTTTAGAACCGACTTCAATCAATTTAGGATATTTCTTTATTTCAATACGCCAGCCCTGATCATCCGTCAGATGCCAATGAAAGGTGTTCATCTTCAAGCGTGCCATTTCATAAAGAAGCGTCTTCACAGCTTCTTTCCCTTTGAAATAACGAGCTTCGTCAAGCATCACCGAACGCCATGAAAAAACAGGATAGTCTGAGATACTAACTTCACGTACCACAAATAAATTGCCCTGCAACGTAATCAATTGCCGAACAGTTTGTGATCCGTAAAAGATCCCCAAATTATCTTTAGCCGTTAACACGATTTTGTTATTGGCAACTTCTATCCGATATCCGCCTTCGGCCTTCACCGTCAACGCCGGATCTATTACTAACTGAATGGTAGCATCTGTCTTATCCTTACTGACCACCGGTTCCATACCGTGATCTTCTTTTAAATAACCTGCCAACAAAGTGGCTTCATCTTCTATTGCCGCTGTGCAACTGATTGTAACATCTTTATCTACTGCAAATGCTCCACGTCCATAACTTATAAATTGTGGCAATGGAATGACTCTAATATCTTCTAGGGAAACTCCATCGCCTCCACTACTTTCACCTGTACCGTTATCACTATCTGAACATCCTGCAAAAGGTAAAAGCAGGAATGAAAAGCAAAGAAATATACTCATTTTCTTCATGGTTTTAAATTTTTAAATTTATCTATTTTTTTTGCTAATATGGTATATGTTCCGGCAGATAAAGCACAGCCCTGTTCTGAGAGAACCTTACCATTCACACGAACCTCTCCATTTACCGAATTTGGCAGTTGCAGAATAGCTTGTGTATTCTTAGGAACCGTTATTTCCATTTTAAAATCTTTATCCGACGATTCAAAAGAAGAACGTATCTCACCGGCTATAGTAGGTATGGTGATAGCCGCCTGATGCAAATAGGTATCATCCGGTGCTATACGAAATGTTTTATAAGCTGCATCCAAGGGCTCTATACCACAGACATAACGGGCAATGACAATCAGAGGACCACCACTCCAGGCATGATTTACAGTTCCGCCACCGAAACCATTGGGACCGATATCCCAGCCTTCAAACAAGGTGGTATAGAAAGGATGGTTCACCATAGGAGCAAAACGTTTTTGCATACGTTCCATAGCATACTTGCCCTCACCCATTACAAAGAGTGCTTCCATAACATATTTCTCCATGTACGGACTAGCATAGAATTGCTTCTTAAACAAGTCAATGATATACGGATATTTATCTTGTTCAGCAATACCGGAAACAACAGCCAGGGCCTGTACGCGATCGTCCGTACAATCATTATACTCTGGATGCCTGTACGCATATCCGTTCCAGCAACGATTATACCCCTCTTTCACCTTGTTCATCTGCCGACTGTAATTATTAGCATCAGTTGTTTCTCCCAAAAGTTGTGCCATTTGCCGAGCACCTTTTAAGGCCAAGTAATGCCAACCGGCAAAGATAAGCCGAATATCCCGTTGTTCTCCCCAATCCCCCCAAGTCCAACTGCCTCCACGGAAATTTGTTAACCCCGTGCTATCCAATGTCCATAACTCCAAATAGCGTTTCACTCCCGGATAAACCTGCGCTATCGTTTCGCGATCACCGGTATTCATATAATAATTCCAAAAGCCATAATATCCGATACTGGCTAACATCTGTCCCGGCAATTCACTATCATAATTACCCGCCGGAATCGGTGAAGAAAGTGCTCCATCAGAATGTTGCCAAGCAATCAACTCCTTGATGCCCTTACTCATCAAAGCATAAACGGAAGATGAACAAGTGTAAAAGCACTCTCCCATTAAAATCACTTCGTCACCCCACCATTGCGCACGTTCACGTTCCGGACAATCAAAATACGTATCGCGCATGTTAACATAAAGGGTTCGCAAGGCCTTCTTCCAAAAACGATTCACAAAATCATTATCACAGCTAAAACTTCCGGTCATTTCTGTATTATAGCCCGTTTCACGATATTTCAATCCATTAACTTCGATACCTTTAGGCAGAATAAAATAAACCTCATGTCCATTCAGCCAGCCTAGTGATTCATAAGATTGCCGACCTCGACGAGTAATATACTCAGCTCTCAGATTAATATCTCCCGCTGCATATGTATTATCCGTATAAATGCCGATGCAGTTTCCCCCTACAGGGTCCGTTATTTCCAATATTGGAGTCATCTGTAAATTATAGGGTAACAAGGCAATCAGCGTATCCTGTTGTTCTCCTTTCAATCTGCGCATAGACTCAAAAGAACGTATACCGAAGTCTTTCCATTGCGGAATAGGACGTTTTATAAGTTTATTGTAAGGAGCTTCTCCCCATGTTCCTAACACCAGTGCGTTACTAAATCCCAGCGTTTCCGGACATTCAGTTGTCTGCCACCCCGTCATATCCTTACGAGCATCAAAACGAATGTTCGATTCCGGTAAACGAAAATTAGGATAAGGTGCATCCGCACTCCCATAAGCAGGATGAATCCGGCAAAGCCACGTTTCATCACTACCCAAAACAAATTTCTTACTTTCTAAATTAAATAGCAATCCAGCTTGTCCGCTACTCTTGTGCGAAAAGCCCTCTTTACCGAAATACCAGACCAATATAGCTATCTGATTTTTCCCTTTTTGCAAGAAAGGGGCTAAGTCCACCTCATCGTAATAGGTGTCCTTCGGAGTCGGTCCACGCTTCACTCCTCCTTCAAAAACAGCAAGTTGTCCGTTAATCCAAAGCCAATACTTACTATCCACGGCAATCTGTGCAACCGCCTTCTCCGGACGTTTTGGCAAGATAATGTCTTTCCGGAAAGTCATCCACGTATTGGGATGATTGGCATCGGAAGGGGCGATCCATTTTCCTTCAGTTGCTTGTATTCCCAAAAGTGAACTCAAGGAAAAAGCAAAAATCAGAACTATAAAAAATCGGTTCATCATATAAAAGTTTATTTGTTTTATTGAATCCCCCTCCTTCGTCCTTCTGTTAAAAAGGGGAAAAGTTCAAAGGAGAGGCATTCAAATATACTCAATCAGATTCTACTTACCAACCCGGATTTTGCTTTAGTCGACCGTTGCTCATATTTATCTGTTTGGTAGGCAATGGGGCTAGATAATCACGTCCCGGACGGAACTTACGGTTATCTTCGGTTATTACAAATCCGTCACTATCCAAAGATGGACTCAATTCTTCATTCTCGTCTGCATAATTAGAGAACTTTACGCCTTTCAACGGTAGCGGCATCTCTACTTCAGCTGTTTTCCAACGACGAAGGTCATCATACCGGTTGGCTTCAAAACAGAGTTCAATCGTACGTTCCCGACGGATCTCCTCACGCATATCCAAGCCATACTTTGTAACAAACTCATTAGTTAAATCCGGCATTCCTACACGTTTACGGATACGGTTAATAGAGTTGTTCAAATCATTATCACTAATCTCGCCTTCCAGCTCATAGGTAGCTTCTGCATAAATCAACAGGACTTCTGCAAAACGGATAATGTGGGCATTGTAATAAGCCCCTACATGATAAATATCAGGTAGTTCACTGATATACTTCCACACACGATATCCGGTATTTGTAGAGCAAATACCCATAAAACTAACCGGACATTCAGTAGCCACACCATGTTGACTAACATAAATATATTTACGGCCAGGCACCTGCAAGACACAAGTCATACGCGGATCACGGTCTTCATATTCCGATTGCACACTTTCATAACCCTGGAAACACGTTTCTACATTATCAATAGGAACACCATTCTTATCCAAAAACATATCGGCAAACTTCTTGGTTGCCAAAAGATAACCAGCGCTAACCTTATCAGCCATATCATGGAAAGTTCCTTTCATGTTCTTAGCATACTGATAATCAAGAATAGACTCGCACGAATTATCACCATCTTCCAAAAACAATTTACGATATGAATCCGCACCTAATGACGCTTCGTAGTATAAATCATATTCCGGTTTGTCGAAAATAAGTTGCCGGGCACATTCTTTGGCAATCCCCAATAATGCCAGTCCATCACTACGATGTTTATGATTTATAGCCCAGGTTCCGGCATACAGTGCTACTCTTGCCCTGAAAGCCACGGCTGCCCCACTGGTTATACGTCCGGTTTCGGCTACTGCCATTTCAGACTTCTTTGGTAATAATAGTGAAGCATCATACAAATCCTGCAAGATGGCATCTTCTACCTCTTTACGGGGCGTACGTTCCATAAACAGTTCAGGAGAATCAATATCCAAAGAATGTGTAACTAAAGGGACATCTCCAAAACGATTGAGCAACTTAAAATACTGGTATGCCCGGAAGAACAACGCTTCTCCTTTGTATCGAAGAATCTTTGGATCAGTAGTATGCAAGGCATCGACATGCTCCAATAAAATATGAATCTTGCGTAGATATGCATAACAATCATCCCATACTCCATCACTCTCCGATGGCAACCAACGACCATTACTCACACTGTTAAATCCAAAATAAGAAGTTGACAAATCCGCTTTCTGATCATATTGGGCTAAATTATCATCCCCATTAAATTTCATTAAAGAAGGATATAAGCCATTCGCATAAATTTTAAAATCATTTTCCGTCAGCCAATAGTCACCATCCGACATTTTATCTGCGGGCATCAGATCCATTCCTTGGCAGGAAGACAATAGTATAGCCACTATAAAACTATAAAATATATTCTTTTTCATAATCAATTAAAAATTAAGATTTACACCAAACGAGAAATAACGCATAAACGGATACCCAGAATAATTCCCATTATCTTCAGGATCATATTTGAAAGGAATATTATCAATTTCAAACAAGTCATTTCCGCTAAAATAAACTCTCAAACGATCTACCTTTATTTTCTGAGTCAAAAAGCGAGGAATGGTATAACCAAACTGTAAATTCTTTAAACGTACATAAGCCGCATTCACCAACAGGTTATCCGATGTACGATAGTTCCATAAGTTACGGTCATCGTCATGAGTCAATATCGGATATTTAGCATTCGGACGGTCAGCAGACCAAGTATTATGATAGAATTCGGACAATGGATAATGCCAGTCAGGATAGAAAGGTATCAAAGGTTCTCCGTCTTGTACAACTTTACGTTTGGCCACTCCTTGAAAAAAAATGCTTAGATCAAACCCCTTCCATTCCATATCGATATTCAAACCGAAATTATAACGGGGATTACTGGTACCTAAGTACACAAGATCACCCTGATATCCACGTTTAGGATCACCCGTCGCAGTAATCGCTCCATCACCGTCGAGATCCAGATACATCATATCACCCACACGCAGATTATCCGGAACTCCCTTCATTTTTTTATACTCGCGCAAAGTAGCTTCGTCTCGAATAATTCCTCCTGATTGATATCCAAAATATGCATTGGTAGAATAACCCTGAATATTTGATATTAAGCCCGAGCGCAGTCCGGAAAATCCACCCAAATTAGTAACCTTATTGCGAGAATCAGAAATATTACCACGGACACTATAGGAAAAATCATTCACCTTATCTCTCCATGCCAAAGAAACTTCCCAACCTTTCACTTCAAGAGAACCGTTATTGGATGCCGGAGCAGTCGCACCCAACAGACTCGGATAATCTACAGCAATCAACATATTTTTATTTTTCTTATAGAACCAGTCTACGCTGGCGCTCAAACGATTATTAAGTATTGCTATGTCCAGTCCGATATTTGTTACTTCCAGTTTCTCCCAAGTACGTGCCAAAGAGACCATGTTGGAAGATGCCTGCTGACTCTTCTCCTCTTTGTTGAATGGATAAGGCCAATCCGAACTGATGTTAATAATCGGAATATAGTCATAACGTCCGATCCCCCCCTGACAATTACCCATTTGCCCCCAGGAACCTCTTATTTTTAACTGGTCAAAAATGTTCAAATCTTTAATAAAATCTTCTTCAGACAGACGCCAGGCAGCAGAATATCCTGTAAATAATCCCCAACGATGCCCTGGAGCAAAACGAGAAGTTCCATCATACCGGCCATTAATCTCAACAATATAACGGTCATTGTATACATAACTCAAACGACCGTACACAGAGCGCAACGTTTCCGCCCAAGTGGCAGCACCTGTTTCCTGATCCTTCGAACTACCTAATGCCAGATTAAAATTATCACTTGTAAAATTCTTACGCGTAGCCGAGAAAGTATCATAAGAGAATTCTTCATGTTGTGCACCCGCCATGACCTTCAAATCATGTTTCTCAGCGAATAGTTTATGATATTCCGCATAAACATTATAGTTACGGTACCATTGTTTAGAGAAAGCTCTTGAAGCCCAATTTTCAGTCGTATTATATCTATTCAGCGAATCATCCCAATTCCATTGAGCATATTTTCCTCCATTAGTGGTATCATCATTTACCTGTCTTCTCAGGATAGCCTGTCCAGAAATTTTCAGTTCAGGTAAAATATTCCAGTCCAATGCAAAATTGAAAGTAGTAATAGCGTTGGCATAAAGGGTATTTCCTCCTTCTTCCAGTTCTTGTGCTGGATTACCATATCCTTGCCAAGAATAAAATTTACCAGACGGAGTATAAAGCGGTGCCCAAGGTGGTTGTCTATACCCCCATGCCAAAGCAGTGCCGATAGCTGAAGAAAAATCATGATCATGTGCCGTATATGAAATATTGGAATGGAACAAAAGGTTTTCTAGAACCTTCACTTCATTTTTCACACGCAGTGAATAACGTTTACTATCATCGTGACCAAATTTTAAAGGAGAATCTTCCGACTGATAGAAGCCAGATACATAAAAGTTATATCTGTCTGTTCCCCCGGATACATTCAAAGAGTAATTTTGCAGCCCTGAGCTTTTTCCCAAAAGAGATTTCGTCCAGTCATGATACTGATAATGCTTAGCAAAACCAAGATACCCACCCATCACTACCTTATCATTATTTTCACGAATCAAGTCCAGCTCATCTTCAGAGTATACAGGATTATCCGAACCGTCGGAACAAGCTTCTCTGTCCATTTCGGCAAACTGAAGTAAGTTTACTTTCTCTTTTACCCTTCCAGGTGTTTTAAAAGCATAGTAAGCATTAAAATCAACTTTCACCTTACCTTTTGCAGCAGATTTCGTAGTGACCAATACAACCCCATTAGCAGCACGATTACCATAGATAGAGGCTTGAGCATCTTTCAATACGGAGACACTCTCAATATCATTAGGATTCAAAAAATTTATATTTCCCTCTGCACCATCAATAAGTACCAAAGGCGAACCGCCATTTACAGAAGAGACATCACGAACACTAAAAGTAGCTTCGTCACCGGGACGGCTTCCCTGACCGTTACTTCTATTAACGACTAATCCGGGGATTAATCCCTGAAGCGCATTAATCGGTGTAGCTGAAGGTTTAGACTGAAATGCTTTCTGGTCGGCAGTAGCTACTGCTCCGGCAAGGTTTGCCCGCTTCGTCGTACCATAACCGACAACCACCACGTCATCCAGCATTTTACTATCTTCTTCCAATACTACATTGATAATTCCTCTGTTGCCAACCTTTTTCTGTACACTTTTATATCCGATAAAGGATATCTCAATTATATCTTTCGGAGTAGCACTCACAGTATAAATACCATAGACATTGGTAATAGTACCTTTTGTAGTTCCTTTAACGGTCACATTAGCTCCAATAATCATTTCTCCATTTGTATCGCAGACTGTTCCCGTAATGCTTTTGGTCTGTGCCCATATCCCTACCTGTGATGATAGTAAGCAAGTAATTAGCAATATTCGAATAATATTAAATTTCATAATATGAATAAGGTTTTGTTGAACTCTCGCAACATTGATAGGTCATATATATCATCGATGAATGTTACGGAATCCTGTTATTTAATAGAGGTTAGAACTATTTTTGAATGGCATAAGCCCTCATTAAGAAATTATCAAAGACAATATGGCAGTTTCCATACATCTTATCATTTAAAGTTGTATCAAAAAACCACGCTCCTGGATACTTGTCTTTATCTTCTTTAAGCAACCATATTTCCGGATCATGATTATCATCACCTGTAGCTACAATCCATTCAGCGCCACCTTTACCAAAAGATACATCAACACCACTTCGAGATAAATTATAATCAATCGTCCAAACTGCAGGAGCATTCTCAGAGTCAAACTGCGACATTGGCGGATAATCCTCCCAAGCAAAAACAAAATACATTTCTTCAAATTGCGAAGCCTTTTTATCCAAAGCTTTTATATCGTAAGTACCCATAAGCAAATCAAAAGTTATTTCGTAATGTCCCACATTCTCCAATATAATCGGATTCGGATTATCTGACTTTATGATATACTGTCCATCATTACTAATTCCATACTTTACTTGAGTCTCTGGATCCTTACTACTTACAAAGATAATTCTTGTATTAGTCACCGGAGCAAAATAAGAAGCTGTAAACTTATAGCTTTCCACACTCTTCTTTTCCGCCAGCATCGGAAGTCCAAACACAACTTTACTTAAATCAATTGAAGTATCCAACGTAAATATCTTAGTGTGTTTCTGATTATGCTCTGCAAAAGTCGATTTGACAGAAACCATTGGATCATATTTAGCTGTATTTCCGTCTTCATCCGTCAGCGTAAATACAACCTGTTTTTTGTCCAAATCACCGCTTGTACTTATCGGATAATCTTTAGTAAATTCAACATGGCGTCCTTCGTCCGTTGCTATAGCGGTTAAATCAATTGTTTCATCAATACCCAATGCCGTGCCTTTCACTGTGAGAGTCTTTAATTTCGTCCTATTACTTTCCATGATAAGGCTAACAGGTAATACCAAATTATCTGCAACACTGAATGTTACATCATTATTATCGACGTGAGCGACACCACCATTCAATACAATATTAAAACCCATTTCCTGTCTGATTTCAAGACGAGGAGCTTCAGGTGTAACCAATACATTCAGTATTTCAGTTTTCGATTTACCCGAATGATCATAAACAACAACCTTTACTTCACCCACAGAACCTCTTTCTACATTTCCAGGAATAATCACAGCTTGTATCAAGTCATATTCTGTAATATAATTCTGATCGCTAAAAGGAATTCTTTCACTAAATTCAAACTCTGCACATTCAATCTGAATATAGTTAATACCAGCATCATCCGTCACTTTAGCCTTAATATTCACGGTTTCACCAGGCAACCCTTCAAGTTCCTCGCCAAGAAACTCAATCATGGGAGGCTGAGTATCATTAGCATTTTCATTGTCATCTCCGCACGAAATGGCGAAGAGAACAAGCAACGTTACAAACAACGTAACTAAATAATGTTTTTTTTTCATATTCAATAGCTTAAAATTAATAGATATAAAAGTTAACGCTATAAATAATACCGGTATATTAAAAATGCGAGTACTTCATTTAAGTAGATTTTTTTAATTGCTTTTCACGTGCCCATAATCTTAAATTTTAGCAAGGTTAATATTGATATAAATAATTAATAATGCAAAATTACGCAATCATATACGCATTGTGTTTATGAAAATGATATATTAATTTATGATTCTGACCGTACATGTATTTTTTATTCACTCATATTTTTTTGATATTACATCGGGGGCTTCTTCAAATTTGGTGGTATTCCTCTTATTATGAATGCAGAATCTTAGCTCTTAGTAGTTTTATTCCGGCTTTGTTGAACATTTGTCTTTTGACCGCTTTAATTTTATTCACTGGTCTCCCAGTAATCCGTTACTGAAGGGGACATCAATGACTGCCTGTACTGTCGCCCTGTCTTTTTTCAATACCATATGCAAAGTTCGTCAGTGCCATGTTACGTGTTGCATTCGCTTTTTCAATCTATTTTCTAATATCCTTATCATAAGTATTCCCATTGATCATATCTCTGAAATTCGTACATACGTTTAAAAATTCTTTAATCTATGGTGAGGACTTATACAGTTCCGCTAGTTTAGAATTATCCGATTTTCCCTTTAGAATGTATTGGCATATCTGATTCTGTGAAACTCTCTGTATTTTACTTCTGTTTTCAATTCTCTCATTATGCTCCTTGACTTCCTTCCTCTTTTGGTGATACATTCTTCGCAAGCCAGATGCTATCCTTCCAATAAGTGCCCCACTGATTTTACTCCCCATTTTTTGCCAATATTTTCCGGTTAATACAATCCGCACTAATGATTGTAACCAGTTCGGATACATATTTAAGAGCAGTCTTCTGTTTCCCATTCAAGTATGCTCCTATTCTTCTGTTGTGAATGTTCTTATAAATGTAGCAGCTTTTCTTGCCCAAATGTGTGGCTGTATGCTCAATGATCATCCCCTGCATTTTTAAATTCAGACTTTCCCTGTATATCCTCAATTTTTCTCTGTGTCGGGCATCTCCCATGGTAAATATGTTCTGGAGAATTAACGAAGAAGCCGTATCTCTGTCAGGATATTCATATTTGAGCTTTTACTTGGTCTGACGAATTATTTTCTCTATTTCCGGTATCATCGTATCCGTCATATTCTTGATTAGATGAAATCGGTCGCAGATTTGTGTAACACCGGGGATTATTCTGTTTATAGACTCTGTGAAACATCTTCCACGGTCTCTCATCATATATTGTATTTGAGGATTCCAGATGAGCCAGTTATCAAGTGCTTCTCCGCTTCTATCCTCTAACAAAGCAATAGGTGTCATCTGGCCTACGACCACCCCCATATAATCCTTACCTTTTTTATAGGCAAAATCATCAATACCCACATCAATACTTTTTATTATGCATTAGAAGATTATGTTGCCCGTACTGTTGTAGGATGCGTAAGCAGGAAGAGCTACTGACCGTTATATGAAACAATTGCAAAAGAAAAGAAACCTTTCGGAAGGTAAGTTTCAAGCTTATCGATCTGATGCGTTCCTCAACAAGATAGCTCCGTCTACCATACCGACGAGCCAGAAAAGACAACGGTTCGCAGAATATTTTTTGTGGACAAGAAACATTGTCACAATAATATTTGCCAACCTTGATGACTAACTCCAAAGTATGACCGTAAACTTCAAGATCCTCAATATGACGGGAGTAGTAACTGTGCAATCGGTGACTGAAATGTCCGCAATAAGGACAGGAAGCCCCTTTGCCAGCCGTATGTAGAAAGACCGTCAATGAGCCAACAGCTTCAGAGATACCATCTTGTTGCAGATTATCGTAGCCAAGACTGAATCTGAAATCATGGAATAATCCCCTATTTGTAGGAGCATTTTCTTTTTTTGATGTATATTTGTACGTTGTAGATATGACTTGTTGCATTGTAACTCTTAATGATGTGGTGTCTTTAAAGTTACTAAAAAGCAAACATATCTACAACTTTTAATAGGATTAAGAAAGAAGAAGACAGTTGAAATAAAAAAGAGATTACCACCAAATTTGACGAAGAACCAAATCTCTTTCAGAGAGCAACAAGCGGTAGCATTACGAATATTATACATTAGCTGCTTTCTTCTGCTTATTCTTAGGAGCACGCGGCCGGTCTTTATCAGCTCCGGTATCATTTAAGATGGTATTTCTCATAGTTTTTCTGTCAAATACCCCGTATTTTACCTTATTTCTCATACTTGTTGGATTCATTTCTCATAGTGTTTTTCCAATCAACCTATACAAGAATAAAGAAACAACTAGTCAACCATTATCAGGGAAGTACATATTCTCCTTGTCCCATATATTGTGGGAAAGTATTCCCTACTAGTAGGGAAAAGATTCTCTTATTTTGTGGGAATAAATTCTCATAATATCAGGGAACATTTTCCCATAATATATGGGACAATCGGAACTAATGAGCATCTTCAAGCAAAAAGCCACTATTTTATCTAAATAGTAGCTTCATTTCCTGATAAAAATAAGGTAAGTC
>ERZ773147.2154-NODE-2154-length-17931-cov-4.174592_pt1 | contig 17931 bp, 37 predicted proteins | sample MGYA00580851_ERZ773147 | MGnify/ENA primary metagenome ERZ773147 (study PRJEB29015, sample SAMEA2737818) | human gut metagenome | biome: human gut; feature: human-associated habitat; material: faeces | place: China | collected 2012 ... | reverse complement strand
TCTGCTAATAATCTTAAAATTGTTTCCATGTTTAATATTCTCCTTTATAATTTTTTGTTATTCTCCAAACTCACAAGTGTCACATGTTGAAAAATACTTATCGTGATCTATGCAGCATTGTGGTCTGTTATCGTCTTCATCAGTTTCTTCATTAAATTTAATATAAAATGGAGTACAATCACAGACCAATATTGATGCGATTGACATTCCGTAAATAATGGCAGATTTACACTCTTGATTATCCTTGAATATTGAACAATTGACCATCTTGTTAAATTCTTCAGACCCAATGAAATTCAATACTGTTTTCTGTAATTCGGTTGAATCAATTAGCTTTTTATAATCATCCATTTGATACCTCTTTTCTATAATCCAATGATATGTTGCTTTCCTGTGAAGTTACTCAGATATGATTTTCTGGAACATATCATCTACTGAATCCAATACGTCATATCTCTTATCAAATGCTGCCGTTGAACTTCTTGCAAATTTACGCTCTACCATGTCTATAAAATAAGTGAAATTGCCATCATCGCCCATATAGAACTCATTCCATTCATCATCAGACATCAATCTTCTAACATTCAACTGGTCAATGGCAAGATTATCAAAGCTAACTACCTTAAATTTCTCAATAATATCTGCAAGATTTTCATATAGCCAATTCTGCTTTACAACAATGTTTTCATGATCTTCTGAATAAAAATCATCACCACGTCTTAAATGTTTATAACCAAGAATCAGCATCTTCAGATCATTATTCTCTAAAGCTTCTACATCCGATGGCTTTAATACCCCGTTGATTACATGAATGACCGCATTTGGATATTTCTTAATAAGTTCAATAAATTTTTCTGTGGGATTTACAAGTGATACACCAAGACCATAGATAAGTTTTTCATCAACAAGCTTTTTAATAAGTTCTTGTTTTTTCTCAAAATGAATCTGATTTACAGTCATATTTGCAATGACTTTCTTCTCTTTGAGTTTTTCCAAGAATGGAATTAAATCAGGATGACTTGTAGCATCACCACCACCAATAGCAACTTCCTGATAAGGATGAAGTGTGTTAATGAATTTCTCATTCAAAATATCTCCAAATTTTCCATTTGTTGTGCTACCTTCATGGCAGAATGGACATCCCATATCGCAAAAATTACAAATTTTTATATCCATATTCTCTGCAAAAGCTGGTACAAACTCATCATCTTCTGTTTCTCTGATCTTTGTTCCATCACTCAGAATAGTAGTGAAAAAGTTACCATTCTTATATCTTCCTAATAATTCCATTCTTAAATCCTCCTAATTAATTGTAACCATAATATCCAAATGCATATACGGTCTCGCCATTTGCTCCTGTATAAGATTCTTCAAAAGTCTCATACTCTTCAGAAACATTGTTCCAATATTCTTCAGAAGTACAATAATCTGATTCTGCTAAAACACGATTAAATTCATCGTCATTATTCCAATCTATGCCAGGATATTTTGGTGCTTTTGTTCTCCAATCCACTGCTTGTTTGAATTTTTCAATCATCTCTTCTTTTGTATACAGTTTGTGAGAACCCCATCTTTCTATGTACATATTCCCTTTTTCAAATTCATCATATTCTTTTTTGCTACACATTGTTAAACTATGTGTTGAACTGCTATTTGTTTCAAAAACTCCACGTCTAATCTGTCTCTTCATATTTTAATCCTCCATTCCATAATCATCTCTTGGATACTCATGATCAATAGCATCCATATTTACTAATCCTGCTTTCTTCATATCTGACCAATAACAATATTCGTCACCATCCTGAATAACAACATACTTCTTATTTATCAGATATTCTTCTAATGATATATTCTCTTTTTTGAGGAATCCACTAAGCATATCTTCATCAACATACCCTGTATACGGCTTATCAAAATGAAAATATCCATTATCGCCTTCCCAATATTCGATTGTATCAATTTTCCAATCTTTTTCTTTCTGTTCAAGCCACTCATTAAGCTCATCCTCTGTCTTACCATACTTTTTCGCATATTCACTATCTTTATTCTTTGGATGATTTTTATCAGCGATTGAATCTGAAATCATAGGGATGACAATCTTTTTAAGACCAGGAACATATTTTAATGCAAGTGTTTCAAGCTTCTTATAATTCTCATCATTATACTCATGTACTAATGAAGCACAAGCATATAACCACTTGTCATGAAAATTACCTAATGCTCTAAATGGACTTCTGCCAAACTCCATATCATGATCCCAAATATGCCATTCACAATCTTTTTCACCAGTTTTTTTGTCATCCCACAAATAAAAATCCTTAGCAATCTCGTCTGGCGTATAATGTTCATCGTTTTTCATGATACAAAGTGAATGCTGACTTGATGAATTTGTCTCGAAAACACCTCTACGAATCTGTCTTTTCAATTTTGTTTACCTCCTTGTTTTTATATTCTCTCTTTGTAACCAAATGAAACCTGAATTTACTTGCCTCTACTTTCTATTAATCCATTCCTTAAACTCGTTAAAATCATCTTTTGTAAGCACAATATCAGAATAATAAAAATCCTTATTCCTAATAATCGCCCAAATTTTCTTCAACTTTTCAAAGAATGATCTTTGCTGAGTATAAAAATTGCCATTCGTATAGGTCAAAAAAGCGTAATCTCCATCTTCATAATCGGCGATTTTAAAATGGATACCCTCATCACAACCGCATTTACAGCTTACAATCAACTCATCATCTTTAAAATTCTTAAACACTGCCATAATAATCTCCTTTACTTACTGTTTCCAAGCCCAACCTTATAATCATCTTTCACATCAATAGTAACTTCTCGCTGGAATTTTCCTTCTTTGTCATACAAAGATAAGTAATATCTATTACCACGTTGTTCTAATACGACATCTTCATTCTCGAATAACTGTACTCGCTTCTGTTTCTGTACTGATTTATTCTCTACTTTTAAGTTATTCATTTCTTCCTTTGAATCGACAAAGATTGGTGATTTTAATTCTTCAAGGATACACCTAATATCATCATCAAGATTGCCATATCTGCTTGTGTGCCTATCAACTGCTTTAATAACATCATTCTCAAGTAATAATCTGTTTCCCATTTTAATATTCTCCTTTCCACTCTCCCAACTCATAAAAATCATTAATCTGGTCATCTAATTTTCTAACTTGCTTTCTTAAATCATACTCTTCTTTCTTACTATCTGTTCTCTGACACTTCTTCCGTAATTCATCACGCTGCTTAGTCAGTTCATCATACTTTTCAGATACATCAATCCCATCCAAGACTTCAATCTCAATCTTCTCACCACAATGAGGACAAAACTGAATTGGATAATTGTCTGTCTGTACCCATTCGTCTTCATATGATGTAATAACTTCTGTATATGAAGTACAGAATCTCGGAATATATCTTTCATCATCCCGACAATCATCACTATAAATTAAATCTTCATCTGTGAAAATGATGGCTTTATCATTCTGTATTTCATCACAACAATGCGTAAATGGCTTGTACTTGTATGAATGTGCATCATTGAATTTTAACTTGATTAGCTCTATCTTCATATTTATTCTCCTAGCTAAATTTCCACCAAAAATCATAAATTTTATGAATATGTTGATAACCTTTGTGTAATTCACCCTTATATCTGCGAATCGCTTTATTGGACTGTCGCTTCAAATAACTGCTTCTTTTACCTCTATACCATCTTTTATAATATGGTTTTGGATTTTCAACATATCCCAAACCTTTAATCAATATCTTATCTTTATATGTTACAGCATAAGGATATCTACACGACACTCTTTCTAAATATTTGAGATGATTTTGATGCCTTAAATATCTCTCACGCTTATTCATTCTCTTTTTCTTGGAATGATTCTTATGCTTTTCTTCATCGTGTTCATACCAATCACTACAATGACCAAAAGAATAAACCTTGCCACCAACTTTATCGCACCAAACACAGTTCTCAATATCTTCTTCGTCAATGTATGATTTATATTTTTCAAAGTCTTCATATCCATAAAGGCAATCTTTACATTTCATCAAATCACCTCTTTTATTTTATTCTCCTAATTTCCTTCCACACCAAGGACAATACGAAATATATTCTTTCTGATGAACAAATCCATCGTCATATTCATCCCATTCAGAAGTTTCAATATCCAAATAATATTCATTTGTCAGTGGATCAACATATATCTGATTGTCAGGTGAATCATAATTACAACGGTTACACATACACTTACCTCGCTCTATCACATTCGTTAAAATCTAAAAGCATCTTATATTTATATTCTCCAAATCTTTCTTTCCAACGCTGCTTTGCTTTATCAGTATCCCAACTAAAAGGCATCATATGGTAATTGATGAGGAAACATGTATCTAAAACAACATCAGAATTAACATGATACATAGCTGTCATGTATTGATATGAACCGTAACAATGATGCTGATAATAATGAGCTATCCCATCTTCATCAAATGTTTGTGTACTCAATTTGCCTAAATCGTGATACAAAGCACCTATTCTGAATCTTGCAGGATAAGCATATTTTGTAGAAAATAATCTTGATGCATATTTGCAGTGTTCAAATAAATTCATTGTATGATGCGGACTTTTCTGATCAAATCCTCTCATATCTGGAATATCATTTGGTTCGTAATCATTTAATAAATTATGAATAATAATCTCATCGAATCCTTCCTCGTAGAACGGAATCTGAAATTTTCTAATCTGCTTATCCAACACAAAGTCAGGTACAGGATGTTCTCTATGTAGATTATCTTTTTTGCACTGTTCAAATGGCTTTGGAATAATTACACATACTTTTCTGACATTTAAGCCATTTACTTTCATCATAATTGCTCTGCGAGATTTCATAGTCAGATTAGTCGCATCTGCGATTACATTCTTTTTATTCTCCAAATTCTTACGGATTCTATCATGAAAAATTTTGAATACTTCTTTATTATGTTCTTGATTTTCGTAATTACCAGTCAATTCCTCACGAATTGCATCGGATGATACGATTATTGTATTTGGATTCTCATTGGCAATCTGAGTGGTAATGGTTGACTTGCCACTACCACTCAAACCACACATAATATACAATGTAGGTTTATTCATTTAAAGTCTCCTCGAATAACTCTTCAGCTTCTTCCATATCAGGCACATCAGATGTATCTTTAGCAATCCCCTCAATTACCTTAAATTCAAACACCTTATCCTTATAAGCCGTGAATGTTGCTCTGTTATCAATACGAACAACTACACCTTCAGCAACATGTGTCTTACCGATTTCATCTGCTGGCATACCATCAAGATATTTATTTACTCTTTCTTTCAAATCTTCTGGTGTAGTAAAAATAAACTTCTCTAAATCAGGTACATGCTTAACACCTAACTTGTCGCACCATACTTCTACAGTCTCCCAAGGTACTTCAACAACTGTTCCATCTGCTGTTGTCATTGTCATTCGATATACATACATCTCATTTTCACCTGGTTCACAACCATATGAAAATGTAGTTGTATCACCAAATTTCTTAGTAAATTCCTTTTCTTTAACACCCTTATTTGATACAGAACCCATAATTGGAGTTGATTCATTTACATATCCGACAATTTCATAGAAAATCTCAGCACCTTCAGGAAGCTTGTCTTTTAATAAATCGTGGTACTTCTTTCTAAATCCATTATCAGAATAATATCCATCATTCTTTGTCATATCCTTTAATACAACTCTTCTGCTACCAGATACAACAGAAACTTCTCTTGTAACCTTTGGCTGCATATGTAAGAACTTTCTCAGCTTACTATTCTTCTTTGTAACCTTGACAGTCTTCATAGTACGAGCTGATGTTCCGTGGAGCTTACGAGTAATATAAATCGTATCTCCTGGCTTAAATGCTGACATATTATATGCAAGCTGTGCAGTATCCTTATGTTCTTCAAAAAATGGATATGATATTGTCTCTTTCTGAAACTTGTTCTTCTTATTTGAATTGTTTCCATTGTTTTTTGAACGACTCTTTCCTCTTGGGATATATTTCTGACAAATTTCATGACCACCAAGAACTGTAATCTGATCGCCATCTTTTAATTTTGAAATATCTGTATACTTAGCAAGTGTCTCAATTGGCAACACAAGACCTTCTGACTTCTCGCCTCTAAGTCTAATGGCAGTTACGTTTCTTTTTTCAGCATCCATGTAGCCACCAATATTGTTTCCATTCTCGTCTTTCTTCCTAACAAGGTTATTATCTGTTGCGTATTCAAGTGACAACTGACCATCAGATGGGAAGAAGACTACTTTCTGTCCTTCCTGATAACTCAAATCTACAATTACATTCTGTCCAAATACTTCTACACACTGTAATCTATCAGCGTTACTATGTTTTCTTAATCCTTTTAATGTTGTGATATAAGCACAATACATAAGTTCCTCTTACCTTAGTAAGTAGTGCGCACTTTATCCTATAGGAACTTTCTATTTTTCCTTTCTTCTTTAATCTTCTAATTTGTTGCCTTTTGCCTCATTACAAAGCTTACACATCGTTTGATAGTTACTAATATCATCAATACCACCTTTTGAGCGTGGCATAATATGATCTTTTGTCATTAAAATTTCATCACCATTATTATCAACTGCATACAAATTCAGATGATAAGTTGATTGGTCTGCAAATTTTTCTTTTGCAAAATATTTTCCTTCAATCCCACAAACTGCACATTTACAACCCTTCGTAAAAAATGTCTGGTATCTTTGACTATTACCTTTAATCAAATCTCCATCAAAATCCACTTTTGCAAGTCGCCTATCTTTCTCAAATAAAACATCTTTAACCTTATGGTATACCTCATCTATGGAATATGTAGATTTTCTAATGAGATTGTCATGTTTTGGTTTAAACTCATGCAATCTAATGTCTTTATTTGAAATAAAAACATTTTCTGCATTTTCCTTGCTTAATAAGTCAACCAAATCTCTTACTGTGTGAATTTTATTGGAAATAGAAATAATGTTACCATTCCATTTAATTCCTGTAATCTCTGTATCAAGAGTAGGCGACAATGGATTATTGTTCTTTGGAAATTCTGTATCTAAGAAATCCTCAATTGTCTTATATTTACTTTTCAATCTTTTCCCATTTATGGAATAATTAAATTTCAAACCCTTAAATTGCTGTTTCTTACTCATAAAACATATCTCCTTATAATTTATTGTCACCTATATATTCTCTCTTATCTCAGCTCAATCTCACCGAATTTTAATGTGTCATTTTCATACATTTCATTGCCATGATATTTACCAACAAGACAACTTTTACCTACATATATTCTTGTATTTCCAGTTGGAGAAGTAATAAAATTTAATTCTTGTTCAATTGGTTTAACCAATGCTTCAAGCGTCTCTTTATTTGCAAATATATAAGGCTCATATCCTTTCCTATGTACAAATTCTGCAATTTTCGTATTCAATTTATCCACATTTATCTTATCTACTATTAAAAATGTCTCCATTTATTGTTCTCCTTTCCGAAAGAAATGCTTCTTTCTTACTTTTCATACAAAACCTTGGCTGATAGTTTTTCATCTATTGGTATAAGAAATACTTTGTCAGATCCAACTTGATCTTTAAATGTTTTTGGAGCTTCAACAAATGTAAATCTTTTTGATCTATCACTATCCAACCATTCTTTAAATTTTTCGAGATTTTCTTTTTCAGAAATCGCAGTACAAGGACTTACTTTATCTATTAACTCTAAAAAATTTTGTCTTTCTTCTTGTGATAAATCCATATTGTTATTCTCCTATTCGCTCACTCTAAATACATTTGCATCACCAACTGCCAAATCTTTTACCTCTACAAAAGAATTAAAACCATCCTCCATAGTTGTAATCAGTATCTCATCGAATAAGTCTTCCATCATGCAAAAGAATCGTACAGATGGATGGAATCCTGGATATTCTTTCAAACGGTGTTTATTAACTCTACCCCTTAATACAGTAAGCCCATGTCTTCTACGTTTGTTGTTGCTCCAATGAATAGGGTTAGCATAAAAAGCTTTTTTCTTTCGTCTGTACTCCTTTAATTCTTCTCTTGCAAGTTTATCAATCTCTTTTTCTCGTTCTGTTTTCGGAGGATTACCATGAATGATATTGTCAAATTGTTTTCTGATATTATCATTTACTTCTGCTTTTTCTGAATCACTCATCTTATCAAAGTTTTGAGCTACATCTAATAGTATGTTTTTCAAATTGTTATCCTCCTGTTTCTACTCGATCTTCATTCAGCAAACCAAATTTTCGCAAATAATACTGTTTGGTTTTATCATCGACTCTACAATAAAAATTATGTCTTCCTGATTTCTGTAGAGATAATGTGTTTATATTAAGTTCTGCATTCATAATAATCAGCAATTCATTTAATGTAATATCATAACAATGAAACGTTTCACCTATTAAAAGCTTATAATATTTCTTTTCTAATTCTGTTATTATTCTCACCTACTTTCATGACCAAATGAAACGTGGTTTTCAATAGCTTTTTCAACCTCCGAAAGCCTTGATTTTAGGGCATTTCAGAGATCGAGATTTTACAAATTACAACTTACACCTCATTATTCTCTTTTTTATTTTCATACATATCGAAGTTTTCACACATATCACATTCAAGAGAAGACCATTTATTGTCGCAAGACTTACATTTATCATGCAAGTTATTCTCAGCAAGTCCTTCTTCACAAATATCTACAATGTGTTCACACAATTTCTGTGGTATTACACTTCTCTCTTTTGCACCTTTTAATCCTTGTGTACCTGTTCTACTTCCTCTTGGAGCTGATACATGACATGGATCTCCATTCTTACACATAGGTAGAAATTTTGGATTTGGGTGATTTGTCCAGATGTCAGTTGGTTTCATTCTTGTATCACCATACTTACAATATGTAACTGTATATCTTGGCAAATCTTGCATCCAAGACATCTTCCTCATACCACCACGAGGATTTTCTATAAAATAATAAGTTGGATTTAATTCTTTGATTAAAGAAACGACATGCTGATCAGTTGCATCACAGAATTTTGCATAATCACTGATTGGATCAAGATTACCAGTCTCAGGATTCTTTCTTCTATGATGACTTATTGCAGCAATACTGAACGTTGTACAGTCAGGCGATGCCCAGATAACATCGGGATGACCAAACTTTTCTAAGATATCTTGTGCAGTTACTTGACTAATATCTGCATATAAATCAATGTTTTCAAAATCTTTATTCCATTCTACGCTATACACTTCATGACCTCTTGCTTCAAAAGCTTTGCCAATTGAACGTGTGCCAGCGAACAATTCCAATACTTTAATAATTCGTACCTAAGTGCTGCGCAGCTTACCCATGGTACTCTTATCCTTTCCTTAATTGTAATTACATTGCTATATTCTCTTTTTGTTACGAATATTGTATAGTTTTCGTGACAAACCTTGAAACCAAAAAATCATCTTACTTTTGCAAATTCTTTAATCTCTTATGACTCAAAACATTCAGTGTATCTTTAATACCTTCATAATAAGCAGACTTTAAATCTGGATTATCATAATTTCTTGCTTTATCAAAAACTTCTTGTATGTACTTCTTTTCATCCTTTTTATCTATTGATAAACGCTTGATTTTACCAATGCAATCATCACATATATCTAAGCTGTTAAATAACTTATTCCAAATTCGACAACCATTAATATATCTTTTAGCAATTCCTGTAATGTCAAGTTCAAAACAAGGAATTCTATTTCCACAAATATCACATACTCGATACTTTATCTTTGACATTTCATCACCTATTCTTTCGCAAATCCAATACCAGTCACATTAAAACTTGTCACCTTATTCTCTTCAATGCTAACATTTTCTTCTGTACCACCATGCCAAATGACACCTACACCTTTAACATGTATACCATTTTCATCTTCAATTAATTCTGCTTCCTGACATACGCCAATAGGCAAGAACTTACCTTTATCATTCTGCATCTCAATTGGCACATTCTTTACATTTTTGTAAGCATTTTTGATTGCATCCTTTGAATAGATGACACCATTCAAATCAGGTTTATCTACTGGCATTGGTATTCTAAATGTTACTTCTATGTTCTCTAATCTCATAATTCACCTCCTACAAAACCAAAGAAAGTCGGCTTCATTGGATTATTATTTTTCAATCTATAACAACAATTAATCCGTCCAATTCATTATTCTCCAAAAGTTCTTCTAACAATGTTTCATTACAGGTCATCGACTTTTGCATTTTTAGAATTTCATCTTTTGTATAATACAAAATAATCCAATCCCAACCATAAATATCGTCTGAACAATATTCCTTATAAAAATCAGATTCAGCATCTATTGTCCATGCTTCGATATTTTTATAATTTTTATCCCATTTGACTGCACATTTATGACCTAATGCGTCAAACTCTGTGAAGAAAAATGGCATTCCTACATATTTTCCATCGTCAATTTTCTTACCTGTTTTTGGTGAATAAAAATTATAATAAAATCCCATTTACTTACCTCTTTTCTAGCCCAAAGAAAGACAGGTTTACTCTGTTTCAAATTCATCCCAATTAATCAAAACATACTGTTCATAACAAGGATAATATGTAGTAGTTCCTGTCTGATCTTTACACCAGGTATCTAACAAATTTTGCAAACCACCAATATCACACTGTTCATAAGCATCTTCATGTAACTCTTCGCAAGCATTGTCAACTACATCATCAGCATCAATATGAATCTTTTCCACGCTGCACGCCCATAATCTCTCAGGTCTGCCGTCATCATTAAATTCTTCATCTGTATAACGCCCAAAATAATCGTCAAAGAAATCATCAACAGTGCTGTAATACTCGTCAAATTCCTCGCAATAAAGCATTGTGTCTACATCTTTTTCATTAACTGGGACTGCTTTAGAAACCTTTTCGTTCCGCTTCTTTATTCTATCTTCTTTATCAGCTTTCTTCTGTCCTTCGCAATCACAATGCGTATATCCTTGATTCTTATATGGTTGTCCACAATAAGGACATAAACTCTGTACACCATTGAAACAACTCTGACAGAATGAAAGTGCTTGATGCTTATATGGGAAATGTTCTCGTTTACCAGCTTCAGAATCATCGCCTTTGATTCCATAAACATTATCTCTAATTCTCATTCCAAGACCATTACAAACAGGACAAATCCTTTCGTGTTCTGTTAAATCTTTGATGAGAATTTTAGGGAATGATTTCTGAATCGCTTCGTAAAGATTTACTTCTTCTCTATGTGTTGGATTACTCATTTACTCCACCTTTCTTCACAATATCAACAGCATTGTCTCTTACAATCAAATTGTGATTCATCATAGTTCCATCGCCAATGTCTATATTTGCATTAAAAGTCCATTCATCTAATTCTTTTACAACTTTGTCTACATCATAAGTGCATTTCTGACTACCAAGAATTTGCATCACATCTGACTTTCTTACAAATCCCATTTCAGATGGTAGCTTGGACAATTCTTTTCGCAATACTGTTTTATCAATTAACTGTCCCATATGATTATTCTCCTTTTACTTTCGGATTTTTAATAACCGCAATGCTCAATTTGTCTGTATACATATTTCTACCAACTCTTGTCTCATATCCAAGTTCGTTTAATTTCTTATCAATTTCATATAACTCATCTTCATCTGCACAATAAAGTTTGCAGCCTGCACAAATTTCTGTAACTCGAACATAATTATTATCTTTCTGAATCGGCGCAGTCGTATATAGATGATTGTCACGTAATCTATAGCATTCTTCAGCAGATGCATACTGTTTTAATGCGTTTCCAATTTCAACACTATTGAGATTACATTTGTCAACTGGATCTATAATTAAATTACATTCAGCTCTATATCCTCGTTTATAATCTGACATACTGTTATTCTCCTAATCAATTTCTTCAAATGCAACACTATTAAATTCCACATCTGGAAACTCTTCTATATATACAATCGTGTGCCAAGAATGAACTATAATATCTTCCAATGTATATTCTTTACCAACTTCTAATAAGTGATGATTTTCACCACCACCCCATACGTCATCATCGTTTCTAACACATTTAATTTTTCTTCGTTTTGTATTATAAATATCCATTTAATTTCCACTCCTCTTCCAAACGCCCATATATTCCTGTGACTCCTGTTTGAATCTTTTTAACATATCAATTAATGCATCTACTTCTGTCAAATCATCAAAAACAATCTCAACTGGATCTTTTTCTTTTAAATCCAATCTTTCTGCGTAAGGAAATGGTTTGATAAAACATTCAAATTTAATATCTCTGCCCTTATGTCTGAGTGTGATTTCATTAACATTTTCTTTGTCACCAATCTTCAATATTTTGCCTCCTTGTGAAATGCGAGTTTCTTTGCTTTATGAAATTTTCTCCATTTCTTCATCCGAAATCTCTTCTACCTCAACTTCATAACCAAGAAATTCTAATAATTCCTTATAATCCCATATGTCCAAACGATGTCCTGATGCTTCAAAATCTTCATATCGAGCAATTTCCCAATCACCAGATTCGTTTGTTATAATTTTGATTTTATTACTTGCCATATTTCGTTCGCCTCACTATATTATTCTCTTATCTCAAAAAACTTCTCTACAGCTTTTACTCTCTTATTGTTGTCAATAGTTCTCTTAACTTCCTGTTGCCAAATACATTCCCATCCAGAAGGAGCTTCATGTTCACTAACAAGCACAATATTCTTTTCGCTCATCTTTTCAGCCCAGTTCCAAAATCTGTCATAATCAAAATTCTTACTTGATCCATACTGCTTTGTGTTCTTGTATGGAATATCACAGTAGAATAAACAGTCAATCCTATCAGAATATAACTCTTCATAGTCTCCGCATTGAAACTGAATATCCTGTAATTGTGGAATCTGTTCTAATAAATTTCTCTTAGCTTCATCGTAGTAATTTCTTTCAGTACCAGCTTTTGTATGAACAATACCTGCATATCCACCGTCAAAGAAGCGTCCATTATAACTTGCAAGAAAGCCAACTGCTCCAATATACCAATCAGGATATGTATTTAAACCTTTATTGAAACACTCTCTTACTTCTGAGTAATGTTCTTTTGTAATAAATTCTGGGAGATTTTGTATCTGATTTAGATTCTTGAACATTTCTATAAGATATTTATGATTATCTGATGCGATTTTTATATCGCATTGAACTTTGTCAATTACATTACAGCCACCGCAAAATGCCTCTATGTATGTTTTAATATTATAATCTCGTAATCGCTCTTGTATAATTGGTAAAATATTATCAACTATACGTGATTTAGATCCCATATATTTCAAATTTTAATTACCAGAAAGTGACATGTCCTTAGTAGCTACCTAACTTTTCCTTTCTGTTTTAATATTCTCTACTTCACATATAAACTTTCATACACAATACTGTCATTTGATTTGCCAATAGTACGCTTAAAGCTGCTATTACCACTAAGTAAATATTCGTGTCGTGTATATACATCTTCTGGAACATTCCATGTATTGTCTATATCCCCACTCTTACCATCAAATGATAAAACATACTTGCAAGGTAAACTCCTTAAATAATTCCAAAACTTCCCATAATCAATTGTTCCATAATACATACCTTTTGTATTGGCATAAGGTGGATCAAGATACAAGAAGTCGTTATCTGTCGGCTTAATATCTTCATAAGAACAACTAATAAACTCTACATTATTTTTCTTCAGCAAATAACTCCACTCAAAAATAATCTTTTCAAAAGTTTCAGGAATAATACCATTTCTTGTCACATGGAAAGAATTATTAAATTCACCATCACGATTGTATCTTGGCATACCATTGGTAGTAGTTCTCATAATGAACATAAAATCTAATGGATTATGTCCTTTATTGTATCGTTCTCTTACACTTGCAAAATATTCTTTCTTACGCTGTTTGTCATCATCAATGTTTAATTCATTCCAGAGTTTTTTATAATAAAAATAAACTTCTAACGGATTATTGATAATCTCATTCCATAAATCAATTAATCCACTATTCAAATCACTACATACATAATGATTAACTTTGATGTCACTATCTAATAATCTTCTTAATACAGATGCTCCACCACAAAACGGTTCATAATATGTATCAATTTCTTTTGGAAAGAATGTCAGTATCTTTTCTGCCTGACTTCTTTTACTTCCACTCCATTTAATTACTGGTTCATACATTTAATCTACTCAGAGCGAAATTTCTTTAAGGCTGCCACTCACACTCCTTTCGTATTATTCAGTTAATTATTCTCTACTACCTTTGACTTTTTCTGCTAATTCTTCGATTCTTCTCATATCTTCAATTAAATATTCATCTCTATCTTCTTCGTCAATAGCTTCTACAAGATCATCAATCGCCATATTATAAATTTCCGAACACTTTTCTGCTAACCAATCTTCAAAAGAATCTTTATCAGTTGCAACTTCTACAATAAATGTTTGTTTACTAATTTTACCCATTCGTTCACCTCTTATCTCAAATTACCACCATTATCACATCTGAGTTTATTTAACATATCAGCAAGTCTTAACATGAGGTTTTCAATTTCTGTTACATTCTCAAATTCATACATTTCTCTTGTGCAAAAACCACCTTTATTCCCAGTAGACAAACCATATTTATTCCCATATGGAACTTTGTATGAAAAAATCATCTCAACATGTTCTCCATCATCATTAAATCTTCGTAAATTTCCATTATCTTTTAACATCCTTGTATCTCCTCTCTTATCTCAGTTCAATCTCACCAAATTCTAATGCATTATCTTCAAACATCTTGTAACCTTGATATTCTCCAATTAGACCTTCGGCTTTGACGAGAACTCCACCATCAATAAACTCGATGTGTTTCATTTCTTGTTCGTATGGTTTCTTTAATACTTTCAGTGTTTCGTTGCTTGCAAAAATCTTTGGAATATACCCATTTACATTAAAAAACTCTGAAAGTTTCTCATTTAATTTCATCATATTAAGCTGTTTTACTATTGAAAATTTTTCTGCCATTTAGTTATTCTCCTCTTCGTATAATTTCTCCATCTTTATTACATATCATTGCGTTTTCGCATACTTCTCGCATAACATATGGTAAATTATTCTCTTTAAAATATTCATTTGCCATATCAATGAATTTATCTCGATTTTCATCAATATGGTTATGTGAATATTCATCCTCAAAATCCCATGTGTCTAAATACCTTGTCTCTATAAAATCATTATTTTCAATATCGTCTTTTAAATCTTCAAATACTTCATAGCAAATGTCTAACATTTCACACCTCCTGACCGAATGAAAGATTTCTTACAATGTATTATTTGAACTCTATTTTGTTCCTCTTTAATACTTTAATTGCCTTATCATAATTAGATTCAGCTACTTTAATACTTTTCATCTTAGTCGGTTTAGGCTTAATCCAATGACGACATTCAGTAATGTCTTCGTCATACCACTTTAAACCGCTTTCGCAATATTTATGCCATTGGCAGTCCTTATTGCCACAGTTACTCATTTATATTACCTCCTGCCTTTGTATCTCAATTGCTTTGCATTTATGCCCTAAACTTGGCTTATAAAACAATCCGCACTTTTCACACCGGCAAACTGTTGTCTGTTGACATATATGGCTATTAAACCAAGCCTTTGTAGCTCTGTCGTATTTTGGCTTCATTCTACATTGCTCCAATCTAAGCGCTGACCACACTCGCAAAACCTCTCGCGCTCATCTTCGCTTAACCCTTGATGACAATTCGGGCAAATTGGAAAACAATTCAATCCATCAAGTGATTCATTGGATGGTTTCTGTGGAATTTGCTTTTCCACCGCTTTCTGGCACTCTTCTGGTGTGCCGATTACACGGTACTGTTGTACTTCTTCAAGTGCCTTAATTGCTACTCCATAAGCATTTTCAAAAGAGCATCCCCATGAAGTATCACATGGGATTGCTTTACCAAGTTCATTACAATCATATTTTAGCTCTTCAATAGCTTCGATTTCAGTCATCTTATTCCTCCTTTATACTCAAATACTCTTTTACTTCCAACCTCAAAAATATCTTTGTCCTTCTCGAAACATATGTAATTCCTACCCGTATTCAAAGCTGCAACTGCAGTTGTACAACTTCCTGCACATGAATCAAGAACTAAATCTCCTGGATTGGTGTAGGTCTTAATCAACTCTTCAATCAGTGCTACAGGCTTTTGTGTCGGATGAAGTGCCGACTTTTGAATATCCTTTGCAAATGTCCATACAGACTTAGGATATCTTTCTGTACTATCATAAGTAGTAAGACCATGTTCTCCATAATCAGTAGTCTCTTTACAGTTAGTCTTATGTTCTGCTTTGCTAACTTTTCTTGGATGTCCAGTTGTTTTTTGTGGATTATATGTTGGAAGTTTCTTATAGAAAATACAGATATCTTCGTGTGAGCGTAATGGCATTTTCTTAGCATTTAGAAATCCTGTTGGCTGTGTTTTCTCCCAAATCAGATTATATTTCCAAAGCTTACGATTGCTTTGCATTAAATCTGCAGTAAACATACCATTCGCAAATAGAATAATTGCACCATTATCTTTAATGATTCTTTCATACTGTTCCCATAATGGTTTAAATGGAATAACTGAATCCCATTTATTTCGTGAAGTTTGTCCATAAGGAAGATCCGTAATAATCGCATCAATTGACTTATCATCAATCTTTTTCATACCTTCAAGGCAATCTTCATTGTATATTTTGTTAATCTCTAACATTTCTTACTCAGAGCAAATCCAGATTTAATGCTGCAGCAAATCTCATGCTCCTTTCATTATTCTTATTCTTTTAATAGATCTCTGTCCATTCACTAATTTCTACTTTATTATCAGGATAGCCAGATAAGCTCCATTCATTGTCGTTATATACCACTTTCCACATAGCATTTTCTCCATGTGGATTACCTTTAATTTTGCCATAATATAATCCTGAACATGGTGGTAATTCTTCCTCTGTTTTTCTCCAAATTGGCTTCTCATATACTTTGTTAATGTCATCTACTGCTTTTGCTAAATCTGTCGCAATTGTATTGAAATATCCTTTTTGTAAATCAATCATTTTTTCTAAATAATCTTTAGTAATATTGTTCATTTCAAGTATGTAAGTATGATTAATTTTAAAATCAATTCCAAGTCCAATCATTGCTCCAACACAAAGTCCTAATAATCCAATTAATACTGTTAAACAAATATACATATCTTACCTCTCTTTCTTATCATCCGAAGGAAACTTCGGTTTACTTTTACCTTAAAATCTTACTTAATCTTTTTACAACTTCTTCGCAAAATCTGTACAAACAAGTCTTCTTAAATGCTATTCTCAAATCATCAACAGCTTGTCTATATTGCTGACGTAATTCGTTGTCTATCATACTATTTTTCATCATACAATTTAACTGTTCCATCTGAATTATAGATGGGTGTAATTCCAAATTGATAACCTGATCTTTTCAAAAAATACATAACTTTAGTATTCCTATCATAAAGAACTTCAGTGTTTTCATCACCTTTGTAGATTGTTACTAAATCTATATATTTATTTCCAATATCACTATTTTTAGGTTCGATATCACCTTGAGCACATCCAGACAATCCAAAACACAATGTTAATCCTAATACAACCGCTAAAATTTTCTTCTTCATATGATTTATTCTCCTATCTACCATACATAATGTATTCATCACCAAGTTCAAGATTCATTTTGTAATTTCCATTGTTATAAACCTGAACTCTCATATTGTAAAACTTACTATCCTGCTC
>ERZ773147.2142-NODE-2142-length-18033-cov-5.416231_pt1 | contig 18033 bp, 14 predicted proteins | sample MGYA00580851_ERZ773147 | MGnify/ENA primary metagenome ERZ773147 (study PRJEB29015, sample SAMEA2737818) | human gut metagenome | biome: human gut; feature: human-associated habitat; material: faeces | place: China | collected 2012 ... | reverse complement strand
ATATCAAAGGAAAAAATGCACCGGATCAGATCACCTATGACTGCCCGCAGCTGGAGCCGATTCTGGAACCGACCTACGGCTGTATCGTTTATCAGGAACAGGTTATGCAGATCGTGCGTGATCTGGCAGGCTATACACTGGGACGAAGCGACCTGGTACGCCGTGCCATGGCGAAGAAGAAAGCGGCGGTTATGGCAAAAGAGAGGGAAAACTTCGTTTATGGAAATAAGGAAGAAGGGGTTCCCGGCTGTATCGCAAACGGAATCAGCGAGCAGGTGGCAAATAAGATCTACGATGAGATGACGGATTTTGCCAAGTATGCATTTAACAAGTCACACGCTGCAGCTTATGCGGTGGTATCGTATCAGACTGCGTGGTTAAAATACTATTATCCGGTGGAATTTATGGCGGCATTGATGACTTCGTGTATTGATAATCCGTCGAAGGTATCCGAATATATCCTGAACTGCCGGCAGATGGGCATTCAGATCCTGCCACCGGACATCAACCGCAGTAACGGAAGTTTCTCCGTAGAAGATGGCAGTATCCGGTATGGCATGGCTGCAGTAAAGGGGATCGGAAAACCGGTGATGGGAGCGATCGTGGAAGAAAGAGAACGCGGTGGCGCATTTTCCTCGCTCAAAGACTTTTGCCAGCGGTTAAGCGGAAAAGAAGTCAATAAGCGGACAATCGAAAACTTTATCAAAGCGGGAGCCTTTGACAGCCTCGGCGGAACGAGAAAGCAGTTTATGATGATCTATGTGCAGGTGATGGATACGGTCAACCAGGAGAAAAAATCTTCGATGACCGGTCAGATGAGTCTGTTTGATATCATGGGCGAGGAGGATAAAAAGAGTTTCGAGATCCGGATGCCGGACGTAGGAGAATATGAGAAAGAAAACAAGCTGGCATTTGAAAAAGAAGTGCTTGGCGTGTATATCAGCGGTCATCCGCTGGAGGAATACGCAGATGTCTGGAAAAAGAATATCACGGCGACGACCTCGGATTTTCAACCGATGGAAGAGAGCGAAATGCCGAAGGTCAAAGATGAATCGAAAGTGGTCATTGGCGGTATGATCACGGAAAAGACGATCAAATACACCAAAAACAATAAAGTGATGGCATTTATCACATTGGAAGATCTTGTCGGAACGGTGGAAGTGGTTGTATTTCCAAGGGATTATGAGAGAAATGCTGCGCTGATTGAGACGGATTCCAAAGTATTTATCATGGGAAAAGTATCAGCGGAGGATGATAAGGCGAGCAAACTGATCTGTGAAAAGATCGTCTCGTTCGATCAGGTGCCGCGGGAGCTGTGGATCCAGTTTGCCGACCGCAGACAGTACGAGCAGGAGGTGGCAGGACTCTATGATACGCTGCGCCAGTCCGACGGCAGCGATCATGTGGTCGTGTATCTGCGGGCAGAAAAGCAGATGAAACATCTTCCGGCATCGAGAAGCATCGAAATCGAGGACAATCTGCTTGGTATTTTACGCGGAAAATACGGCGCGGAAAATGTCAAAGTTGTGGAAAAGAGTATTGAAAAACAGCTTCATATGCATTAAAATATAAAACGATAAGGCGATAGAGCCGGATAATCCAGTTATCCGGTATTAGATTAGATATATTAGTGGAGGGAACATTATGGCAAAAGAACTCAAGACCATTGGCGTATTGACAAGTGGAGGAGATGCTCCGGGAATGAATGCTGCGATCCGTGCGGTTGTTCGTCGTGGACTGAGCAAAGGACTGAACATGAAAGGTATCCTGAAAGGTTATGACGGACTGCTGAACGAAGAGATCATCGATATGTCTGCAAAAGATGTATCTGATATCATCGGTCGCGGTGGTACGATCCTGTATACAGCACGTTGTGCAGAGATGAGAACAGAAGAAGGACAGAAAAAAGCAGCAGATATCTGCAGAAAACACGGCATTGACGGTCTGGTAGTTATCGGTGGTGACGGTTCTTTTGCAGGTGCTCAGAAGCTGGCAAATCTGGGAATCAACGCAGTTGGTATTCCGGGAACCATCGACCTGGACATCGCATGTACAGAATATACCATCGGTTTTGATACCGCTGTGAATACTGCTATGGAAGCAATCGACAAAGTACGTGATACTTCTACTTCTCATGAGCGTTGCAGCGTTATCGAAGTTATGGGAAGAAATGCAGGTTACCTGGCTCTGTGGTGTGGTATCGCCAACGGTGCAGAAGATATCCTGCTTCCAGAAAAATACGATTATGATGAGCAGAAACTGATCAACAACATCATCGAAGGAAGAAAACGTGGTAAAAAACACCACATCATCATCAACGCAGAGGGTATCGGACATTCCAGCAGCATGGCAAAACGTATCGAGGCAGCTACCGGTATTGAAACCCGTGCAACCATTCTGGGTCATATGCAGCGTGGTGGAAGCCCGACATGTATCGACCGTGTACATGCTTCCATGATGGGATCTTATGCAGTAGATCTGCTGGCAGCAGGAAAAACAAAACGTGTCGTTGGATACAAAAACGGCGAATATGTGGACTTTGATATCAACGAAGCACTGGCTATGGAGAAAGGTATTTCCGAATATCAGTACGAAGTTGCAAAATCTCTGTCTGCAAACTATTCCAAATAAAAAAGACGAGAGTGACGGCGGCATACCTTCCGAGTCGGTATGCCGCCGTTTTTGACTCGCGGGCAACAAGCCAAAGTCCATGTTTATATGGAACTTCTATAGAAAATAAAGGAATGGGTATACTATGATAACAAGCAGCAGCAATGCGCAGGTAAAACAGATGATCCAGCTGAATAAGAAAGCCCGGGAGCGCAGAAAGCAGGATGTTTTTCTGGTGGAAGGGTTACGGATGTTCCGGGAGGTTCCGAGGGAACGGCTGGTAAAGACATATGTGTCGGAAAGTTTTCTGGAAGATCCGGAGCATCAGGTACTTTTGCAGGGGATTCCTTATGAAATGGTAAAAGATTCAGTGTTTGCCCAGATGAGTGATACGCTGACGCCGCAGGGAGTGCTTACCGTTGTGCGTCAGTATCATTATACAATGGAAGAACTGATGGGGGAGAAAGAGCACCCGCTGTTTCTCGTCCTCGAAGATCTGCAGGATCCGGGAAATATGGGAACGATTTTCCGAACGGCGGAGGGCGCCGGAGTGGATGGGATCTTTATGAGCGCAAACTGCGTGGATATTTACAATCCAAAGACGATCCGTTCTACGATGGGATCTATTTACCGGGTTCCTTTTGTGATCGCACCGGATCTTGAGGAGGTGTTCGCATGGTTCAAAAAGCAGAGGGTTCGTTCTTATGCGGCACATCTGAAGGGAAAGGGCTGGTATGATGAGGCATCGTATACCGGTGGAACTGCATTTTTGATTGGAAATGAGGGAAACGGACTTCGTGATGAAGTTGCAGACTGCGCGGATTGTCTCATCCGTATCCCAATGGAAGGCGAGGCAGAATCTCTAAATGCGGCAGTGGCAGCGGCGGTCCTGATGTTCGAAGCAGGAAGACAGAGAAGAAATAATAAAAATGCATAAAAGAATGTATAAACGCTGAATGAATATGTATAAAACAGAGTAAAATAAAGTTCTAGTTGCATTTTTATACATGGATGTAGTATACTAAATTCATCGGTTACAATGTAGGTTCAAAGATATGAAGAAGAGAAGGACAGAGAGGGTTCTGATTCATATAGTTATAGAATAGAAAGGACGAGAACAATGGATTTAAAAGGAAGAAATTTTCTGACACTGAAGGATTTTACACCAGAGGAGATTACATACCTGCTTGACCTGGCAGCAGACCTCAAAGAGAAGAAGAAAAACGGAGTACCGGTGGATCATTATCATGGCAAGAACATTGCACTGATCTTTGAGAAGACAAGTACAAGAACACGTTGTGCATTCGAAGTGGCAGCGCATGATATGGGAATGGGAACAACTTACCTTGATCCATCAGGTTCTCAGATTGGAAAGAAAGAGAGCATCGAAGATACAGCCCGTGTACTTGGAAGAATGTATGACGGAATCGAATATCGTGGATTCGGTCAGGAAATCGTAGAAGATCTTGCAAAATATGCAGGAGTACCGGTATGGAACGGTCTGACAAATGAATATCATCCGACACAGATGCTGGCAGATATGCTGACAATTCGTGAGAATTTCGGAGAACTCAAAGGCCGCAAGCTTGTATACATGGGAGATGCAAGATTTAACATGGGCAACTCCCTGATGATCGCATGCTCTAAGCTTGGAATGCATTTCGTAGCATGTACAACGAAAGAATATTTCCCGAACGAAGAACTTGTTGAAACTTGCAAAGGTTATGCTGCACAGTCCGGAGCAACAATTACTCTGACAGAAGATGTAAAAGAAGGAACAAAGGACGCAGATGTTATCTATACAGATGTATGGGTATCCATGGGCGAGCCGGATGAAGTATGGGAGAAGAGAATCAAAGAACTTTCACCATATAAGGTAACAAAAGAAGTTATGGCAAATGCAAAAGATACAGCTATTTTCCTGCATTGCCTGCCGGCATTCCATGACCTGAAGACAAAGATCGGAGCAGAGATGGGACAGCGTTTCGGAATCGAAGATATGGAAGTAACAGACGAAGTATTTGAGTCTGCACAGTCCAAAGTATTCGATGAGGCAGAGAACAGAATGCATACGATCAAGGCTGTAATGGTTGCAACACTTGGCGAGTTCTAAGAGCATGTAATCTATTTGATGAACTTGAGAAATCAGCAGAAGTTTGGTATGATAAATGAGTTAAAGATCAGACCAGCTTCTGTGGAAAATAAGAAAGAGCAGAAGGTGTCTGTTATTCCAGAGATGGGACAGACACCTTTCTTATTAGGACAATACTTTCCTATATAGGTCTGATGAGAGGTGGAATTAAAATGAAAGCTGAAATATTAAAATTATTGAGGGAAGCGGACGGATATGTGTCAGGCCAGCAGCTTTGTGAAAAGTTCGGGGTGTCAAGAACTGCAGTCTGGAAGGTGATCCGTCAGCTGCAGGAAGAAGGATATCAGGTTGAAGCTGTGCGGAATAAAGGTTATCATATTGTAGATAGTCCAGATGTGATGACGAAAGAAGAGCTTGATAGCCTGATGGATACGCAGTGGGCCGGAAGAAACATCGTTTATTACGATTCGGTAGATTCTACAAATCTGAGGATCAAGCAGATGGGAGATGAAGGTGCACCGGAAGGTACACTTGCGGTAGCAGATAAGCAGACAGCCGGAAGAGGGAGAAGGGGCCGTTCCTGGGATTCACCGTCAGGTTCAAGCATTTACATGTCCTTATTGCTTCGTCCGAAGATTGAACCAGATCAGGCGCCGATGCTGACGCTTGTGATGGCATTAAGTGTAGCAGAGGGAATCATGGATTGCGGAGATTCCTGTGGAAACCCAGATGTAAAGATCAAGTGGCCAAATGATATTATTGTTAATGGAAAGAAGCTCGTCGGAATCCTGACAGAGATGAGCACTCAGATCGATTACATTAATCATGTAACGATTGGTGTAGGGATCAATGTGAACCTGACAGAGTTCCCTGAGGAGATCCGTGAGACAGCGACATCACTCAGACTGGAATGTGGACATGTGGTAAAGAGAGCACCGTTGATCGCAGCAGTGATGAAACGCTTTGAACAGAATTACACGGTTTTCCTTGAACATGGAGATCTGTCCGGTCTGAAAGAACGTTACAGCGAATTACTGGTTAATAAAGACCGTGAGGTCCGGATTCTTGGCGCGAAAGAACAGTACAATGCTTACGCACTTGGAATCAATCAGACAGGAGAATTGATCGTTCGGAAAGAAGATGGAACCGAAGAGGCGGTGTATGCCGGAGAAGTTTCGGTGCGCGGCGTATATGGATATGTATAACCAGGTGGATAAGACCTACGGAATGTGAATAAGTCATCGGGATTATGCAGTGAATGTGGAAAATATAGAAAGGTAAGTACTGTTTACAGAAACTGTGGGCAGTGATATAAGGTGTAAAAATTATGGATGAAGAAATGGTATTGTGTGCGGCCAGCTCCTATGAGAAGAAATATTATCTGAACCCGGAATTTGAATCTCTTCCGGAAGCAGTGAAACAGGAATTGCAGATCATGTGTGTGTTGTATACAGCGGATGTTGGAGGAGTTCTCCTGCTGGTGTTTGATGAGAATGGAAACCTTGAGTTGAAAGTAGAGCACAACGAGGGTGATTTCTCATTCGATGAGATTGGTAGTGTACTGAAGATCAAAGAGCTGCAGGACACAAAGGAAGAGCTTTTCAAGTCTCTTGAAATGTTTTACAAAGTATTCTATCTCGGAGAAGAGATGGAAGAAGAGACAGAGGAATAAATAGTCAGGTAAATAGATTACGGTTTATCTGTCGAATTTTAAAACTATAAAAAGCCCATGGCGGAATTTGAATGATAAGTTTGTTGAACTTATCAGAATTCCTGCTATGGGCTTTTGCTTTTAACTTCCGTTTAACGATAGGTCACTTTTTATCCGAGCAATAACTTCAGAACGTCGCTGACCTTTTTCACCGGAGTGATTTTCAGCTTATCCTTTACTTCAGCAGCTACATCTTCGAGATCATCTGCGTTGTCAAAAGGAATCAGTACTTTTGTAATACCGGCCCTCTGGGCAGCCATCAGTTTCTCAGGAAGTCCACCGATCGGAAGCACACCTCCGCGGAGGGAAACTTCACCGGTCATGGCATAATCCGGGCTGACAGCCTTTCCGGTAACAAGGGAAGCAAGTGCTGTGGTTAATGTAATGCCGGCAGATGGACCGTCTTTTGGAACAGCTCCTTCCGGCACATGAATGTGCAGATCATGATCCTGGAAAACCTTGCTTTCTTTAGGATAAAGAGACTTCACAAGTGTCAGTGCAATCTGTACAGATTCTTTCATGACATCTCCAAGCTGTCCGGTGATGATCACCTTTCCTTCCCCTTCTGTCAGCTTTGTCTCTATAAACAGAATCTCACCGCCTGCCTGTGTCCATGCAAGTCCGGTGACAACACCAGGCTGTGTGGAAGTTAATTTCTGGTCATGATGCAGTTTCTTACGGCCGAGATAGTCTTTCAGATTCGATTTATTTACTGTCAGAGTCTGCCCCTCTTCTTTTACAAGACGCACGGCAGCGGAACGACAAAGCATATCAATCTGTTTCTTAAGTCCACGGACTCCGGATTCCATCGTATAATCTTCAATGACCTTGCGCAATGCACCATCCGTTATCTTTAACATTTTCTTCTGGATTCCCATAGCGTCCATTGCCTTTGGAAGTAAGTGCTTTCTGGCAATATGGAATTTTTCCACCGCCGTATATCCTGGAAAATCGATCACTTCCATACGGTTCAGAAGCGGTTCAGGAATCGTATCTGTAGAATTTGCTGTGCAGACGAACAGAACATTGGATAAGTCATATGGAACATTCATATAATGGTCTGTAAATGTACTGTTCTGCTCCGGGTCAAGCACCTCAAGCAATGCACTTGCCGGATCTCCGCCATAATCTTTCGCAAGCTTATCTACTTCATCAAGAACTACAACAGGATTGGAAACGCCGCTGCGTTTAATCCCTTCCATGATCCGTCCCGGCATAGCGCCGATATAAGTTCGTCTGTGACCGCGGATCTCAGCTTCATCTCGGATACCGCCGAGACTGATGCGGACATATTCGCGGTTTAACGCACGGGCAATACTCTGTCCGATACTTGTCTTACCGGTACCAGGCGCACCGACAAAAAGGAGGATGGAACCATACTGTTTCCGGTTCAGTGCCATAACAGCAATCTGCTGGATGATACGTTCTTTGACTTTCTTAAGTCCATAATGATCTTCATCAAGAATCTCTTCTGCCCGGTTTAAATCAATCGGTGTAAATTCCGGATGCTTCCAGGAAAGACTGGTGACAAAATCAAGATAGTCATAGAGAAGCCCATATTCATGGCTGTCTTTTCCTTCCTGCTTCATACGATTCAGGACTTTGTCCGCTTCCTTACGGGCATCTTCATTCATGCCGGATTCCTGGATCTTTTTTTCAAAAGCGCGGACATCGGAAATGTTTTCCGGGTGCATCTCATCTAATTCTTTCTGAAGGTAATCGATCTGCTTCTTAATTGCAGCCTCTCTGTAAAGCTGCTCCTGGTCACCTTTCTGTGCCTCCTGTGCTTCAGAAGAAACTTTGGCCACTTCCATGAATTCCTTAATCGCATTCTCAATCAGTTCACAGCGCTCACGGCGGGAATCTGTCTCAACAATTGCATATTTTTCTTCGGAAGTAATGTTCAGATAATCGGAAAGAGCAGAACCGAGGTCATAGATATTCTTTCTCTGGATAATGTAGCTTCTTGCCCAGATTCCCCATTGATAATTCTGAACAAATTTCAGAAGCGAGTTCCGCAGGTTTGTGAAAGTCTGCTTCTCTTCTTCTAAAGGAAGATCATCTACTTCCGGGCGGATGGAAGCTGTAGCTGTAATCTGTCCGTTCTCATCCAGCTCAATATCATCAAGACTGACACGTTCTAATGTACGAATCTGGATGCTGTCATCATCACCGATAGATTCGACTCTCGCAGACATACCGATCGGGTAAATATCATCTATAGTAACAGTAGTCTCATCCACTTCATTTTTCAAAAATGGAAACAGAATATCTGTACCGACTTCAATCTGGTCTGCAGCAGCCCCCGGAAAGAAATCACGTTTAAAAAAATAAGTGATATCAGGGAGTAATAATATATTAAAAACAGGACGAATAATCATAAAAACACTCCTTTCGTCTCATGATTTATTATATCACCGTCAGCAATTCAAAATGGTGGGATATGTTGTGTAATGCAGGTGCCGCGAACAGAAAACTGCTTACAGCTGTGCCATCAGAAAGTTTAGCGATCCCGCAGGATTCTCAGTTCCTTTTTCCAAAAGAGAGACAAGAGCAGAGATTGTCTGTTCAATCTCATCTGCTGTTGAAGGTACTAAGGTGTTATCCATCTTAACAGTCAGTACAATCAGTACGATCTCAGCAAGAGAAACAGGGTCAGCACAGAGGATTAAATCCTGTGCAATCCCTTGTTCAATAATGGAAGCAAGAACCGGCTTGAGTGAAACGATGAGATGATTCATGTACTTTTGATGAAGAAAAGCCCGCTCCGGTGCAGCCTTTGTAGTTGATGGCTGTGTCTTTAAAAAAGCCGCAGAGGAATTTCGGCAGGCCTGAAAGATCAGAGCCATGCGTGTGAAAGGTGAAATCTCTCTTTGCTCTGCAAGATGTCTTGCTGTTGTTATTGGAGCTTCATAATTGCGTTCTACCAGTGCTTCAAGAATTGCATCTTTGGAAGAAAAATAATAATAAATACTTCCTTTTCCAATTTCAGCAGTCTGAGCAATCTCACTGACAGAGATATTAGAAAGTTCTTTGGTTTCCAGAAGCTTTTGAAGAGCATCCAGAATCTTATCGTATTTTAATTGTTTTGGCATAGAAGTCCGCCTCGTATATTCGTAAGTATATTTGGCCAGTTCCAGATTACGGGAATTGACCGATATCCTTTTAAGTATAGCACAATAAAGTCGGAAGAACCAATAAAATAGAAATAAAAAAGAGGACAAAAAAAGGACACTTTGAAACAAAAGATTGTCTGAAATAGATAATTGACCACGGGTCGAAAAAGTGATAGATTAAAAACATAGCAAATCGACCATCGGTCGAAAAATGAAAAACTGAAAAGGAGAGGGAGAGAAAAATGACATACGCAGACATGTTTTCAAAAGTAAAAGGGATGATGATGGAAGCAGACGTAAGTACTGTGAATGAACATCTTGCATATCAGTTTAATATAACAGGAGAAGCAGAGGGAATCTTTTATGCAGAGGTAAAAGAAGGAAAGCTGTATGTGGAACCATATGAGTATTATGACAGAGATGCGATTTTTACTTGTTCGGCAGAGACATTATTTAAGATCAATGAGGGAAAGCTGGATCCGGTTCTGGCAGTAACACTGGGAAAATTGAAAGTAGAAGGCAACATTGACAAAGCTCTGTATCTGAAAAAACTGATTGATAGCAGAAAAGCAGAACAGAATACAATAAAGAAAACACAGAAACAGAAATAACTGTAAAAAGGAAGCAAAGGTGAAAAAGATGATGCGTTACGGAAAACTTCTTGCACTTGCAGGCCTGGTGGGAATCGTATCAGCAGAGGCAGGTGGAAGTGCATACTTTTACAGAAGAACAATGATGCGTTATAACGCAAAGACAGAACGCACGATGAAGATGTCCGGGGTAGACTGGGATCAGTATTTCTCAAAGATGAAGGAATGCAGGGAGTGGATGATGGAGCAGCCTCATGAAGATGTCTGGATCCGGTCGGAAGACAGTTTGAAGCTTCATGGAACGTATTTCCGGGGAGCAGGAAATGTCGAAGAAAAGAAATGCAAAAAAGCAGTGATCTGTTTTCATGGCTACACGAGCCAGGGGCTTGCAGATTATGGAAGTATTTCAAATTATTATCTGAAGCGTGGTTATAACGTTCTTCTTGTTGATCAGAGATCACATGGGCAAAGTGAAGGGAAATACATTGGATTCGGATGTAAGGACCGTTATGATGCATATCGATGGATTGAATGGGTGATTGGACAGGAAGGAGAAAATGTTCAGATTCTCCTGCATGGTAATTCTATGGGAGGCGCCACAGTATTGATGGCAAGCGGGCTTGATCTGCCGCAGCAGGTAAAAGGAATTATTGCAGATTGTCCGTTTACTTCGCCCAAGGCAGTGTTTACACATGTACTTCACAGTATGTATCATCTTCCGGCGTTTCCAATGATACAGATTGCGGATGCGGTGAATAAAAAACAGGCAGGATATGGACTGGATGAGTGCAATTCTGCACGTGAAGTCAGAAAAGCAAAAGTTCCTGTCCTTTTGATTCATGGAGACGCCGATACATTTGTTCCATGCAGTATGTCTGAAGAAATTTATAAAAATTGTAAATCTCCAAAACAGAAGCTGATCATCCACGGGGCAGGACACTGCGAAAGTTATTATAAAGACAGAGAAGCTTATGAAGGAGCAATGGATTCATTTATAGGAGGAACCATAGAATGATGAAAACAAGAAAAGGATATCCTGTATACCCACTGACGGTAGCGCAAAAATTTCATTTGTATTATCTGCCATTTTGTCCGAATGCGGCAGTACTGAATATTGGCACAAGCCTGACAATTGGCACAGATCTGGATTGGGATGTACTCCGAGAGTCCATTTACAAAGCATATGAGAGAAATGAAGGGATGCGGATACGCTTTGCAAAGGACAAAGAGGGGAATGTATATCAGTATGTTGTAAGTGCAGAGCAGGACAGAAAAGAACGGGAGATAGAGTTCGTTGATTTCTCCAATGTGACTATGGAAGAGGCAGCTGATACGATGCAGAAATGGACAACTGTCCCATTTCCATTCGAGGATTCACTGATGACGAAAATTAAAATGATCCGCACTTCAGATGGATTCAACGGAGTGTATTTCCTCGGACATCATATGGTGGTAGATGCTCAGTCGCTGATCACATTTCTGAAGGATATTATTGAGCTGTACTGTAATGCAAAATATGAAGGTGTCCCATATCCAAAGGATATGTGTTCTTACATAGATCAGGTAAAGAGGGATCTCGCATATGAAGCCGGAAGTAAAGCACAGCAGCGAGACAGAGAATTTTTCAGGGAACTGATTGAAGCATCAGAGCCGGTTTATAACGGTGTTAATGGAACAGATAAGCTGGATGCAGCGAGGGAAATGTTTAAAAATCCAAAGCTTCGTTCCGCATTTAATGCGACAGATGATGTGAGTTCTGCATTGGATATCTTTCATTTGGAAGCAGAACCGACCAAACGTCTGATGGATTTCTGCGAAAAGTACCGGGTATCCCTGGCATGTCTTTTATTGATGGGATTACGTACTTACTTCCAGAAAATGAATGGACAGGAGGATGTATCGATCAATAATGCGATTGCCAGAAGGGCTACATTAAAAGAAAAGAAATCCGGTGGAACAAGAATTCATTCGTTCCCGTTTCGTACTGTATTTTCAGAAGATGTGAAGTTTATCGATGCAGTATATGAAATCCGTGATAAGCAGAATGAATTATTCCGTCATGCAAATTATGACCCGACAGAATATTTCGCATATCGCTCCAGGACATATCCACAGCCACAGAATGGACTGACGTATGAGCCGATGTCTTTGACTTACCAGCCGATGACATTGCAGGAGAAAGGACTGGAAGATCTTGGAGGAATTCAATATAAGACAAAATGGTATCCGAATGGAATGACAACACAGGCAATGTATCTGACAGTCATGCACCGACCGGAGGATAATGGATTGGATTTCAACTTTGAACATCAGAAAAAAGCAATCTCAAGAGAAGAGTTGGAATATCTGTATTACTATTTATGTAAAATTATGTTCAAGGGAGCAGAAAATCCTGAACTTACAATTGGAGAAATTATAAAGCTTGTATAAAAGAAAGATGATCCGGATCATGTTGAAAATCACGATAAGGACAGAATGGAAAGGAAAAAATCATGTTTGAGCAGTTAGTAGATATTATTTGTAATTATGTAGAAATTGAACAGGAAGACATCAAGCCGGAATCACGTTTTATGGAAGATCTTGGATTCACATCCTTTGATTTTATGAGCATGCTTGGTGAAATAGAAGACGAGATGGATGTGGAGATTGAACAGGACAAGGCAGCAGATATCCGAACAGTCGGAGAAGCTGTAGCGTATCTTGAGTCTTTGAAGTAGAGGGAAAAGAAAATGGAATATAGAACAATTCGCGATATTCTTACAAATGCAGAAAAATGTTTTGGAAATGAAGACGCAATCCGTTACAAAACAGGAAAAAATGAAATTGCGGCAAAGACATACACACAGTTGAAAGAAGACAGTGAGAGAATAACAGCATTATTGAAAAAACTGGGAGAACCAAAAAGTCATATCGCATTGATCGGTGCGACTTCTTATCTATGGATTGCTTCCTATTTTGGAATTGTGGACGGCGGAAATGTTGCAGTACCATTGGATATGTCACTTCCGGCAGAAGAACTGTGTGAACTTATCGACCGTGCAGATGTGACAATCCTGATTCTGGATGAGATCCGTAAAGATGTGATCGAAGCGGCGAAAGAAAAGTGTACAAAACTGAAGCACATCTTTTCTATGCAGAAGGAAGCGAATGAGGGCAATATACTTTCTCTTACAAAATCAATGATGGAACAAACGATAGATGAGGACACAGGAGCAGAAAAAACAGAGATTACTCCGGATCAACTCTGTACGATCATGTTCACATCAGGGACAACAGGAAAGAGCAAAGGTGTGATGCTGACACACAGAAATCTCGTTGAGAACGCGACATGTCTGGATATGAAGCTCCCAGAGAGAAATGTGATCCTGTCAGTTTTACCGATTCACCACGCATACTGCCTGAGTATGGATATCCTGAAAGGAATTTCTCTCGGTGCAATTATCTGTATCAATGACTCTTTGATGCGTGTGGCGAAAAATATCAAATTATTTAAGCCAAATATGATCTTGATGGTACCTCTTATGATTGAAACTTTTGCGAAAAAATTAGAAGACGTAAAAGACCTTCCGGAAAAAGTGGTAAAAGAAGCAGTATTTGGATCTCAGTTTCATACGATCTGCAGTGGAGGTGCATACCTGAATCCGGAGTATATTGAGCTGTTCGAACGTTTTGGAATCCAGATCCTCCAGGGATATGGAATGACAGAATGTTCACCGGTCATCAGTACAACCGTTGCATGGAATGTAAAAAAGAATTCAGTAGGACAACTTCTTCCAAACTGCGAGGCAAAGACTGTAGATGGAGAACTGTGGGTTCGTGGAAGCAGTGTAATGCAAGGATATTACAAGATGCCGGAAGAAACAAAAACCGCACTGAAAGATGGATGGCTTTGCACAGGGGATCTTGGATATGTAGATGAAGAAAGGTTTATCTATCTGACAGGACGAAAGAAAAACCTGATCATTACAAAGAATGGAGAAAATGTCTCACCAGAAGAACTGGAGAATAAATTAAGTTCTTCAAGACTCGTGCAGGAAGTATTAGTAAGAGAAGCAAAAGGTGTGATCGAGGCAGAAATATATCCAGATGAAGAGTACGCAAAAAAACAGGGACTTGAAAGAGAAGAGGAAGTCCGTGTAGAACTCCAAAAACTGATTGATGAATATAATCAGGGTGCACCGGCATATAAAAAGATTTATAGTCTGATCATTCGCGAGAAAGAATTTGAGAAGACAGCTTCAAGAAAAATCAAGAGATATTAAAAGACGGATAAAAAAGTCTGAATAAATGGAGGGTTGCAAAAGCTTTGTGATTGCCGGATTTATTCGGACTTTTTTGTGTGAATGCGAAAGAACAGATCGTGTACGTTGACTTTTCGGCAGTTATTTACTATGATACTAAAGTCAAATAAGAAGAATAGTTATAGATTAGAAAGAATAGAATATGATGAAACAGTTGAAAATAGGAAATGTGACGCTGCCAAACCGTTACATCTTAGGACCGATGGCCGGAGTGACAGATCTTCCATTCCGTGTGTTGTGTAAAGAACAGGGAGCAGGTCTTTTGTGTATGGAGATGGTCAGCGCAAAAGCGATTTTATATAATAATAAAAATACAGAGTCACTTTTGGAGATCCATCCGGATGAACAGCCAGTGTCACTTCAGTTTTTTGGATCAGATCCGAAGATTATGAGTGAGATGGCAAAACGTGTGGAAGAGCGTCCATTTGATATCATGGATATCAATATGGGATGTCCGGTGCCGAAGGTTGTACGTAACGGAGAAGGCTCTGCACTTATGAAGAATCCGAAGCTCGTTTATGAAATCGTCAGTGCAATGGTGAAGGCAATTGATAAGCCGGTTACTGTGAAGATAAGAAAAGGATTTGATGACAGCTGCATTAATGCGGTTGAAATCGCGAAGATCATCGAGGAGGCCGGGGCAGCAGCTGTAGCCGTGCACGGAAGGACGAGAGAACAGTATTACAGCGGACAGGCAGATTGGGATATCATCCGTCAGGTAAAAGAAGCTGTCTCTATTCCGGTAATTGGAAACGGAGATGTGACAAGCCCACAGAAAGCAGAGGAGCTGGTAAAACAGACAGGGTGTGACGGAATCATGATCGCAAGAGGAGCACAGGGGAATCCATGGATCTTCTCCGAGATGATCACATATGAAGAGACAGGCACATTACCAGAACGTCCGGGAAAAGAAGAAGTTCGTGATATGATGCTTCGTCATGCCAGATTACAGTTGAAATACAAAGGTGAATTCATTGGTATCCGCGAGATGAGAAAACATGTGGCATGGTATACAAAGGGACTGAAAGGTTCTGCAAAATTGCGTGAAGAAATCAATCGCGTAGAGTCCTATCAGGAGCTGGAAGAACTGCTCTTTCAGAGACTATAGGAAAAGAAGCTCCGGGACTTCGGAAAACAGTTGGAAAACAGAATGGAAAAAGTTCGGAAAAAGGCGGTTTTAAAGGCTTTTCATACACTGCGCAGAAGTGACCTGTGAGAGTGAAATTGCTTGACAGAAAGCGCGAGTTTGAGTATAATATTGAAATTGCGGACGGACGCTGATACAACGATTGGCGTCCAGGAGAAAAAGACAGCAGACATGCATTTTAAAACTCACATTATAATATCTGTAGACAAAATATAGAGAAGGAACTTTGAATGCATGAAAAGTATAGACAGAAAATGATTTGCAGAGAATCTGTAAATGTTGTAGGAAACGAAACGTTATTGCAACAGGCAGTGACGGTAAGGAAGTAGAAAGGAAGCAGGAACAATGGCAGAGGCAAAAAAAAGATTACTTACTTATGCCGGATTAAAGGCAATTGAGGATGAACTTGAGAATCTGAAAGTAGTAAAGAGAAAAGAAGTTGCAGGCAAGATCAAAGAGGCAAGAGAGCAGGGAGACCTTTCCGAGAACGCTGAGTATGATGCAGCGAAAGACGAGCAGAGAGATATCGAAGCCCGTATCGAGGAGCTTGAGGCAATCCTGAAGAATGCAGAAGTTGTAGTAGAGGATGAAGTTGATCTTAATAAGATCAATGTTGGATGTGCAGTAAAGGTTTACGATATCACATTTGATGAAGAGATGGAGTTCAAGATTGTTGGTTCTACAGAGGCGAACAGTCTGGAAGGAAAGATCTCTAACGAATCACCAGTTGGTCAGGCTCTGATGGGCAAACAGATCGGAGATGTCGTAACTGTAGAGACACAGGCTGGAGTAATGGAGTACAAGGTACTGGACATCAGCCGTTCATTATAAGAGACAGGCAGATACCCGTCGAAGAATAACAAGGACACAAGACTCAGGCCTCTCTTACACGGGAGGTCTGAATTCAGATAAGGAAGGAGAATAAAAAAGTGGCTAAGCAGCAGAACAATGGACAGGAACAGGACGTGAACCAGTTAAGAAAGGTTCGACGTGAGAAATTAGCAGACCTTCAGCAGAATGGAAAAGATCCATTTCAGATTACAAAATTCAATCAGACACATCACTCATTGGAAGTGAAGAGTCTGTATGAAGCACATGAAGCAGAACTTTTAAAAGACCACCAGACACCAGACGTAGAGGGAATGAATGAAGAGCAGGCGAAAGAGGTTCTGAAGAAAGATTATGAAGAGAGAAGAAGTATCATGGATGCCAATCCGATTCATGTATCTATCGCAGGACGTATGATGTTCAAGAGAGTTATGGGTAAGGCTTCTTTCTGCAACATTCAGGATCTGCAGGGAAGTATCCAGGTATATGTTGCAAGAGATGCGATCGGAACAGACTCTTACACAGATTTTAAACGTTCTGATATTGGTGACATTTTCGGATTAGAAGGATTTGCGTTCAGAACAAGAACAGGAGAGATTTCTATCCATGCAGAGAAGATGACACTTCTTTCTAAGAGTTTACAGATCCTTCCGGAGAAGTTCCATGGATTAACAGATACCGATACACGTTACCGTCAGAGATATGTAGATCTGATCATGAATCCAGAGTCAAAAGAGACATTTATCAAACGTTCTAAGATCATCAAAGAGATTCGTAACTTCTTAGATGGACGTGGATTTATGGAAGTAGAGACTCCGATGCTGGTAAGCAATGCAGGTGGAGCGGCAGCAAGACCATTCGAGACACATTACAATGCGCTGAATGAAGATGTGAAACTCCGTATTTCTCTGGAATTGTACCTGAAGAGACTGATTGTCGGAGGACTTGAGAGAGTATATGAGATCGGACGAGTATTCCGTAATGAAGGTGTAGATACACGTCACAATCCGGAATTCACACTGATGGAACTTTACCAGGCATATACAGATTATGAGGGAATGATGGAACTGACAGAGAGTATGTTCCGTTACCTCGCAGAAAAAGTGTGCGGAAGCGCAGTTATCAGCTACAACGGAACAGTTATCGATATGGCAAAACCATTCGAAAGAATTTCTATGATCGATGCTGTTAAGAAGTATGCAGGTGTTGATTTTGCAGAAGTTAAGACAGACGAAGAAGCTAAAGCATTAGCAGATGAGCATCATGTAGAATATGGAGAACGTCACAAGAAGGGTGACATCCTGAACCTCTTCTTTGATGAGTTCTGTGAAGAGAAGATGATTCAGCCAACATTTGTAACAGATCATCCAATCGAGATTTCACCACTGACAAAGAAGAATCCGGAAGACCCGAATTATGTAGAGCGTTTCGAGTTATATGTATATGGACGTGAGATGTGTAATGCATACTCAGAGTTAAATGACCCGATTGATCAGAGAGAACGTTTTGCAGCACAGGAAGAAGCATTTGCAGCCGGCGATGAAGAGGCAAACCACACAGATGAAGATTTCCTGAATGCACTGGAAATCGGTATGCCGCCAACAGGTGGAATCGGATACGGAATCGACCGTCTTGTAA
>ERZ773147.2140-NODE-2140-length-18034-cov-4.217142_pt1 | contig 18034 bp, 15 predicted proteins | sample MGYA00580851_ERZ773147 | MGnify/ENA primary metagenome ERZ773147 (study PRJEB29015, sample SAMEA2737818) | human gut metagenome | biome: human gut; feature: human-associated habitat; material: faeces | place: China | collected 2012 ... | reverse complement strand
GTGTAGAAGATAAAGGAGGACAACTCTATAGTTATTTAGAGGCTGACCAGGATGAAGTTTATGCTGATGAGGTACACATCACGAACGTAGTATCCAATTTATTGGATAATGCGATAAAATATTGTACTAAAGTTCCGGAGATCAGTGTTTACACCCGGAATAAAGGTCAGGAAATAATTATTAGTGTGATAGACAATGGCATAGGAATTGCTGCGAAAGAGCAAAAGCTGATTTTCGAACGTTTTTATCGGGTTTCGACCGGTAATTTACATGACGTAAAAGGATTCGGCCTCGGATTATCCTATGTAAAAACTATCGTGGAAGCACACGGAGGGCGTATCGAAGTGGAAAGCGCTGAAGGAAAAGGAAGCCGATTTGATATTATTTTACCATTAACCTCAAAAAAACAAAAAGTAAAGAGAACTTTATTTTTCTAAAAGCGTATATTTTTCAGAGAATTTATTTAAAAACTAAATAGTTATGGAGGAGAAAATAAAAATTTTATTAGCAGAAGATGATACGAATCTGGGTATGCTCCTGAAAGAATATCTGAGGGCAAAAGGATTCGAGACTGTTTTATGCGAAGATGGGGAGGTAGCTTATGAAGCCTTTCTGAACCAGCCTTTCGATATATGTATCCTGGATGTGATGATGCCTAAAAAAGATGGCTTTACCCTGGCTAAGGAAATTCGCCAGATCAACAGCGAAATTCCAATCATTTTCCTGACGGCTAAAAATATGAAGGAAGATGTCCTGGAAGGCTTCAAATTAGGGGCTGACGACTATATGAGCAAACCTTTCAGTATGGAGGAGTTATTACTCAGAATCGAAGCCGTACTGCGTCGTTCTACCGGACTCAAACCTGAAGATGAACAGGAAATCTTCAAAATCGGTAAATTGACCTTCAACTCTAAAAAACAGACCCTGTTCGATGGAGAAGAAGAACAAAAACTGACGACAAAAGAGTCTGAGCTCTTGAAATTATTATGCCAGAATGTCAACAAAGTGCTCGAAAGAAATTATGCACTCAAAAACATCTGGGCCGACGACAATTATTTCAATGCCAGAAGTATGGATGTTTACATCACCAAATTACGTAAACACCTTAAAAAGGATCCTTCTGTTGAAATCATCAACGTTCACGGTAAAGGATATAAGCTTATTCTCTAAAAAAGAAATATTTTCTTTGCGGGTATTCGGAAGAATACCCGTTTTTTATTTGCTTTCCTTAAGGATAAAACTTTAACTTTGTATTTCAGAATAATCACATCGTTGTAACAGTTTGCACGTTGCGACTCTAATAACAAATCGATAGAAATGAAAATAGCTATTGCCTGTGACCATGCCGGTTACGAATACAAAGAAAAATTAGTGGCATTCCTTCGCCAGAAAGGTTATGAAGTAAAAGATTTCGGTACACATTCTGCTGAAAGTATGGATTATCCCGATACTGCCCATCCGATGGCTGCTGCTGTTGAATCCGGCGAGTTCGAGAGAGGAATCGCGCTCTGTGGGAGTGGGAATGGGATTTGTATGACTGTCAATAAACATCAGGGTATCCGGGGTGCACTCTGTTGGACGACCGAAATCGCCTGGTTGGCACGCCTCCATAACAATGCCAACGTATGTTGTATCCCTGCCCGTTTTATCTCCTTCGACGATGCTCAGGATATCGTCGAGCGTTTTCTGTCTACCGAATTTGAAGGCGGAAGACACCAGAGAAGAATCGAGAAAATTCCCCTAAAATAAGGATTTATATTCTGTTTGAAATAAACAACTAGCGGCTGTCTATCGGAAGAATCAATTTTTTTTCTGTATATGAGAGTTTGATATTTGAATAGACATGTTTTATTTGTTTATCATAAAAATTGAAGGTGGTGATTTTATTTGATTTTTTAGGATTTGATTTTAAATATTCGGCATTTGTAAAATGGTGACAGGGCTAAAAAGAATGGTTTTAATCCTTCCGGTGAATGGAAGTAAAGCACTGGTGATTACGGAAGAGAGTGGTTAAATAAAGGTTAAAGCTCCCTATTTTGATCCGATCACAATCGCAGTTTATTAAATTCGCTCATCTTAAACTAAAATTATAGTAATATGATGAAATTCTCTTTCCTTGCTATTCTTATAATGGCTCTCATGTCATGTAATAATGCATCTAAAACTACTGTACGGGTTCATCTCGACAAACCCCAAGGTGAAATCAAGCCTCAGTTGATAACCAAGGATTCTACTTACGTGATGGCTTTGGATTCGACGAATACTGCCCTTTTTGTGATGGCTGAAAACCTTAAGCCGGGTTACGCTACCGTTGTATTGGGTAGAATGCAGGTGCCGGTTTATGTTGAACCGGGCAAAAGTTTCGACGTTTCTGTAAAATTCGAAGGTCGTCGTATGATTCCTGCATTCACCGGTGAAGGCGCTAAAAAAAATGAATACCTGAATAGTCCGGCTTTACGGTTTAGCCCCGATTATAAGTTGGAAGAAGCTGAATTTTTGGCCTCTTTAGACGAACAAATAAAGAAATTGAATGAAAATTTGGATACCCTGGGATTCGACCCGCAGTTCAATCAGTTAGAGAAAAAAAGATTGGCTTATATGGTTTATGGACCGCTTCCTATTTATCCCCTTTATCATCCCTACTATGCACAGGCTCCTGATTTCAAGCCTACCGATGCTTTCTACAATAAATTGGTTTCTGCAATTACCGAAGATGAAGCTTTGATTGGTATGAATTGGTATCAGGAGGCGTTGATCGGTCGGGTTCAGGCGATGGCTGCTAAAGATCTGGAAGATCGCGATAATCTGACTTTCACGAAAAAACAATTGGATTACGTTGAACAAAACTTCAAAAATCCTGCAGTTGTTGAATATTTGGTCGATCAAATCGTTACCGCTTATGTGAAAGATTCCGGTGTCGATCATTTGGCTGAAGTTGCTCCGGTATATAGTGCTAAAGTTACCGATCCTGCAAAAAAAGCTAAATTCGACGAATTGTGTGCAAAATGGGCTAGAATTGCTGTTGGACAGCCTTCACCGTCTTTCAAATATCTCGACATCAATGGCAAAGAGGTTAGCTTAGCCGATTTGGCCGGAAAATATGTCTATATCGACACCTGGGCTACCTGGTGTGGACCTTGCCGGGGTGAATTGCCTCACTTGAAAACTTTAGAAGAAAAATACGGAAAAAAGAATATTTATTTCGTAAGTATTTCTTGTGACCGCGACAAAGCAGCCTGGGAAAAGATGGTAAAAGAAGATAAATTAGGAGGTATCCAGTTGCACAACGGTGGCGACAATACTTTTATGGATGCTTATATGATTACCGGAATTCCTCGTTTTATCCTTTTGGATAAAGAAGGAAAAATCATCAATGCAAAGATGACCCGTCCTTCAAATCCTGAAACAGCTAAAACTTTCGACGCTCTGGAAGGAATCTAATCAGCCGTTTTTCAAATCGGTTGTCCTCGAATGAATACCCCCTGAAAGTTTTATTACAAGCTTTTAGGGGGTATTTATATGTCGAAATAAATGAGTTGGTGTATTTTATAAACTCATTCTATTTATCTTTTAAGTTACTACCGTTGACTTATCTTCTACATTTTTGTAACTGTTCAAACCTCTGTAATTATTTAAAAACCTACATTACCATGGATTAGTGTCACTTCGTTCCGGATCCGTATCTCCTTTTAGGTTGGCAAGCCTTGGATTGTGGTTGGTAATCTCGATCCGGAATGTAGTTTCGTCAACCGGTATCGAAGATGTGCCGATCTGCACGGCGCTGATCGGTCATCTCCGGCTACGTTAATCTTTTCCCGGCTTTGCCGGAAAATTCTGTGTATATCGGTGGAAAATATCTTCCAGCTGATAAACTTCTGTATGCAATGCGATAATCGGACAGCGGCGAACGGCAGCCTCGAAAAACAAGGCTTCCCGTGGATCTTTCCCTTGAGGGGAAGTTAAACGCCAGCAGTTCGGAGCCTGTTGTGAGGTGTGAGTGAACAGTTCGCTTTTACTTAGCCAGTGTGTATCGCTTCCCGGGCTGAATTCAACGCGAAGTACCATCCCTTCGTCTGCATGTGTACAGATCTCTCCGATCGGTCGGTCCGCAACGATTTTTCCCTGGTTAATGATTATTACCCGGTCACAAATCGCTTCTACCTCCTGCATAATATGGGTCGATAACAACACCGTCTTCTTTTTTCCGGTTTCTTTGATCAAATGCCTGATCTCTTCCAGTTGGTTCGGATCGAGTCCCGTCATCGGTTCGTCCAGGATCAGAATCTCGGGATCGTGCACCAAAGCTTGCGCTAATCCCACTCTCTGCCTGTATCCCTTCGATAATTGTCCTATTTTTTTTTGAATTTCCGGCTCGAGTCCGGTTCGCTCTATGATCGCATTCACCTTGGCTACAGGCCGGCCGACACGATAAAGCCGGGCCACGTGAAGCAGATATTCCCGGATATACAGATCCGGGTAGAGTGGGTTTTGTTCGGGTAAATAGCCGATAATCGCTTTGATTTTCAGCGGATTTTCACGCAGATTCATCTCCTTGATCCTTACTTCTCCCTGATAGTCGTTCAGACAGCCGGTAATGATTTTCATGGTAGTAGATTTACCGGCTCCATTAGGTCCTAGAAAACCGCATATTTCACCTTCTTCCAGCCTGAAACCGATATCGTCCAGCGCCTTTTGCCGGCCATATGCTTTACTGACATGCTCTAATATTACCGACATATTCTTTTCGATTAAACGCGACTCTGTTTTTATTTAAACCAACTGTTCACATCCTCATAATTCAGAATGTGGATGATCGTTTTGCCGTCTGCAGTGAAATTATGATGTTTACAGGCAAAAAGATTACCGGTCATTTCATTCATTTCCTCACAGCTGAGTGCCGTATTGTAACTGATTGCCGAGGCCTTTGCCAAAGCCAGTACCACCCGTTCTTTCATCTTCTCCCGGATACTGCCCTCCGTGTTTTTATAATGTTCGATCAGTTCGATCAGCACTTCCTTCGCCCGGGTATAAGATAAGTCCGGTGGGGTGGCATGTATGACATAACCGTTTTTACCGAAAACATTTAATTCGAACCCTAAATATTCCAGGTCTGCAAGAATTTCTCCTACCAGCATAAAATCGCCTGCCGACAACTCCAGTATTTCCGGGAACAGACTCTTCTGCCCCGTTACCTTTTGCGTATTCAGGGTCGTCATATATTTTTCGAATAAGATGCGTTCGTGGGCTCTTTTCTGGTCGATCAGCATCAAACCGCTTTGTACCGGCGTAACGATATACCGGCCTTTCAGTTGGAAATAGCAATTCGTATGCGGTACCACCGGATTGATATTTTCGGTCATTTCCGGTATCGAAGTCTGAATCGATTCCTCCTTTTCCTTTAAGCCGTCGAATAAGATATCCCAGTTGGCCGGTGCTTTTTCCTGGTGAAAACTGCTTGCTGTGCGACTGGGATGTTCGAAATCCGAATCCTGTGGATTAAGCTTACTGCTGCTGTAATTGAAAGGATTATAGTTCGGATTATAGTTGATTCGCGGAACATAGGGGGCTGCTGGCTTCTCCGTAGGAATGAGTTCGATACTTCCAGCCGTATCGAAGTCCAGGGGAGGAGTGATATTGAATTTTCCCAGGGCTTCCTTGATACCTGCCAACAGGATTTGGAAAAAATCCGTCTCATTCTGGAATTTGATCTCCGTTTTCGTCGGATGTATATTGATATCGATTAAAGACGGATCCACCGTAAAATAGATGAAATAGGAGGGGATACAATCCACACCGATCAGTCCCGAATAGGCCTCCGTCACTGCTTTATGAAAAAACGGATGCTTCATAAAACGGTTATTGACGAAAAAATATTGTTCGCCATAAGTCTTTCGGGCTTGTTCCGGACTGCAAATGAAACCTTTGATATCTACCAGACCCGTGGCACAATCGATATTGATCAGTCTCGAATTGATCGACTTGCCGAAAATATTTACGATCCGCTGACGTAGTCCCGAAGGGGATAAGTTGTAGATCACATTTCCGTTGTTCGACAAACAGAAGCTGATCTCCGGATTCGTCAAAGCTACCCGCAGAAATTCATTGGTAATATTGCGCAATTCCGTCGTATCGGATTTCAGAAACTTCCGGCGGGCAGGAATATTATAAAAGAGGTTCCTGACCGAGATGTTCGTACCTTTCGGACAGCTGACAGACTCCTGATTTTTTAGTTCCGAAGCCGCGATAAAGATAGAGGTGCCCAATTCATCTTCTTCCTGCCGGGTTTTTAATTCCACTTCCGATACCGAAGCGATAGAGGGAAGGGCTTCTCCCCGGAATCCTAAGGTGTTGATACTGAATAAATCCTGTGCCGAAGCGATTTTTGAGGTTGCATGCCGTTCGAAAGCCATCCGGGCATCCATGTTCGACATGCCTTTCCCATCGTCGATCACCTGTATGATCGCTTTCCCGACATTCTTCAACACTACCTGAATATGCTTAGCTCCTGCATCGATCGCATTCTCCATTAATTCCTTGACAACAGAGGCAGGACGTTGTACGACTTCTCCTGCTGCTATCTGATTGGCTACTGAATCGGGTAAAAGATGAACGATATCCATATTGATTGATGTAGTTAAGCTAATGTGCCGTTATATGATAGGACAAAGATAATGGATATTTGTCAAAGTCCCAGAAATCGCAGGATACCGTCCGGATTCTTTACAAACACATAAAAGGCCATGATGAACAACAACGTCAGGATCATAAACAAACGCAGCGCATAATTGCTATTCAGCCCGTTACGGTTCGCCTTCCGTTTTTCATACTCCTGTCTGAATTGTCCTTTTATATTCGGGATATAAGTTTTATCGTCGTCCTTTAAGCCGAGTTCTGCTTTTACCCTGCGCTCCCGTTCTTCCCGTTCTTCTTTGGCAGGATCCCAGTAGCGGGGTTTCAGATTGAATCTTCTGTATTCCGGTTTTTTAAATATCAAAAACATAATTACTACTGATTTTCAAGGTTATGATTTAAATCGTCCGATGGGGTAGAAGCTGCCGATGGCTTCGGACGTCCGCCGAAATGTTGCCCTATCCATTTCGGTACGATAAAAACACCTACGAACAGATAAGGATAATAAGTGATCAGACGCCATACGATGGCCATAGCGATCGCTACACCGGCTCCTCCTCCTATAATAAAGGAACCCAGATATTCTTTAAATACGAATTCGGCAAAACCGCTTCCTCCCGGAGTCGGACTGATCAGCATCATGATCCACATGACGAGTTGTCGTGCAAAGATAAGAAAATGTTGCGCCCAATCATAACGTCCGAACCAAAAAGCCACGAGAATGGCGTTCACCACCCAATACCGTGCCGTCCATGAAAAGAAAGTGGCTCCGAAAGTCTTCAGCCAGAAAGAAAACGGCATATGACGCAATTCGTAAGAGTTACGGATGATATCCGAACCTGCTTCGTTGGCACTGTGCCGCCATTTACGTAAAAGCTTTAATTTGAAACATTTCATCAATAGATATTTCAGCCCCCGGGGATTCTTGAAAAGTCCGTAACTCAGAATTAAAAGATATACCAGCTTGATCGAATAGACGCCCACTGCAAACCAGATCAGGCTTTTGCTTACTCCTGAACTCACTCCCGACATCTCCCACAACCCGCTCGAATCCACGCAAAGCAGAATAATCGGAAACATCAGAATAAAATAAAGCTCGTCCAGAAAAGAAGTAGCCATGACAATAGCCGAGCTGCGTCCTACTTTGATCCCCTCTTTATTGACAAAAAGAATAGCGAGACTGGTACCGCCGATCGCTGAGGGAGTTACCGCCGAGGTAAATTCCCAAAGAAAAATAATCCGGATCGAAAGAACCCGGATACGGATAACGTACCCCAGATCACGGATAAACATACACATCACTGCTACGGAAAGCCAGAACACCGAGCTCCAGCCGAAAGAAATTTGCTCGAAAGCAGTGAGATCGAATTCCCGGTATAGCATATACGACACAACACCCAGACCGATAATGACCGGGTAAATGATCTTATAGGGACTGATCTTACGGGTTAGTTTTTTATCTGATTCTTCCATAAAACGAATAATAAGAATTCGATAAAACAATAAAGTCCATAAAGTTAATGGAAAGTTTCCTGATAAGGAATACCTTCGGTCATAAACTTTATGAACTTTACAAACTTTAAGAACTCTGGAGTGGAGAGTATCGGGGTCGAACCGACGACCTCTTGCATGCCATGCAAGCGCTCTAGCCAACTGAGCTAACCCCCCATAATTTTCTTTAACGCTGCAAAAATAGAATAATTCCCCAAATCCACCAAATAATCTTCGGAATTTTCTGATAAATCAACTTCCCTTCCTTATCTTCACCTTGATCGGATAATGATCCGAAAGCGTGATATCCTCCCGGATATAACCCACCGTATATAGTGTCGGGGAATGTAAGACGTAATCGATGCGGAAAGAGGGAAACTCTCCGATGTAAGTATTGCCGATGCCCCGGCCTTTTTCAATAAAACTATCCGTTAACTTCCTGCTTAATTGCCTGTAAGTATAGGAGAGAGGAGTATCGTTGAAGTCGCCGCACAATATCACAGGATAAGGGCTTCCGTCGATATGCCGTTGAATTTCCTCCGCCTGATGTGCCCGGTTTTTGTTCGCTATCATTAAGCGTGTCGTGAGATTCTTCACCCCTTCGGGGATATCGTTACCTTTCAGCCCTGAGCTGATTTCTTTCATAAATTGCCGCTCCTTCTTGCCCAGCTTGTAGGATTCCAGGTGAACACTGTACAACCGCACCGTATCTTTTCCTAGCTTGAAATCTCCGTAAATACAAGAACTGCTGTAACCAGGGGCGAAAGTCAGGTGTCCTTTGTGCAGAATCGGGAGCCTGGAAAAAATAGCCATATCCTTCTCGATATAATAATAGGGGTAGGTATGCAATTGTTCGATTACCGTTTTCCGTCGGTCCGGATTCCCGTTCATTAGAAATTCCTGCAAGCAGATCACATCCCCGTCGAATTTATTCAGATAATTGAATAATTTTTCCCTCGTGTTTTTCTGATTACTCCAGCCATACACATCGAAATAACGGATATTGTACGACAAGAGCGACAAATCGTACGAAGCATCCCCTGTTTCGGTTTTCGCTGTCCCGTAGTAAGTCCTGAAAGTCGGATACCCGATCGCAATCACGACTACAATCTGCCAGGTCCTCCGCTTCCAACGGAAAATCCAGTACAGTAAAAGGATAAAATTGCCGATCAGAAGATAAGGATAAGCCAAACCCAGTAACGAAAAAAAGACAAAGGTATTGGGGTTGATTATAGGGGAAAGATATGCTCCTATTAACCCGAACGCAGCGATCAAACTGACGATATATACAATCTTATCCAATATTTTCAGCATAGTAGGGAAAACACTTCTGGTTTGATAAAGAACTGCTATCTGGTTTACTTACCTCCATAAAATCAGTTTTTAGCCTTGAAGAGGATTGCTTTTTCTTCCCGGGTCAGGCTTTCGTAACCCGAACGCGAGATTTTATCCAGAATCTCGTTGATTGCTCGTTCTTCTTATGGGCATTGTATTCCCGGTCGTTCATTTCCGAGACATGCTTCTTATACCTCACCCTCATCTTCTTCTTCCGCTGGAAGAGCCGTCCGATCCCTTCGAAAAAATTCACGATTCCTGAAGCAAAGTCCCGGTTTCTTCTCACTCCCACGATAAAGAACCACCCGAACAGGGCTCCGCCTAAATGGGCGATATGTCCCCCCGCATTTCCCGAAGATATACTCATAATATCGATCAGGGCGGTAAACAACGCCAGATAAACCAGTTTCACCGGTCCGAGCAGGAAAATATAGACCTTATGTTGCGGCAGATAAGTACATACCGCAAAGACGATTGCCATCACAGAAGCCGACGAACCGATAGCCCACGAGGTCAGCCGTAGCACCGGGCGGGGGAAAGGACTGATTTGAGGCTCACTGAAATAAGGGAAAATATTATAGGCCGCAATATACAGCAAACCTCCGAATAGGCCACCCAAAAGATAGACACCTGTTAATTTACGTTCCGTAAAGTAATTCAGGAAAAAACTCCCGAACCAATAAAGCCATAACATATTGAACAACAGATGTAAAAAATCGAACTGAGTAAACATATAGGTGAAGATCGTCCACGGACGGCTCAATAAATACTCCGGATCTGCCGGCACGCCGATCCATTCCAGCAATGTCGGATAAAATTCTTCTCCTTTCCCCAACAACAACATCATGATATATATCAACTTCAAAGCAAGAAAAATCCCGCAATTGATATAAATCAGACGGGTGAGAGAAGAACCCTTCCGGAAAGAATTTTTGATCCCTTCCCGGATTCCTTCTGAAAAATTTCCGCCGTAATTGTTGTAATACATCATCTCTTAATAGAACCTTCGCCTGTTTTTACTCCAGTATTTGACCATAAAGAAACCGAACAACATCCCTCCCAGATGAGCGAAATGGGCTACATTGTCCGTTGCGCTATTCTGCATGCCCAGGAAAAGCTCCAGCAGACCGTATCCCAATACAAAATACTTTGCTTTGATCGGAATAGGTATAAACATCAGATACAATTCCGTATTCGGAAACAGCATTCCGAATGCCAGCAAGATACCGAATATCGCTCCCGAAGCCCCGATCATCGGGACATTTACTTTCAGTTCTACGATCTGACGGAAGAGTTGTTTCCCTGCTACAATGTATTGTTGCGAATCCGGATTGTTGGTCCAATTATCCACCACCTCCCACACCCACTGGGCCGGATGGCCTAGCTGACGCTCCACAAGCTGCGCTAAAAGCGCAGGAGAAGGCGCATTCTGGAAGGCATAATATTGCTCCATCAGCCGGTGGATTTCCAACCAGCCGACCGCACTATTCAGCAAGCCCGCTCCGATACCGCAGACAAAATAGAAAATCAGAAAACGCTGCGTTCCCCATACCGATTCCAGTATCCGGCCGAACATAAAAAGAGCGAACATATTGAAAAACAAATGCCCGAAAGACCCGTGCATAAACATATGTGTAACATATTGCCATGGGCGCCAAAAGACAGATTGCGGCAAATGAAGTCCTAATAGATGGGCTGTATCCACATGCATCCGGCTATCGATAAACATACTCAGAAAGTACATCACGATGTTCAGAATCAATAAAATTTTGACAGCAGGGGTAATACCGGTAAAAGGACGATAGTTTTGCATCATTGTTCAGTTTTGGATTGTGAATGCTGATCGGTTCGTGGCTTGGGCCTTTGTATAGGTCTCGAATCTCTGCGCTGATCCTGTCTCGGGCCGTTACGGAAAGGCCGTTGTCCTCCCCGTTCTCCGTTTCTTTCATTTTTTTCGTTACGGGGAGTGTTAGAGTTTCCATTTTCACGATTATTATTATTTCGTTGCCTGGAATGACGCTTCTTCTGCTTCTTTTCGTCGAAACGGTTCAGGCTTTCTTCTCCCACGCCGTCCGTATATTTTATATCTGTCGGGGTATTTCCGCTTTCTTCTACCGCTTTTGGAGGAATAATTCCTTTCCGGTTCATCGCGATGATTTCCTTTACCCGTTTTACCGGAATCTGGATAAAAATACCCTTCCCTTCTTTATCCGTACTATAAGACGTCATCTGACCGAAGATATCCGTTTTTTGATGGTAAAGCAAACCCTCTCCCGTATTTAAAGTAATATTGGTCGAAGGGAAGTCTTTCTGCGCATCGACGTACGCATCCACTTCATAGTTCAGACAACATTTCAGTTTCCCGCACTGTCCGGCCAGCTTCTGAGGATTCAGCGAAATATCCTGATAGCGGGCGGCTGAGGTCGACACCGAAATAAAATTGGTGATAAAAGTCGAACAGCATAATTTGCGTCCGCAGGGACCGATACCCCCGATTCTGCCTGCTTCCTGACGTGTCCCGATCTGTTTCATTTCGATACGGATATGGAAAGTCTCCGCCAACACCTTGATCAGCGTCCGGAAATCCACCCGGTCGTCTGCGATATAATAAAATATAGCTTTTGTTTTATCTCCCTGATACTCCACATCACCGATCTTCATATTCAGTTTCAGGTCGGCTGCGATTTTCCGCGAACGGATCATCGTATCGTGCTCTAAAGCAATGGCTTGTTGCCATTTCTCGATGTCGTGGGGTTTGGCCTTCCGGTATACCTTCTTCAGCGGATTCCGCTCGAGATCCACCCGTTTGATCCGGATTTGTTCCTTTACCAGTTCACCCGATAAAGATACCACCCCGATATCGTGTCCCAAGGCTGCTTCAACCGCCACGATATCTCCTGCTTTTAAAGCTAGTTTCGACGGATTGCTGTAAAACCCTTTCCGTGTATTTTTAAACCTTACTTCTACGATCTCCGGGGCACAATCCGTCGCAGGCAGATCTTCCAGCCAGTCGTATACCGTCAATTTCCCCGCTAGCAAACGATGGTCGATTACCGGTACATCCCGCCGCGGATGCTTCGTATGAAGTTCCTGAATTTCCTCTTCTTCCTCTTCTTTTTTCGGGACTGTAAATTCCCCGGCTTCGATAATTTCTATCTCTTCCGTCTCTTCGATCTCTACGGCTTCCTCCGTCGGTTCTCCCGGTTGTTCACGGGGCTCCCCGGTCGAAGGCCCCGATTGCTCAGGCGTCGCTTTGCCGTTTACTTTTTCTTGCCCGGGCGAAACGAATTCTTCTTCCTGGCTTATATTTTCGTTATTGTGTATATCGTTCATAAATTGATTTTTTCATTATATATTATTGTACGTGAAAACAGTTTCAATTGGGTCTGATATTTTGCATGACTTTTATGCAGAGATCCGTAAAAATGATTTTTGCATTTCCGTTCCGGCTGATGTCGCTATAAGCACGCTCGAACTCGTTGCTCAATGGAATGACATTTCCTTCATGTACATAAGGGGCAAAGCGTTGTGAGAAATTTTTCTCCCGTTCCGTCATATAATTCAGTTGCTCCAAACCGAAATTCCGGACAAAATTTTCCCGGATCATCCGTGAGGCATGCGCTAAGAAATTCTTTTGCCTTTCTCTTCCAAGGCTGCATATTTACCGGAAGCATTTTTCTTTCCCAGCACAGCCGCATGAGGCTGATAAATTTTTCCTGGTTGTAAATTTGCTCTTCTGTTTCGTCCAGCAACCGCAGGGCTTTATACCAGTTTCCCGAAGCCACATGGGCATATTCTTCCGCTTTTTGTGCAGCGATTCCTTTTTCAGCTATCAGCTGTCGTTGTATTTGCTCCTGATGCAGGGGAGGAATGTGAATACGCTGCAAACGCGATTGTATCGTATTGATGATCTGTTCCGGATGCTCCGAAACCATCAGAAACAATGTCTTGTCGAACGGCTCCTCGATGATCTTTAACAGTTTGTTCGAGCATTCCGGATTCATCTTTTCCGGCAACCACATCACCAGAATCTTATAATCCGATTCGAATGATTTCAGGTTCAGCTTACGGAGAATATTGGCACTTTCTTCGGTATATATCGCGGCTTGTGCATTATCCTCTACTCCCATTTCCGTATACCATTCTTCCAGACCGAAATAATTCGTCCGCATCAGCAGACGACGCCATTCGTTGATATATTCATCACTGACCGGGCTTTTTGTTTTCCGGACAACCGGAAATACAAAGTGCAGATCCGGATGGATGTATTTCTGTATTTTCTTACACGAAGGGCATTCTCCGCAGGCATCTTCTTTTTTATCACCTGTGCAAAAGACATATTGGGCGAATGCCAAAGCCAAAGCCAGAGAACCGTATCCCGTTTCTCCGGCAAATAGTTGGGCATGACTGATCCGCCCTGTCCGGAGAGAGGTGATCAGTCTTTGCTTGATATCTTCATGTCCGATTACATCCTTAAACACTTGTATGAATTTAGGGGTAAATCATTGATTCAGTTTAATGCCTAATTCCTTGAATTGCTCGGCCGAAATCTCCGACGGAGAATCGATCATCACATCCCGGCCCGAATTGTTTTTCGGGAAAGCGATGGTGTCTCGAATGCTGTCCAGGCCTGCAAACATAGAAACCAAACGGTCGAAACCGAAGGCGATACCACCGTGAGGAGGAGCGCCGTATTTGAAAGCATTCAACAGGAAACCGAATTGTTTTTCAGCTTGCTCCGGGGTAAATCCCAGGCATTTGAACATCCGTTGCTGCAATGCTGTATCATGGATCCGGATAGAACCTCCCCCTACTTCCACGCCGTTGATCACCATGTCATAGGCATTCGCTCTCACATCTCCCGGCCGTGTTTCCATCAAATCGATATCCTCTGGATTCGGAGAGGTGAACGGATGGTGCATCGCATAAAAACGTTGTGTCTCTTCATCCCATTCCAACAACGGAAAGTCGACGATCCATAACGGTTTGAATACATTTTTATCTCTCAATCCCAGCCGGTTTCCCATTTCCAGACGAAGCTCACACAACTGGGGTAAAGTTTTGTTTTTCGCTCCGCATAAGATTAGGAGCAGATCGCCCGGTTGAGCTTGGCAGGTGTCTAGCCATACTTTCAGCTCTTCGGCCGTATAGAATTTATCTACCGACGATTTTATGCTGCCGTCTTCATTGTATTTGACATACACCAATCCTTTCGCTCCTACCTGCGGACGCTTCACGAAATCGGTCAGCTCGTCCAGCTGCTTACGGGTATACGAAGCACAACCCGGGACACAAATCCCTCCGATATATTCTGCACTGTTGAATACTGCAAAGTCCTTGGTTCGGGCCAGACGGGTCAGGTCTGCGAATTTCATACCGAAACGGATATCCGGTTTGTCACAACCATATTGCTCCATCGCTTCATGCCACGTCATCCGCGGAAATGCCGGGATATCGATGCCTCTGATTTCTTTAAAAAGATGGCGGATCATATCTTCGAAAATACCGAGCACATCTTCCCGTTCTACAAACGACATTTCACAGTCGATCTGAGTGAATTCAGGTTGACGGTCTGCCCGAAGGTCCTCGTCCCGGAAACATTTCACAATCTGATAGTATCGGTCGAAACCGGCGACCATCAACAGTTGTTTGAAAGTCTGCGGGCTTTGCGGTAATGCATAAAACTGTCCCTGATTCATCCGCGAAGGCACCACAAAATCACGGGCTCCTTCGGGAGTACTCTTGATCAATACCGGCGTCTCTACCTCCATAAATTGCTTGCCATCCAGAAAATTACGTACCAAATGCGCCATCCGGTGACGCAATTCCAGGTTCCTGCGCACCATTTGCCGGCGTAAATCGAGATAACGGTATTTCATCCGGATCTCGTCACCCCCGTCCGTATTGTCTTCGATAGTAAAAGGAGGTATCTCCGAACGGCTCAGAATCTTTACCGTATCTAAGATAATTTCGATCTCTCCTGTAGGTATTTTATTGTTTTTACTGGCTCTCTCCACCACCTTACCTTGAATTTGAATCACAAATTCCCGTCCTAACTGTGCCACTTGTTTTTTTATCTCTTCAGAAGCAGATTCTTCTGCCACCAATTGGGTAATTCCGTATCTGTCGCGGAGATCGATAAATGTCATGGCTCCCAGGTTTCTGATTTTCTGAACCCAGCCACTCAAACAGACATTCTCGTTTACATTTTCAATCCGAAGTGCTCCGCATGTGTGTGTTCTGTACATTATATTTTGTTTTTATAAAGTGATATATTAACAAGGGGGTATAAGAACCCTATTTACCAATTGGCGAAAATACTAAGAATTTATCAAATAATAGAAAATGAAAGGGAAAAATGCTCCCGATAAATTCGTATCTTTGAAACCCGTTTAAATCGGATTTGCCATGAACTATATTGACATTGTTATTCTCTTGTTTTTACTATACGGCGCTTTCCGTGGATTCTCGAAAGGATTGATTATCGAGGTCGCCACTTTAGCCGGGCTGATATTGGGGGTTTTCATTGCCATACGCTACAGCCCTTTTACCGAAGGGATATTGAAAGACTTCCTGAATATCACGTCCCGTTACTTGTCTTATATCGCTTTGGCCGTTACCTTCCTGTTGGTTGTGATTGCAGTCTATTTGCTGGGGAAGATGTTGACCAGACTGGTCGATATTATTTCGTTGGGGTTGGTCAATAAACTGCTTGGCACCCTCCTCGGTATCGCAAAATATTTCATTATGGTTTGTGTACTTTTAATGATTGTCGATGCTTTGAACGATAAATTCCATTTTATCAGCGAAGAAACCAGGGAGAACAGTTTGTTATTCGATCCTTTTCTTAACTTTGCACAACAGATGTACAACACGATCCGCTTTTGAAACGATATAAAATAGAATACGATGAATTTTGTTGATGAATTAAAATGGAGAGGCATGATTCATGATATCATGCCGGGAACAGAAGAACTATTGGCTAAAGGACAAACTACGGCATACGTAGGTATCGACCCGACTGCCGATTCTCTGCATGTCGGACATCTGGTCTCTGTGATGATGATGAAACACTTTCAGATGGCCGGGCACAAACCGATTTTTATTATCGGTGGAGCTACCGGTATGATCGGCGATCCTAGTGGCAAATCACAGGAAAGAAACTTATTGGACGAAGAGACTATCCGTAAAAATATGGCCGGGATCAAAGCTCAGTTATCCCGGTTTATCGATTTCAACTCCACTGCTTCCAATGCTGCTATTATGCTGAATAACTACGATTGGATGAAACAATTCTCATTTCTGGATTTCATCCGTGAAATCGGTAAGCATATTACCGTCAACTATATGATGGCTAAAGATTCCGTAAAAAAACGCCTCAGTAGCGAGTCGGCCCAGGGTATGTCGTTTACAGAATTCACCTATCAGCTGGTGCAGGGATACGATTTCCTTCATCTGCGTAAAAACTACGGTTGTATGTTGCAGATGGGAGGTTCCGACCAATGGGGAAATATTACTACCGGAGGCGAATTGATCCGTCGTAAAGAAGGGCTCGACGCTTATGGCTTGACCTGGCCGCTGATGACCAAGAGTGATGGAAAAAAATTCGGGAAAACCGAATCGGGGAATATCTGGTTAGATCCCGAACGTACTTCCCCTTATAAATTTTATCAGTTCTGGTTGAATACCACCGATGAAGATGCCGCACGTTATGTCAAAATCTTCACCATCCTGCCTCCCGCTCGGATCGATGCTTTGATCGCTGAACACCGGGAAGCTCCGCACCTCAGGAAATTACAGAAAACCCTGGCAAAAGAAATTACTTGCCTGATCCATGGGGAAGAAGCTTACAACCTGGCCCTGGAAGCCTCCCAAATCCTCTTTGGGAATGCAACCTCCGAGACCTTGAGGAAAATCGATGAAAATACTTTCCTGTCCGTATTCGAAGGGGTTCCCCAATACGAAATTGCGGCGGCCGATTTAAAAGCAGGTATCTCCATTGTCGACTTCTTAGCCGATAAAACAGCCATCATGTCTTCCAAAGGAGAAGCCCGCAGAGCTTTGAAATCCAATGCTATCGGTATCAATAAAGAAAAAGTACAGGGTGAAGAAACCATCATCGGTGAATCTCACCTCATCGACGGAAAATATATCCTCGCCCAAAGTGGCAAAAAGAATTATTTTCTCGTAATCGTTAAATAGGGATATTCAGTAAATGTCCCTAAAAAGTAAGATGGCATATAAAGTTGATAGAGTATAATCACTTTATATGCCATTATTATTGCCCTTTTTCTGTGTTTTTTCACATAATCCTATCTTGTTAGACACGACGCTTCGGAAGAGGTCTGATGACCCCTTCTGGTTCTGTCGGTAAATTTATGTCATGCCGCTTTATCCGCCCGGTTCCTGATTTTATCTATCATCAGTATGGCATTTGCCGTATGTATTCCAAAGAAAATCCATAGGATTTCCGTCTTCCTGTTCCGTGCCTTTATCCTTGAGAGTGAGTAATGCTGCTTCTGTGTGCCGAAGCTGCCTTCAAGCCTGGTGGCCCTTTCTTTGGAGAGTTCACTTCTGA
>ERZ773147.2136-NODE-2136-length-18068-cov-27.331039_pt1 | contig 18068 bp, 16 predicted proteins | sample MGYA00580851_ERZ773147 | MGnify/ENA primary metagenome ERZ773147 (study PRJEB29015, sample SAMEA2737818) | human gut metagenome | biome: human gut; feature: human-associated habitat; material: faeces | place: China | collected 2012 ... | reverse complement strand
AAATGCCCAATTCAGTTGTTTGCTTCCCTAATTAAGTTTTCGGACGGCCTCCCCCATATACTGCATTAGCCGGGACATCCTTTGTAACCACTGCATTAGCAGCAATGACTGCATTATCACCAATTGTGACTGGTCCAAGGACTTTAGCACCAGCAAAAATACTCACATTGTTTCCTATTGTTGGGCATCCATTCCTTGTAAAGCCAATAGTTACTTGTTGAAAAATACTACAATTTTCTCCAATAGAATTAGCAACAACCATGATACTAAAACCATGACCTAGCATCAACCCCTTGCCTATTTTATTTTCAGGCATATGAACCATCACTGTCTCATCTGGTTTATAGAACCAAAATAGAACTTTTCTAAAAAATCTCAGTTTACCAATTCGAAGATAGAAATTCGTTCTAAACTCATGCTGAAAATTCATTGCATAACAAAACTTCAAAAAATAAGAATGCAAGTTTGGCATATCTTGACCTAACAATGTATGATCTATATCTGCAAATATTTTCTTATTTCGTTTGACCCACAGCCAATACCACCAAAGAATAATGGCAGACAAGAATAGTTCTAATCGGATAAATATAAATTTCACCATCATTATGCTCCAAAAAATTTTAAGTTTTTTCTCTTAGGTATCTGCATTAAATCCATCCAAAAAGGAATCGGGTCTTTCTTGTTAGAAACGAACACTTCTGAATCTAGCCCAATGAATGCGATAACGGCTAAGAGTAGCACTATCAATGCAAAAGCAATGATAGAGCAAATGTTCTTTTTTTATTTACTAACCATTTTACCATTACGATATATAATGGCGTTAACTTACTCTTATTTTGCTTTTTAAATAATGAATTCTACACTATGTATCAAATGATTAGAACCACCCAAATGATATTTATAAGGCTCATTTCCTCTGGTAAAATCAAGGATATTTATCTCCTTAGACTCTATCTGTGATGTTACATATTCATAAACAAGTAGCATTCCAGGAGAGTACCTGATAAACTTCTCATTGGTTCCTACTGCCATTAAAAGAATTTCGGAATGATGCTCATCAAATGCATAATTGAAGAAAGCGGCAAGTTCATTGTCTATATAAGCTGTCATAAAATGAGACACCTTGTCAGCTTCGAATGGAAGATATGAAGGAAATCCTATCTCCATCTTAGATTTTAGAGCTCTCTTCAGATGTCTCAACCAATCAACAACTGTTTTAGCTTCATTCTTCTTCGCTACTCTTTTGGCACGCATACTCTTACAGATTTTCAAATCTGGCTTATCATCAAAAGAAAATTTTATGTTCAGTCCATCCTTTAATAATCTGTTTCGAGCTGTTCGAATATTCTGTCTAGAATTTTTAGAAAGTAGTTTTTTATATTTCTCACTGTTTTCTGGTAAAGACAAGTTAACACAAGTGGTTACAATATCTTTATGCAAAGAAAACGAAGTAGAAACATATTGATAGAAACGAGTCTGTTCCTTCAGTTGTTCCAAGCAGAATTTTCTAATTTGCCATTTGTCCTTTACATAGTCAAAAATAAACTTGAATGTCTCTGATGGACAATCATCATAAACAACATTGAGATAATCACTCCATCCGCGCCTTCCTAGTAAGTAAATACCAGGTTTATTAACTAAATTTGTTGTTTTAAATATAATCCATAACGGACAGATTAACTGTAATTTGCCTCCTCCATATACACAGAGGAAAACAGAACCATATCGGTCCTTTTTCTCAGGCATAAACTTCATTATACACTCATACCAATGATATGATTGATAATAAGTCATGTCTTCTCCTTTTTCCAACTGATTCCACTCTTTTTTTAAAGAACCAAATTCTGAAGGATAAACTTCTTTAACTTTATATTCCATATCCATATTTATAATGTAACATCAATACCTTCAACTATTCTCGAGAGAGAATTGAAAAGATCATCTCCCACAGATACAAATTATATTTCTTTACTCTATAGTATGCACCTACAGCCATATTCATATCTTCCTCCATCTTCCTAGAAAGAATTTCACCAACCATAGGGGTAATGCTACTCTGTTTACCTACTTTAAAGCAGTGACCTAAATATACCCATTGCTTTATTATATAGGGCGCTCCATCATTAACTCCCACCACCATGTATTCGCACACCACAAGGTATTTCCATCTTTGGTAATATTACCATTTAAATACAACGCAGAGGTCGATACGAAAACTTAAAATTATCTGAAAGATTGAATGAAGGGGTAACTTGAACACCAACATTAAAGTATTTAGATAAACTTAATCCATATCTCATCAAAACTCCCCAATAGCTGTTGCCATTGCTGGTATACAAATCTAAACCAGATGCCAATGAATTGCTCAATCCGTACTGGAAAGTAGTATAAGCCTCCTGAGCATTGATTCCAGGTCTAGCCTTTGGATGTATAGGCATACATTTTATTCTGTCCTACCGTCTTTGCAAAATAAGGAATCTGAGCCTTTACACAAGAACTAGTAATACACATACACACTATCAAAAAAAACCTTCATATTAATAGAATTTATATAATTTACTTGGGATAAACAAAAAAGCTAAAACACATAACACTTTCCTTCGTGAAAGATATCTAAAAGAGTATATAGCTGATCTAAGTCCTAACTTGCGATAATATGAACCATATTTTGCCATAAAGTTCTGGTAAGCAGGAATTCCAATTCTTCGAAAAGAATATATGTAAAAACAATATTCTGAAATTGCATCATATAAAATAGCTTTATCCTTACAACACAAAGAATTCTCTTTAATAAAATCGAGCCAAGATTGAATTATTTTTTCAGAATCATATATAGATTTCATACTTACTGAAGACATAATGTTTCCATTTGTCCGAACTAAGTAACGGTAAATATTCAGATTAATGATTTTAACATTCTTTGCTAGGAAAAAAGCGCGAACTGAAAACTGTTCATCTTCATACCATATGCCTGGATAAAATGATAATAAGTTTTTTTCTAGAAAGCTATGGCTATATACATATCGCTGAACAACTCCTATGTTTATCTTATGATATAAATATTTTCCAGAACACATTTTTCCATACAAAGAATAATATTTCTTTTTAAGAAAAGGAGATTCCGTACATATAAAACTTCCTGCTTCATTGATTCTGGTTAAGCCAAAGCCCAAAATATCAGAATTCTCATTTTTTACAATCACAAGTAATTTATTCAAGATGTTATCTTCTATCTTATCATCACTATCAACAAACCAAATGTATTTTCCTTGTGCAACCCTCAAACCCTCATTTCTAGCTACGCTAAGACCTTGGTTACTTTGACTAATTACAGTTAAATTCGTATGACTGCGCTCAAATTTGTCAACAATAGCCATAGAATTATCAGGAGTACCATCGTTAACGACTATAACCTCAAACATAGTCTCGTCGGTTTGTTGATTATAGATGCTTGATAAAGTACCATCAATGTACTTTTCTACCTTGTAAACGGGTATTATTATTGAAAGAATGATCATATTTAGAATTGTTTAAAATATAATAAGATGCGACTATATAATAAAAGTTATAAACTAAAGATATTCTAGGAATTGATGACATAGTATCAAAAATCAAGAATCCCAAAATACACCATCCTAAAGATTTCATTTTCTTTTTAAATACATAAACAAAAGCAGATATGTATAAACTGATGTAAGCAATACATCCTAATAACCCTTGATCTATCATTAGAGGAAACCAAGCACTTTCTGCTCCATATAACTCTTTGTCATACATTTTAGCTATATTAAAAGTATAAGAAATACCATTACCAAACCAAAACGAATTATACATATATGACATAGAAATTTCAAACTGATTAATTCTCATATCAGTATTGCTACCAGAAATATTGTCTGTTTGAGTTATAGAACCAATAACTGTTTCAAAATATGGAACTAAAAAAGGCAAAACCAAACACGAAAATAAACCTGCTAGTATAAAATTTTTAGCTTTATACTTTCTTAAATCTATAAATGGTATTATTCCTATACAAAAACCGATAATAGCACTTCTTACTCCTGTAAAAAATAAATTAGCCAACAGAAGTGAAAGTAACCATATAGAAATACGTTTTATATTACCTTTTTGTCTTAAATAAAGAAGGAAATAGAAAACAATATAACAAAATCCTCCTAATGAAGTATGCATGTCAAATAAAGACTGTGCTCGCTTCAATCCATAACGCACACCAGTGACAAAGTTAAAACTATCTGGATAGACACCGACTTTAACAAATAATTCTGACAAGATATTATATCTGAATATTGTTTCAAAAAGTCCATTTAAAGTCATAATCCCAGCTAGTACAATTACTACTTTAAGATAATACTTTGCTATTTTCTTATTTTTTTGAAAAATATCAATCAAAATAAACAATGTCAAATATGAACTGATCATAAGCAACATTGTTGGTGTATGCTTATCTGTTGAAAAGTAATTACTTAAGAACAGAGAACACATCATACAGAAAGAACCAATAAAGAAAAGGCTCTTCCTTATTGAATATACTAAAGAACTATAATTTTTGATAATGTATACCATTAATATATATAACTGTAAATATAAGGAAATTGGTTGGCTAAAGACTTCCATAATTCCCAATATTGGCGACAATAACAATGTTAAAATTATACCTTTCTCAAATGATTTTACCAAATAGAGAAAAAGAACTAGCAAGATTAAAATGGCCATAACGAATAAATGTTTTTAATATTCCTCTTAAACACAGAATCTTTTATCATAAACAAAACTAATGAATAAAAAAAGATAGTTAAGAATAAAAGAATTGTAATATTTACTATTTGACTAGCAAAACATGCAAGCCAAGAGACACACCATCCAATCGCAAAAGCAATTAGAATATAGATTAAAATATCTTTCAATTGCTGTACATAGCTATATGGAAGTAATTTTCTGGTAGCCCAAACATTTATTAGAGAACCAGTAATATTTATAAATACTTGAGCAATCGCTAGACCTAAAACACCATACTGGAAACCTATTACAAGATAAATACAATAGACTACCTTTTTGGGAAGCTCTAATTTTAAAACCATTCCTGTTCTTCCAAGAGCTTGCATCAAACTAAGGCTCATCTGTCCAACAGGTCCCAACATAATACCAACAATTAATATTTTAAACAGCAAAGAACAATAAAGCCATTTCTCTGTCCATAATAAGACTATAATATCGTCAGAAGCAAAGCTCAAAAATGCAGTTAATGGGGCGATCAACATCACTAACAAACGCATGATTTCACGGAATTTTTCAGTTAGCATCAATTCGTCATCTTGATACTTTGCAAGTACAGGAAGGGCTACTCTCTGCACAATTCCAGATGTTACACCATCTACATTGGTACATAAGCCATTTGCTTTTGAAAAATAGCCCAGTTCATTCTTGCCTATAAACTTACCGATAACAATGGAATAAACCTGACTAAACAAAGTACCAATCAAGTTAGCGCCCAACAATTTACTTCCAAAGCTCCATAACTTTGCTAATGATTGTTTATCAAACTTTTCCTTAGGTATCCATTTGGCAAATATCCAAAGCAATATAACACGAATCAACGATGCTAAAACAGCCTGCAAAGCCAAAGCGTAAACACCCATACCATGATACGCCATGACAATAGCGATAATACCTGCTGGGAGTTGAGCCGACAAATTGATGATTGTCTGAAGGCGTATATTTAACTTAGCTGTCAAGATTGCAGTTTGGACAATACATAAAGAGTTTAAGATGACATTTATGCCAACAATCTTAAGCAAAGGTATCAACAAAGGCTCCTTAAACCAAGCAGCGATGCCTGGAGTGAATATCCATAATAGAGCATAACAGACTAAACCTATCACCACATTAAAATAAAACGCTGCAGAAAGGTCTTTCTCTGTGCGATGCTGATTTTGTATCAGTGCATTTGCAAAGCCTGCTTCGATAAACACATTTGATACAGCTATGAAAATAGCAGTCAATCCTACAACTCCATAGTCATATGGAGTCAACAATCGCGCCAAGACTATTCCAATAACGAAACTTACAGCCTGACTAGATAGTTTCTCAAAGAAGCTCCAAATAGCAGCACTTACTCCTGTGTATGATGCCATAACATTTTATTTATTTCGTTAAAAACTGCTTGACAGGCAGTTCCATTCTCCTTAATACCTAACAACTTCCAATACTTATCTACAGCCATGCTATATTTTCTCCCATCAAAATTACGAATATTGCTTAATAACTGTTCTTCTGTTTCTGAGAACATAAAAGGCATCTGATTAGGAATTAAATAGAGTCCTCTGTCATACGAATCGTAATCTGGTGCATACAAGAAACAAGGTTTTCTTTGCACAGCAAATTCTGTAGAAACAGATGAAAAATCTGTAATCATGACATCTGCTGCACAAAGCAAATCTTGCATATCATCATATTGAGTTACATTGATGACATAACGAGACAAATGCTTAGCAAAGATGTCGGGAAGAGGAAAGTTTGCTACATTCGGATGAAATCTCAAAAGTAACTTCCATTCACCCCCAAACTTTTCTTCTAATGATTTTATGAGCCTTTCAGAATCAAAGCCATAATTATCGATTTCTGTAAGAGATCGAAATGTTGGTGCATATATCACCAGCTTGATATGTTCTTCAATATGATACTTAGCAAGAACTCGTTTTCTCAATGAATCATATATCTTCTGATTAAAGAAATCATCATATCTAGGAGTTCCTGCTTCAAGAATTTTACCAGTTGTGTACCAAGTAGAATGACGTATCCATTTTGAGAAATAGATACTTCCGCTCAGCATTAAATCTGTTTGACGACAATCCTTGATAGCACTATCTATGTAAGCTTTGTTCAATACAGCAACACTGTCTTTCTCAGACTTTTTGGGTCCTGTTCCATGCCAAGTTTGGATATATAACTGTCCCTTACGTTTGTTAAACGAACTCATTCTGATATTTGCGACCAACATCTTGCAAGTAGCCAGCATATATATATGCTTTAGAGAAAACGTACGGATAAACTTTATACCACTATATTGATTTCTATAAAGTTTTGGATGGTTTACTACAGCAATTAACTGTAACTTGCCATCATAGTTGTGCTCTGCTACATAAGTAGCAATAGCCTTAGGATTGCAGTTAAAATGAGCTCCATTCCAACTTATAAAACAAACCTTATTTGAAGAAACAGGAAAAATCTTACAGCATATTGGATAAAGAACATCCCATCTTCTATGCTCCCATCTCCACTTTATTCCGTGAAGAATTCTATGTAAAGTTATTTTTCTATATTGCATTATAATGTTATTTTTCGAGGAAATGTTTAAGTATATTATTCTCTTCTGATTCTAATAACTTTTTATCAAACTTATAACTCAACTTATGTATAAAACAAGAATCCTTTATGAATTGATAATACTCTGGTGTATATTTACGAGAAAAGCTAAAGAGAAGAACATGAGGATTCATATTACAAACATACGGCATATTTTGCCAAAGTTCCTTACATTGCTTATCCTCTTCAACCAAAGCAGATAAAGCAAAATGGAACATATAGTAATTAATAATATAGTTCTTTCTTTGCCAATAATTAAACATCCAGTTCTTTATTCCACGCAATATTGGAGATTCCTTTTTGCTATGAATAAACCAGCTAGAACACTTTATTGGAGAAGCCCAATCAGGAAAAAGATGGCGCTGAAACATAAAATACTCACTCTTATCAATTACTTCTGGAAATGAAGATGTCAAGAGACAAGTTGCATCTAACCAATATCCACCATTTTGAAGTAAAAGACAAGTACGCAGCATATCAGAATAATTCGCTTCGGGAATAATACCCTCAGCATGCTTTTTCTCTATGAATGCGGGCATCTTAACATATTGAGTCAGATTATTCTCATCCAATAAGATAAGTGGATGTCCACCTGCATTAGCTCTCACACTGACCAAACATCGTTTCACCAATTCTGGTGCATTCTCCCAACCTTGTTTCCAATACATAAAAATAGATTGGTTTTCTACTACATCATGTGGAGGTATCACTTTTTCACATTCTATGGACATATAAGCCCACTTCAAATGTCTTTTTACCCACTTATAGAAGAACCACTGTTGTTTGGTAAGATTCAACTCCCTAAAATATAAAAAATCAGGAAGCCATCTAAAAATCAATTGTACAATATTCATAGTCACTATTTTTGGAAAGGCAGGCTACATGCAAAGAGCAGAAAAGTAGCTTATAAAAATGTGCCCCCATGCACTTCGCCTGCCGTAATTATTTTCTACTTAAAATTCTAAATTCTTTTTTAATGTTTGATCTTTCTCTTCAAGTATTGAAAGGAGATACTTGCCATAGTCATTCTTCAGCATAGGCTGAGCATTCTCTCTCAACTGTTCTGCGGTAATCCATCCCTGGCGGTATGCGATTCCTTCCAAGCAAGCCACCTTCAAGCCCTGGCGCTTCTCCAGGACTTCAATAAAGGTGGATGCTTCAGAAAGAAAATCATGGGTTCCGGTATCGAGCCAGGCGAATCCTCTTGCCATGGTCTGTACCTTCAGCTGTTTATCCTTCAGAAACTCCTGATTTACGGTGGTGATTTCCAATTCACCACGAGCGGATGGCTTGATATGCTTAGCTACATCTACCACCTTGTTAGGATAGAAGTATAAGCCAACCACTGCATAGTTGCTCTTAGGCTCCTCAGGCTTCTCCTCAATGCTGAGGCAATTGCCTTGCTCATCGAACTCTGCCACACCATATCGCTCTGGATCACTGACACGATAACCAAAGACGGTTGCCTTGTTGTTCTGTTCAGCATCTACTACTGCTTGATGCAGCATCTGATTTAATCCTGCACCATAGAAGATATTATCGCCTAATACGAGGCAAGCGGAATCATTACCAATGAACTTCTCTCCGATAATGAAGGCTTGGGCTAAGCCATCTGGTGAAGGCTGCTCAGCATACTCAAATTTCACACCCAGTTGGCTACCATCGCCTAAGAGTCGCTTGAAACCAGGCAAGTCGAATGGAGTTGAAATAATCAGAATCTCACGGATACCAGCCAACATCAATACTGATATTGGGTAGTATATCATTGGTTTATCGAAGATTGGTATCAGCTGCTTGCTGATACCCTTTGTGATGGGGTACAAGCGTGTACCGCTTCCACCTGCTAATACTATTCCTTTCATGATTTCTTCGCTATTCGTTTATTATTATCTGATGTTTGAGACGTATGTTTTAAATAAATAGAGTTCTACCATCATGTTTCTCTACCCAATGTCTTTCATTTTTGAATCCAAGACCTTTTCGATACTGTTCGTCAAAAATAGAAGCCAAATCAGTACTACAAGCAACAAGATTATCTCCTTGACAAATATCAGAAGTTATCTCACCAGTAAGGTATCCTCCACAAATTTGAAGTTCATCAGAGCATAATACATGTCCATGTAAATATTCTCTATCGATTAGAAAATCAATAAAGAACTGAGGCTTTTTGTTCATAGCCTTAAGAGTTCGTAGGAAGACATCTAAATCATCATATTTAATGGCCCAAGGATAACTTCCTCCTTCTTGCAACTCTAACAAAGAATTCAAATCTGCTTGTATTTGACCAAAAGACTTTTGAGTTACAATAATAGAAAAATCTCCATCTTTGTACTTGGTTGTGTCTATTGTGTCAATTATGTTTCCATGTTCATCTTTAATAACCAAAGGAACCTGCTGATAAAACTTTTCTGCAACTCGCCATGTCTGCTTATAAGCATAACCTATGCTACGATTGAAATCTTGAAGAATTCGTGTATATGCTCGGTCAGGATCTCTAAACGGCTCATTTATTTTGTAAGCCTTAGATTCTATTATAAAAGCCTTATCTTTCCACAAAATTAAAATATCTTGCTCACATTTATCTACATAATAACTAGTATAGCATTTTATGTACTTACCAAAGACGGACTTGAATAAGTTGACTATATTATTTTCCAGCAATTTTCCTTTTTCCTTTACATATTTGGTTCGGTTCTTCTCTAACTTGCAACATAATTCCTCCAAAAAAGCATCAATCGCATGTAAGACTTGCTTTATTTCGAAAACTTGATAAAGACCATCTTCGAGATTCAATATAGGGGAACGATACAGCGGATTATCTGTTGATGTATAATAGAGAAAAGCAGAATCTGCCACCTTAAAAGAAAGCACAGACAAAATTTTCTCCACCTTGTCCAAAGGCAAATCTTTATCCTCTAAGTCTGATGCTTTGAAGCGATTCTTTATACCATAATCTGCGACAAAAGTATACATAGGAAAATGACTTTTACCCAATGTTTTTATCTCTTCAGGAGCCTCATCTATCACACCAATTTGTAAGGTTGTATATTCTTGCCAATTAGAGCGAATTTGAGATATTTCAGGATTTGGGAAACTCTTTAAGTTATCTTCACACCATCTATCTAAATTATCATAGAAATGAAGGAAATCAATAGTCCTTAGCCCAATCTCTGTTTCGATTATAGCATCTAATTTTTGATATAAATCTGAAATCCAGTTTATAGACTGTTCTTCAAAATTCAGAGGCCCTAGATTGAAATATGACAGAAAAGACGGTATTGCCACTTCTCGTTTTTTCTTCCATTCATTTGTAATCTCAGTTTCTTCTTTTGGTAGGAATATTTTAAAATACTCCGTTTCTATGGAATTTAAGTGATTTACAATATACGCCCAGTCTTCTTCTGTCCAATTCACTTCCTCGCCACTCTTCGTTGTAGTTACCAACAGACCTGCTAGATAATACAATTGTCTCATTGGAGACGATAACATGCGTACTTCATCTTGAGCAAATCCCAATGAAGAGGTTTCAATCAGTTGAGTAAAATGTCCAAGGATAATTCGCTTATCATATTTTGTCAAGAACAGTTTTAGTTCATTAGACAATCTTTTTAATTCTTCCATATTTCATCAACATAATTTCCTGTAGCTTTCGGCATTCTGCTCCATACGAAGCTGTTCAGAAAGCGACAATATACTTTCATCAACCCATTTTTTTACAAGTGGATTCGTATTATGCTCCAACTTTTTTAAGCATGCTATCTTTTTTTCTAATAGAGGTATTATGGAGCCTACCCATGAGTAAGACCCCATATTACTACTGAATTCAGATAAAATATTCTCTTGCTCTTTAAAGTTTTCAAAATGCTCCAATAACCAATAGAAGAACTTGCTAAATGAAGGCTCATCTTTGTCTGAATAATCAAATACAGGAGCTAAGTAGGCAAGCCTATAAGGCAAGCAACCTTGTGATTCCTGTAGGCAAACATCCTTGATAGTATCTATATTGCACTGGAACAATGGTCCGGCTCCAAAGCCATCGCCACTACCAAGATCCTTACCTCCAAAATACCAAAAATCAGATTGTTTATTGGACATTTCTTTTAATATATCAAGTAATATATACTTTTGATACTTCGGTAACAAAGTAAAGTATAATTGATCATTAACACGAAAACTCTCATAATCATGAATTACTCTAAGTAGTTTTTGGTTATATGCTACTGCAAAAGCCATTTCGTCACCAGATTCCAAGATGTTTTTAACTACACTTTTGACACTATAAGCATCTACCGTTGACTTCTTGCAATCGTAACCCAATAGCAACTCTTTGGTCAATGTTTCCATTGGTTCCTCTAAAATAATAGACGAATACTCATGGGCTATAATATAATCCAACAATATGTCATCGCAGTCAGCCACATTCATACGAATATAATCGCAGATTTCAAACATTCTTTCCACCGTGTCTATAGCAACACGATAGAGATATTGGCGCAGAGTCTTTTTAGGGGAGAGTTGCTCTTTTTGAATCAAGCCAACAACCTCTTTCAAAACACTCAAATCTTGGGTCTCTGTGTTTGCCTTCAATACTATATACTGCTGAAATTTCTTTAAGCGATATATAGATTGCAAGAAACTCTCTTTAGCTTCACTATCTGGCAAAGAGAAATAAAGGATGTTAAGAAAACTACTTTGATAATCTGGGTCTTTCGTTGCTATAATTTTGACTATAACACCAAAGAACTCCTTAACCTGTTGTTTTGTCAAGACATTTGATGTAGCACGAATAAATGCAATTTCATTAGTTTGATTATCCAACAATCTCAATACAAGTTCTGAGTCTGAGTATAATCTCTCATCTTGAAAGCGTTTTGCAATAGGCGTAAAATATTCAACAGCATGTGTCATTTTATCTTCAAAGGAATGTTCCCTATTTTCTGCATAAAACGCAGCATGAGTCTCTTCTAAAGCTAACAAAAAGTCCTTTGCACTAAATTGTCTCAACCACCCATCTATTTTAGCCTTTCTTTCTGTAGATAGTCTGTCTTGATTATACTTCCTCAATTTCAATAGTTGTTTGTGCATCTCTGGCCATTTATTGCCACGAACTTTAACTACTATATTTATAAGCTTTTCCAACAAGTCATAGCAACCTGACCGCAAACTAAGATCATATACATGACTCACAATAATGTCCGCAATTTGATTGACTATATCTGGTTTAGATTGCAAAAGCCGATTTATTATTTTAATACATCCTTCCCAGTACTCATATATATCAACACCCGTAGGCTCAAAATCCTTGTAAATTTTTCCATCTATATGCTCATATCCAGCGTTGCGAGAAAAATGAGAATAAGAAAATGCACTATCTATAACCTTTAAAATGATAGGGGTGTATTCATCTCCCAACTTTAGCAACTCTTCTATCACATCCAAACGTTGGCGTAATGTAGTTTCAGTTCCTGCTAAAGCCACATGAAAAAGTTGGAGCAATTGTCCTGTTGCATTATTTGCCCACGATTCATTTTCTGCCAAGGAAAACTTCGCCAATAAAAGGGTTGCCTTACGGAAAGTAGTCTCTGGCATACTTAATTTTTCCAAACACCAGATATAATTGCGACGCACATCACCTTTGATTATATTTTTAGCCCAATCTATAGACTGAGGCATAATGACATCAAAGAGACAATTCATCACAGCGACTGGGTTCACTGTTGATATAGCGAGGAAGAGCCGTGAACCAAAGTCTGAACATACTACTTCCTCATAGTGGAAAGGGGCTCCTTTTGCCATCAGTCTTTCAAAAAGAAATTTTGCTTTTTCATTATCTTGCATATTTTTAATACGCTTACACAAAGCTCGCTTCATTCTATTTGCTTGACCTATATTCTGAATGGCATCCAAATCGTTGAGAAGCTGTACCAGCCTACCTTGTCCGCAACTTCGGAACCATTGACCTACAAGCCATACTGCGAGAGGTAAAGGACGTACCAATAACCAACAAGAGTTTTTTTCTATCAGTTCTTTTTGAATGTATGTATTTACCAAATTCTCAAAGATGTCATCTATTCTTTGATTGCTATAATTCTCTAATGGTGTTATAGACTTGTTATACTTAACCAACTCATAATCATCCGTAAACTCCTGTTCATATCCTAGAGGTTCAAATAACGATAATGATTGCAAGGCTATACGAGCATCATTATCTATATTTTGATAACCACACATTCTTTTCCACAGCTCATCTTCATTCATCAAGCTTGTAACACCTTTCTCTCTATAGGATTGAATCGCCTTAATTGCAACAACAGGGAAACCATCAGAAAGATTTTGTATCTGCTCAACAACACTCTCAGCTTGGCTACCCATCAAACCAATTTGTTCTTCTATATATTGATTAACAGACTCTATCAAGTCTCTGCGATGCAAAATCAAGTGGTTCACTCCATACTGTTGAACAAGTCCTTCGGTATCATTATAAATTCCAATAATCTTATAAGATGTATCTATTTCAGAACGTAACTTGCTAATTCTACTAAAAGCATCAGCATTACAATCATCAAGTACTATGATTCCCACTTCATCTTTCCTTTTCCGCAGAAATATAGATAGGTCATTAAGCAGTCTTTCATCAGATGCATTGCTACAGTAATAATTATGGGCATTATCTTCTTCTTTGAAAATTTCGAACATCATTCGGCTCTTGCCAAGACCGGACAAGCCCAAGAATTGAATGAGTTGATAAGGCTCTTCCAATATCTGATGCTTTATTTCATCAAACATTGGGAAAGTAACATAGGCTATACCATTCGTTTTGAATGAGTCTACGAAATTGTTCATTTTTAATAAAAGAGAAGGAACTGTCATTGTTACATTCTGCTCGACAATATTATTATCGCCTATAACCGAAGCAAAATTATTGCTTTGGTTATTACTTTGCCGAACAACAGTTTGTTCTCTTTTAAAAAGTTTTCTCAAAAAAGACTTGAACCCCATGAATGTATTTCGTCTTTATATCTGATATAGGTAAAGAGAAGTCCGATACAGCCAATAATAGCTGTTATAACAGTACAGATTATTTGTGTTTTTGTCCATCCATTTACCTTTTTGGGAAGGACAGAAGATTTCTTCCCTTGATAAACTTCATTTTTGTTACCTTTGATGTCTGCTTTTGATGATATACCTGTACCTTGTGATACATGATTCTTATCACCATCAATCTTTATCACATTCTTTATATGTTCCATTTTGAATATAATTTTATATTACAAATCTGCTTGATTGCAAGCGATTGGTAAAAACTCGTAAATATTTCATGCTTCGTATCTTTATTATAATTTGATAATCTCCCTTGCCAAGCTCGGAGATTAATTATCTAAAATGGTTGCCCTATTATAGGAATGTCTAAGTCACTTGTTAAGCCATCCATCATATTATCATCTAGAGGACCCTCAAAGAATCTTCTGCTAGCCATATCTACGTGCAATACAGCATCTCCTGTATAGCCTAATCTGTTCTTTGCTACAATTATCAATGCAACATTATGCATGTCATTACCTTTTTCGTCTTGGTAGATATGATAATATTCAGGTCTATGCACAAAGCAAACCACATCACTATCATCGCAAATAGTTCCACTATCTCTAAGATCTGTCAAAACTGGTCGATGCTCAAAACGCTTTTCGTCCTCAGCATTTCTATTCAGTTGAGAAAGCAACACTATTGTAATGTTGAACTCTTTTGCCAAGGCTTTTAATCTCCTCGTTATATAGTTCAACTCCAGATATCTGTTTTCTGTGAACCCAGTTTTTGCAAAAATCAATTGTAGATAGTCGATGAAAACAATCTTTATTTGATGTTCTTGTACCGATTCTTCGACAGTTTTACAAATGTCATCTATAGTGTAAGTCGATTTTGTATCCAGATATACTGGTGCGTTTACTATTCTAGATAATCCCTTGTCCAATTTTTCCCATTCCTCTGCAATTAGTTGACCACTAAGCAATGTTCTATACTTTATGTTAAGCGTACATGCAATAAGCGTATTAGTACACAACTGCTCTGTGCTCTCTAATGAAATATACAGAGAAGGTATATTCTTTTCAATTGAGAGATTCCTCAACAAGTTGAAGGCAAAAGCTGTTTTGCCCATACCTGTTCGCCCTCCTATCGTGACAAGAGTACCTTCAACAAGTCCACCAAGAACTTCATCAAGTCTTTCAAAACCTGTTGACAATCCAATCAAATGGTCTTGGGGTGCTTCCTGCATTCTTTTTACTGAATTATATATAGTTTCTTTTATTTCTTTCATACTATGTCTTAATTTATATCACCTCACTTACGCTCACCTCATCCATAATTTTCCGCCACAAATCCTTGGTCATGGCGATAGTGGGGGAGACGCTGAATTTATATTGCTTGCCAATAGAACGCAAGTTGTATACCACATTATGGCGACTTCTTTTTATTTGTTCTGTTTCATCGGCATTTTCTTCCTTGGTGATGATAGGGAACATATATTCTGTGTCGGAGGTATATTTGTCAGCTATCTGTTGCATTGCCTTGTCCCATTTGATCGTGACAGCAGGATTGTTGTCTGATGTATGGGAAATGTAGGTGAGCATTCCGTCTTTAACGTTGGATTTCTTCAGATATGCCATGTCCACATAGTTCATGCCTCTTGCATAAAGTGAGAACAGGAACATGTCTCGAGCGAAATCCTGCGACTTATTAAGATTGAGAGTTTGCAAATAGCGCAACTCGGCTATCGAGGGAAACTGTTGGACGGCAAGTTTTGGCGCTGGTGTCTTGTTTACCAGGCGAAAGATGTCGTGCTCTTGTATTTTTTCTCTTTTTACAGCTTGCTTATAGAATGCACACAATTGCGACAGATAAAAAGCGGTTGTAGATGCCGACAGCCCCTGTGTTTTCAGCCATGTCTCGTAGTCCAGAACAAACAGATCGTCCCATTTGTCCATAGGTGTGGGATTGTCGCCCATAAACATCAATAGGCGATTGGCCGAATACTTGCGTGTTTCAGCGGTATGCTTTCTACCTTCTTTCGTAAGCTCGTCGATGATAATGTTTACAAAAGTTGCGAAATCGGTCATGGTATGATGTATGAATCTTTAGAACAGATAATCATATTGCGAAAAGATTCTTTGATAATCATTCTCATATCTGGTCTTGTCGTTAGGACTGATATGAGGACTTTTGATAATCTGTTCCATTTCTTGGAGTACCTTACCTCCTTCACGCATGATGGGGTCGAGGTGTTCCTTGAACTGTTCTATGAATGGTGAATAATAGTAGCCAATCTCCTCAATGATGAAGGAATAGATGTTCCATGTGTCATTGAAGGTAATGCGATTGTGTGCCACTTCATCCAAGGCATATTTTCTCAAATAGTCGATGTTTTCTGCCTGCAACGCCACTTCCTTGTCATCTTTCACAGGATGGAAATAGCGGTCTATCAGCACTTGCCGCTCTTGCAGGTTGCGCTTGTAGAAGATTTCCTCGTTGGCAAGATGGGACTTGTCTTGCTCCACTTCCTCAAAATGCTCGGCATGAACACCACTGATAGCTACGCTCAGTCCACCGATACTCATTACCAAGCGGCGGTCTCGGTCAATGCGGATGATGTAACCTTCCAGTCCTGCCATCTCACCAGTGGTGATACGGAGGAGGATGCGGTTGCGAGCATAATAATGGTAAGGGTGGAGAAGAAAACGGATGCGCTCAGGTGAAGTCTCTACGATACGCATGAATGGTCGCATCAGTGAATCTTTGATTTCTGCCACTCTGCCTGTGCTGCAGTTCTTGCACAAATAAGTGCGAGGGAATTTCTTGTCAAGATAGGTTTGTATTTCTTCTGGAAAACCTTGGAAGAAGACCAAACCGCTGACAGTCGGTATTTCCTTGTGCTGTACTTTCTGTTTGCTCCGTTTCTTGAAATACCGTATGGTTTTATGCACAAAATAGGTTTTGCCGTCTTTAATCAGCTGTGCCTCCATGCCCTTCACTTTGTTGTGATGCATAAAGAGATACGACCATGTGGTTCCGTCCGATTGACGACACTTCTTTACCTCTGAACCAGTCTTTACGTCTGGCTCAGTAACGTGGTTGCCCTTTGGAGAAACAAGTTTCTCGTCGGCTGTAGAAAAAGAACTCGTACCATCCGGTTTCATAAATCCTGCTCTACTTTATGTCCTCAGCTGCAACCATACATGATGGTTGTGGAAGCCTAGTCCATTTGTTAATGTTGTGCATGATCTTAATCGTAATATGAGTGCTTGGCATGCAGCCTCTGCACATGTATCTTTATCTTACATTTGTTGCACACTCTTATGGTAAGAGATACAACTTAATGCAAAAGTACGAAAAAAAGTTGGATTATGCGTCATATTTTTTCATTTTCTGTATATCACTCCCCCAGATTTAACACAAATGTTTAGCAAATCTGCCTCGGAAGAACTCTCCAAATGGCAGATTTGCGGTTTTTTCGGCTGTTTTTGCTCTCTTACCATAAGAAAGGGCGAAGTTTGCTAAACATTTTACTCTATCATTTGGGATAGGGGTAAATATAACGATTTATTTACAACTCTTTTAAGATTTTGCTTATAATCCTCTTGTTGGCTTCATTGATGGTTGCTACGTCTAATGACTGCAAGTAAATCTGTGTG
>ERZ773147.2132-NODE-2132-length-18090-cov-11.518658_pt1 | contig 18090 bp, 20 predicted proteins | sample MGYA00580851_ERZ773147 | MGnify/ENA primary metagenome ERZ773147 (study PRJEB29015, sample SAMEA2737818) | human gut metagenome | biome: human gut; feature: human-associated habitat; material: faeces | place: China | collected 2012 ... | reverse complement strand
AAAGAGCGGATCACACAAAAGAGCACATGGGATTAACCACCTGGGCAGATGCACCTGATGGAAAGATTAAGAAAAGCGACGTTACAGTTGCGAAGAATTATCTGAGTCAGGATGAAATGAAGCAGTTGAACCGTATGGTTACTGCATACCTGGATTTCGCGGAAAACATGACCTTGCGCCATATCCCGCTTACGATGCAGGACTGGGAAAAGAGGCTCAACAGCTTCATTGAAATGTTTGACTATGGTATTTTACAGGATGCGGGTAAGGTGTCCGCAGCAATTGCAAAGCTTCATGCTGAGACAGAATTTGAAAAATACCGTGTCATCCAGGATAGATTGTTCATGTCTGATTTTGATAAGTATATGCTGGAATTAGAAGAAAACACAAAGAAATAAGGAATGGATTCCAGGTCGAGACGGTGAAATCCGGCAACTCAACTCCCTGCGAGTGTATGGCAAATTCGTGCTCAGAGCGAATGAATTGTGTAGAAGTTGAGCGGCTTTCACTGTCTCAACTGTCGAGACAGTGGCAGGGAGCAGCAGTGTAAAATTGCCTTGCATTATATAGGTAGAAAAGATCTTATACCGACTTGTTCCCATAGACTTCAATGGTTAGGACCGTGATATGGATGTCAATTTTGCTACAGATTGCATCTGTTTGTATCTGTGAATGCGCGATATCAGAGGTGTGGACCTGTTTCCGTTTTGACAGGATATGTTTCCGCGAACGGGCACAGAACTTGACATCAATCAGAAGGTATCGTGCCATGTGGAGACGGTATGTCTTCTCTCTAAGAAATGCCCAGTTTAAGCGGTGTTGAGGGCAACTTTTGAAGGAAATATATCTAAAAAATTACCTTGAAAAATATTCGCTTGTACTGAAAAATTGAATACGGATGTAGTAAAAATAGACCTTTTGGCGTAGTTGGTATCAGATGCACTGAAAGGTTATTTTTATGATATTTTGTACGTAGAGAGATAATGGATAGCATGCCAGTGAACATACAAAAGAGATTTCGAGAACTCAAAAGTTATTGTTGTTGCTACAAAAGAAAACTGATATAATATTATGCGGGAAAGCAGATTGTTCTGTCGTGTAAATAGTTGGAGGAAATAGTCATGTCAGATACTCAAATAAAAATATCTTATAAGCCATTATGGAAGTTATTAGTTGATAGGAACATGAGTAAAACTGATTTACGTAAAAAGACTCAAATTGCTCCTAGTACATTTACTAAGATGAATAATGAGCAGCAGGTGTCATTGGATATTCTTGCACGTATTTGTGTGGAGTTGAATTGCGGATTTGATGATATCGTTCAGATAGAGTCAGGAAAATAGAATACTTGAATTTGTATAGTTTAAACGGGAAATAAAAGAAGAATTGGAAGTGACAATCAAAGTGGGTGATTTGATTGCGTTTATTTTAAAAAGTGAAAAGATGAAGGGATAGGTGAAAGAAGGCTGTATCACAAAAGAATAGAAGAAATTAGAATGTCAATTATAATAGGGAGCATAAAGGAAGGTGGGTAACAATATGGCTGAAAATCAAAATATAGAGTGGAAAGAGTCATGGCGAGATGAATACCTAAAATGGATATGTGGCTTTGCAAATGCTCAGGGTGGGAAAATATATATCGGTTGTAATGATAATGGGGACATTATAGGTGTAGAGAATTCAAAGAAACTGTTGGAAGATATTCCAAATAAGATTACGCAGTCATTAGGAATTGTCGCGGATGTTAATTTGTTGGAAAAAGATGGCAAAGAATACATTGAAATAGTTGTTCCGGCTTATTCTACCAGTATTTCTTACAAAGGTGTTTATCATTATCGTAGTGGAAGCACGAAACAAGTTCTTACAGGTCCTGCGCTGGAAAGTTTTCTAAATGGCAAACGAGGCGTTACCTGGGATAATATGCCAATTCCGGCATTTAAAATGTCAGATGTTGATGATTCAGTTATTGATAAATTTAAGGAATTAGCAGCCAAAAAGGGAAGAATTGAACCCTCACTACTTGAAGAACCTAAAGAGGTATTGTTGGAAAAACTTCATCTTACATCGGGTGAATATTTGACCAATGCTGCAATGATGTTATTTTCCAAAGATCCAGAAAAATGGCAACTAGGTGCATATGTAAAGGTTGGATATTTTGAAACAGATGCAGATCTCATGTATCAGGATGAAGTAAGAGGCTCACTGATTGAGATTGTAGATAAAATTATTGAGCTTATATATTTCAAGTATATGAGAGCAAAAATCACATACGTAGGGATGCAGCGTAGAGAACGCTACTTTGTTCCGGAGGAGGCATTAAGAGAGACTTTGTTAAATTCTTTGTGTCACTCACAGTACAATTATGGTGTACCAATTCAGATAAGTGTATATGCAGATAAGATGTATATTGCTAACTGTGGTCAATTGCCGGATAATTGGACCGTGAAAAACTTAATGGGTAAACATGCATCAAGACCTTATAATCCTAATATTGCAAGTGTCTTTTACTTAGCTGGATTTATAGAAAGTTGGGGAAGAGGTATTGAAAAAATATGTGAAGCTTGCAAGTCTGATGATTTGCCGATGCCAGAATTTACTATAAATCCAGGCGATATCATGGTGAAATTTACTGCTCCTGAGGAGCGAATCGTTCATGGACCTGGCGAGGTGACTGAGAAGGTGACTGAGAAGGTGACTGAGAAGGTGACTGAGAAAGAAAAAGAGGTAATAGAGCTTCTTAGAATTGATCCAGGATATACGTATGCGGATTTGGTGCAAAACTTGAATGTAAGTCGAAAAACAGTATCTGACAGGATTAAGGCTTTAAAAGATAAAGGCATTATTGAACGTATAGGCTCAGACACAAAAGGTTATTGGAAGGTAAAAGAATAGAAAAAGTTGTAGGTAGAGATGCAAGCCAAATAAAAGTATACTATACATCAACATGATAATTAGGTATAATTCAAATGTACAGTAGGTGCTGGAAGAAGAGAGTCAGAATGAAAACAGATTAAAATCATCGGAGGAGGAAAATAAAAATGGCAGATAAAAATACAGCCGATATTGGATTTGAAAAACAGATATGGGATGCGGCCTGTGTGCTTCGCGGTAATATGGATGCATCAGAATATAAGAATGTTGTTCTTGGATTGATTTTCCTGAAATATATCTCAGATCGATTTGATGATAAGTATCAGGAACTTGTTAAAGAAGGCGATGGATTCGAAGAAGACATCGACGAATATACTTCGGAAGGTATTTTCTTTGTACCGGCAGGAGCGCGTTGGAGTGAGATTGCAGCAAAAGCGCATACACCGGAAATTGGTACAGTTATTGATGATGCTATGCGTGCGATTGAAAAAGAAAATAAGCGCTTAAAAGATATTCTCCCGAAGAATTTTGCACGTCCGGAACTGGATAAACGCAGGTTGGGGGATGTGGTGGATTTATTCACCAATATCCAGATGATTGAACACGGTAGTGAAAAAGATATCTTGGGTCGTACTTATGAGTATTGCCTTTCTATGTTTGCAGAACAGGAAGGTAAGCGTGGAGGTGAATTCTTTACTCCATCCTGCGTAGTGCGTACCTTGGTAGAAGTGTTGAAACCTTATAAAGGTCGGGTATACGATCCCTGCTGTGGTTCAGGTGGTATGTTTGTTCAGTCAGCAAAATTTGTAGAGAACCATAGCGGCAATATCAGCAATATCTCTATTTACGGGCAGGATTCAAATCCGACCACTTGGAAGATGGCACAGATGAATCTGGCGATTCGTGGCATTGAACCGGATCTTAGTACATATGCGGCAGACACATTTCTGGATGATCGCCACCCTACATTAAGAGCTGATTATATTATGGCCAATCCGCCTTTTAACCTCTCGGACTGGGGCGCTGATAAATTAAAAGAGGATGTTCGGTGGCAGTATGGCATGCCGCCTGCCGGAAATGCTAACTTTGCATGGCTGCAGCACATGATTTATCACCTTGCACCGGCAGGAAGAATCGGTATGGTGCTTGCCAACGGTTCTCTATCTTCACAGTCGGGAGGAGAAGGTGAAATTCGTAAGAATATCATTAATGCTGATTTGGTTGAGTGTATTGTAGCAATGCCTACGCAGCTCTTCTATACAACGCAGATTCCGGTTTCGCTCTGGTTTATCAACAAGCAGAAGACACAGAATGGGAAAACATTGTTCATTGATGCTCGTAAGATGGGAACAATGGTAAGCCGTAAGCTTCGTGAACTTACTGATGATGACATCAAAAAGATTTCTGATACTTATGAAACATTTGTGGATGGAACATTGGAGAATGTGAAGGGCTTCTGCACTGTGGTTGATACGGCAGAGATAGAAAAGCAGGATTATATTCTTACTCCAGGCAGATATGTGGGTATTGAAGAACAGGAAGATGACGGGGAGCCTTTTGAAGAAAAGATGGACCGTCTGACATCTGAACTTTCAGAAATGTTCGCTAAGAGCCATGAACTGGAAAATGAAATTAAACATCAATTATCATCTATTGGGTTTGAACTATAGGAGGTGCTTATGAAGACAATAGCACTTCGTTTTTCGGATAATTTTGCGCCTCTTGATGGTACGATTGCAGAACATAAAAAAATGATAGAATTAAATGGTTATGTCTGGTACGGAAAATTAGGTCTGAAAGTTTCCGACAAAGCATGTAGACAAATTATGGAAAATAAAAATCCTAAAATACTTTTGATTCACAGCGGTAAAACAGCAAGGTATTGGGCTTATGTAGACAAGGTCGAAAAAGAAACACCGGCGTTAAATGGTGTTCCTGAATATTATCGTAGTCAGACCGAAATTTTTAACACTTGGTTTAGGGTGCGAAATATTGAAGAAGCAAATAAAAACGTTATGTCGTTATGTAGAGTTGTATCTTCTGGTGCACTATTGTCAATGACGTCAAAAAGTAGCATGAGTCCGTATTTTATTATTGAATACAATGAGGGGGGTGAAGGTAATGATTGAGAAAAAAACTCTCAGTAATATTTTGCAATTCAAGAATGGTAAAAGGAGGCCTAATGAAATAGGAGAGGTGCCTGTTTACGGCGGTAATGGAATTCTTGGGTATGCGAATACTGGAAACAGTAAGGGCTGTATAATAATAGGACGTGTTGGTGCATACTGTGGAAGCGTTTATTATGAAAAGAATGATTGCTGGATTTCGGATAACGCAATAAGTGCATATGCAAAAGGCAATACAGATATTGTTTATGCATATTATCTGCTGAAAGCACAACGTTTAAACGAAAGAAGGATAGGAACAAGCCAACCGCTGTTGACACAAGAAATCTTAAATAATATAGAAGTTCCGATTTTGTCACATGATGAGCAAATTAAGGTGGGCAAATTTCTTGCCAAAATTGATGAAAAAATTGAACTTAATAAAAAAATAAATGAGAATTTACACGCTTGCTACGAGCCATGCGCTGCGTAGCGCAACGCAGACGCCGATGCTTGCATACGAGTATGCTTAGAGGTTTAGCTTTGAAACGTCAATTTTACCAGACATTAGTCTAGGTAGGAGAGCATCTCGTAACTCGGCCAACTTAACATTTTGAGCACAGTTTTTTAGAATTGTTGTGAATAATGGCTGTACCCATTCCCCGAATTCTTTTACTTTTGAATTTTCAGGGGAGAATATCCATATATCATTCACATTTTGCTGGTTGATACCGGGAACTGCAGCTTTCCCACCATTATTAGCAAGCCAGTGGTATGCGTAATCTGTTTGCATAAAGAAATAAGCAAACTCATTAAACCCCCTATCACCGAAATCGAGTTTAAAAACGTGTTCGTTGATAAAGAATTTTTGATATGGAAATCCTTCGCCAAACATTGAAAAGTGCGGGATAAATGTTCCAGGCTTACCACCATCTTTATACAATAAGAGTTCATATCCATTTATTGCTCCAGTTTTCATTTTCGTAGCGAACTCTTCGGGTATAAATTTAGCAGATGAGAAATTCACAGCGCCAAGTTGTTTGACATTTTCTGCACCTATACTTGGTATTCCAGAGGTCACAGCACCTCCCTTAGGTCGTTTACCGGTCTCCAATATATGCGGAATATTGGCAATTTGCACCATTTTCAGAGAAGGTGGTGCAAGAGTACCTACCGGTGTTTCAACTATGGGCTCATCAAAAGGAGTAAAATCCTCGAACCAAGACTTAAAAACAGCCTGCGCTTGCTGCTCTAAATTCTCATTTAACCTAATAACTCCTACCAACGGCAGGAGCAAAAACCAACGGAACTGCCGTTGATTCGTTCTTTGGAAAAAATAAGGAGAACGAATTATGAAACAAAGAATTATGGAAGAGATTGTGCAGCAGATGCTGCCATATCTCGACAACGTGCAACTACAGAAATTACAGGAGGTTTTAGAACATTCACTCTATAACTATGAAATATCTGGCAAAGCTACAAAGACTGTGGATGACAGTCAAGAGCTGATTGATGCCTTTGTGTATGCAAAGCGCATTGAGGGGTGTTCAGAGAAAACACTCAAGTATTATCGAACCACGATAGAAGCAATGACAGTAGCTATAGATAAAGGTGTTCGTCATATGCAGACGGATGATCTCAGGACATACCTCATGGAATACCAGGAGAAACATGGATCAAGTCGCGTGACGATTGATAATATCCGTAGGATATTGTCCAGCTTCTTCTCTTGGCTGGAAGATGAGGATCATATTCTGAAAAGTCCGGTGCGTAGGATTCATAAGGTGAAGACGGCAACCAACATTAAAGAAACCTATACTGATGAAGAGTTGGAGAAGATGCGTGACAATTGCACGGAACTTCGAGATTTGGCAATAGTTGATATGTTAGCCTCTACAGGAATGCGTATCGGAGAAATGGTGCTACTGAATAAGGCGGATATTAATTTCAATGAGCGTGAATGTGTAGTTTTTGGTAAGGGAGATAAAGAACGAGTAGTTTACTTCGATGCAAGAACGAAGATTCACCTGCAGAACTATATTGATAGCAGACCAGATGGAGATCCCGCTCTTTTTGTAACACTGAGAGCTCCATATACAAGAATAACGATTGGTGGAATAGAATCTCGCTTGAGAAAAATGGGGAAAATCTTAGAAATAGAAAAAATCCATCCACATAAGTTCAGAAGAACACTTGCAACGATGGCTATAGATAAAGGAATGCCAATAGAGCAGCTGCAGCAGCTCTTGGGGCATAAACGAATAGATACGACCTTGCAGTACGCAATGGTCAAACAAAGCAATGTAAAACAAGCTCACAGGAAATATATAGGATGAGAGGTTATTTGATGAAGACGATAAGAGCAGATGAATATTGCAAGTTTGTTACAGATGGTACTCATGATTCCCCTAAACAGGTGGATAGGGGGAGAAAGTTAATTACATCTAAACATCTTGGTAGATATGGGATTGATTTTGAAAATGCAAAAAACATTTCGGAATCAGATTATCAAAAAGTTGTTTCGCGCAGTAAGGTTGAACAATGGGATATACTGTTTAGCATGATAGGTACAATAGGTAATTTATATCTTGAAAGAAATCATAAAATTGAATACGCATGTAAAAATATGGGTATATTTCAGCTTGGAGGTGATGAAAGTAAGGCTAAATGGTTGTATTACTATTTGCAGACTCCAAAAGCCAAAGAATACATAGAAACATCAGGCAGAGGAACTACACAATCGTATGTTCCGCTAGCAGCATTGCGAGCCTTACCTGTAGATGTAGTAGACGATTTTACAAGAGATAAAATAATAAAAATCCTGTGGGATATTGATGAAAAAATCTTAACTAATCAGCAGGTAAATGAGAATTTATTTAATCAAGCACAGGCTATTTATCAGCAGCATTTTGTGACAGAAGCCAATCCTGACTGGCCGCTTGGTCATCTCACCGATTTGATCGATGTCAAATATGGAAAAGATCATAAAAAGCTTGCTGATGGCACTTATCCCGTTTACGGCTCAGGCGGAATTATGAGGTATGTAGAACGTCCATTGTATGAAAAGGAATCTGTGCTCATTCCTCGAAAAGGAACGCTCAACAATGTGATGTATGTCAACCAGCCTTTTTGGTCTGTTGATACCATGTTCTATACGGAGATGAAGCAAGCTAATGTAGCAAAGTTCGTATATCACTATGTAAAGTCCAAAGACCTCGCATCTATGAATGCAGGATCTGCAGTACCAAGCATGACAACAGCCATTCTAAATGCCATGGAACTTAGAATTCCTTCCGAAGAGGCGTTGCTTCAATTTGAAAATTCCGTTGCTCCGATGTACGAGATGATTAATAAAAACGAGGATCAATCCCGTAAATTGGCTGAATTACGTGATGCTTTACTGCCAAAGCTGATGTCCGGTGAGGTCGACGTTTCAGAGCTGGACCTCTAAGCCGCTAAATTCTCATTTATAAAACCATGGAGGAAGGTATAGTAATGGCAAGACCATTCAGCGCTACTGATGCAAAGCGAATAGTTGAACGACATCAAAATATAATTGAAAAACTGAATAGCGCTATATCCTCTGTGGAGAAATATCGCACAAAGGCTAAAGAGGCTTCAGATGCATTAGTAGCACAGGAAGTGCTGAGAGTTCTTGCAGATATTCCGATAGAGGAAATTAATCGAGACAAAAAAGGAATTCGGGTAAAAGCATTAAGGGACTATGGTTATAGAACGATAGCCGATATATCAACTGCATCGGTATACTCGATTGCATCTGTTCATGGAATAGGTGAAGATACTGCATACTCAATTAAAAGAATTGTAAACGATATTGTTTCCAAGGCAAGACAGGGAGTTAAAATTAGGCTAAGCACAGACAATCGTTCAAAAGAGGCAACAGCACTTGTGCTTGCATTGTCACAATATCGTCGAAGCCAAAAAGTTGCATATGAATGCAGACAGTTACTCAACCAAAACAAGCAAACAATTGATTATGCTATGGAGGACCTAAGCTCTTCTGCAGGTACTCTGAAGTGGCTTTTTGCATCCAAAGCGAAAAAGCAAAAGGCTACGGAAGCGTATAACGTTTTGGTTGGTTTTATTGATGGTGATTATGGAAGTGACGCAGAAACTCAAATTTCCAATGCTGATGTAATTGATAGAAACTCAAATGGTGATGCTTGGCATGATTTTGCAATGAATTCTGTTCGGTTTTTCAATGATCTGGAAGACATCAATCCAGGTGTATTGGGAAATGATGATTCGATGTATGGATTGCCAGAGGATCTTGCACGAGAAGTTCAAGAGGAATGTTTCTTTCCAGACGGGCTTCTGTGTGAATTGAGACATTATCAGGAATGGGGCGTAAAATATGCTCTTCATCAGGAAAGAATTCTTCTTGGCGATGAAATGGGCTTAGGAAAAACAGTTCAAGCTATAGCGACGATGGTGTCTCTTCGTAATACGGGAGGAACACACTTTATTGTTGTTTGTCCGGCCAGTGTCATTACTAATTGGTGCCGTGAAATAAGAAAAATGAGCTTACTTAGTGTCACAAAAATCCATGGTACCGGACGTAAAGCTGCACTTCAAGATTGGATAAAGAGTGGGGGAGTTGCGGTTACCACATATGAAACCACGGCGTATTTTGAATTGCCAGAAGATTTTAAATTTAAGATGTTGGTAGTCGATGAAGCTCATTACATAAAAAATCCAGAAGCAAGAAGAAGTATAAATGTAAAGAATATCAGTAGGCAAGCAGAGCGTTTGCTATTTATGACAGGTACTGCTTTGGAAAATAAAGTTGATGAAATGATTTCTCTGATACGTATTCTTCAACCGCACATTGCATCTCAGGCTCAGAGAATGGCATTTATGTCTGCAGCTCCACAGTTTAGAAAGGCGGTTGCACCAGTTTATTACCGTAGGAAACGAGAAGATGTTCTTACAGAGTTGCCGGATCTGATTGAAAGTAAAGAGTGGTGTAGTTTATCACATAATGAAGAACTCGCTTATGAGCATGCCGTTTTATCCAAAAATTATGCGGAAGCAAGAAGAGTATCTTGGAATGTAGATGATTTAGGGGATTCTTCAAAAGCTTCAAGGCTGTTAGAGCTTGTTGAGGAAGCTGAATCTGAAGATCGAAAAGTCATAGTGTTTTCTTTCTTTTTGGATACAATTCGAAAGGTGACGATGTTGCTTGAAAATCGGTGTACTAATCCAATCAATGGATCTGTTACACCTCAACGTAGGCAGGAAATTATTGATGAATTTGATAAGGCCCCGGCAGGAACTGTTCTTGTAGCACAAATACAATCCGGAGGAACTGGATTAAATATTCAATCCGCAAGTGTGGTGGTGCTCTGTGAACCTCAATTTAAGCCGTCCATAGAAAATCAGGCTATTTCAAGAGCGTACCGTATGGGACAGACAAGAAATGTTCTTGTGTATCGTCTTTTATGTGAAGGTACAGTTGACGAAAAAATCATGTCAACCTTGGAAAGTAAACAGGCTATCTTTGATGCCTTTGCTGATAAATCAGTTGCAGCGGCGGAGAGCCAGGAAATAGATGAGCGTACTTTCGGAAATATCATCAAAGAAGAAATAGATCGAATTAATGTCAAGTATGGCAATACAAAGTAAAGGGGTGCTGATTATTATGCCAAGTTTATTTACAGAAGATACATATGAACAGGCTATTATAGAACTGTTCGAAAATATGGGCTATGATCACCTCTACGCGCCGGACATAGATCGTGATTACAGCAGTCCTCTATTGGATGCTGAATTACGTAATAGTCTGGTACGTATTAACCGTGGTCTGCCTGTAGAAGCAATAGATGAGGCACTTTCCAAACTGAAGAATTTCGATACCGGAAGTCTGCTGCAGAAGAACATCATTTTTATGGATTATCTGCAAAATGGCATCACGGTTAAATTCTTTGTGAAGGGCGAGGAACAGTCGTCGATTGTGCGTTTGATTGATTACACAAACGAAAAGAGCAACTCTTTCTATGTGGTAAATCAGTTTACGTTTCTTGAAAATGGGAATAACCGTCGCCCGGATGTAATTTTGTTCATCAATGGATTGCCGCTTGTTTTGATGGAATTAAAGAGTCCGGCCAAGGATGAAGTTGGAGCAGAGAATGCATTCCATCAGATTCGTAATTATATGCAGGATATTCCATCCATTTTCTATTACAATGCGATTTGTGTAATTAGTGATTTGTCTACGAATAAGGCGGGAACCATAACATCTGGATTTGATCGTTTCATGGAATGGAAGACGAAAGATGGCAATTATGAAGATACCGCCTATGCATCCTTTGAAACATTTTATGAGGGGATGTTCCAAAAGGCACGTCTCTTAGATATCCTGAAGAACTTCATTCTTTTTTCCGGTGCAAGTAATAGCCGATTCAAGGTGCTGGCGGCATATCATCAATATTTTGCGGTTCGTAAGGCAATTGAAAAAGCTAAAATAGCAACAAAGACCGATGGAAAGGGTGGAGTGTTCTGGCACACGCAGGGCTCCGGTAAGTCATTGTCAATGGTGTTCTATGCACATTTATTGCAGGAGGCATTAGACAGTCCGACGATTGTGGTCATGACAGACCGTATTGATTTGGATGATCAGCTCTATGCGCAGTTTTCACAGTGTGCAGATTTCTTGCGGCAGATACCGGTGCAGGCAGAGAGCAAGGAACATTTGAAATCCCTTCTTGATGGTAGAAGTGCTAACGGAATTATATTTACTACAATGTTTAAGTTTGAGCGAGGAGAGAAGGCGCTTTCGGAACGTAGAAATATTGTGGTTATGGCAGACGAAGCGCATCGCGGTCAGTATGGATTTGATGAGAAAATTGTTCTGTCAGAGAATGAGAACGGTGAAAAGGAAGCACGTACAGTAATTGGTAATGCCCGCATTATTCATGATGCATTACCGAATGCTACATTTATCGGATTTACCGGTACACCGATTTCTGCCAAGGACAGGAATACCCGTGAGGTTTTTGGCGATTACATTGATGTTTATGATATGACGCAGGCCGTGGAAGATGGTGCTACGAGACCCGTTTATTACGAAAGCCGTGTTGTACATTTGAAACTGGATGAGAATACACTGGCATTAATTGATTCTACTTATGATATTTTGGAGCAACAGTCCGATGCGCAGACCATTGAGAAGAGTAAAAAAATGCTTGGACAGATGGAAAGTGTGCTGGGAGCGGATTCTACCATTGAATCGCTTTGCGATGATATCGTGAATCATTATGAGAAATATAGAGCAAATTTACTGACCGGAAAAGCAATGATCGTAGCCTATTCGCGTCCGATTGCGATGAAGATTTATCGACGTATCCTGGAAATCCACCCAGACTGGAAAGAAAAAATCGGTGTAGTTATGACTGGCGGCAATAATGATCCGGAGGACTGGAAAGAGATCATCGGAACGAAAGCTCATAAAGAAGAACTTGCAAGGAAATTTAAGGATAATAATGATCCGATGAAGATTGCCATTGTGGTCGATATGTGGCTCACTGGTTTTGATGTACCTTCTTTGGCTACCATGTATGTATATAAGCCAATGCACGGGTATAACCTAATGCAAGCGATTGCCCGTGTTAACCGTGTATTCAAGGATAAAGAAGGTGGACTGATTGTAGACTATGTTGGAATTGCATCAGCCTTAAAGACCGCGATGAAAGAGTATACGAAGCGGGATCAGTCTAAATATGGTGACATGAATATTGCCAAGATGGCATATCCGAAGTTTCGGGAAAAGTTACAGGTTTGCAAGGATTTATTGCATGGATTTGATTTCAGTGGATTTGTCGGCGGCTCTCCGCTTACGATGGCAAAGCTCATCACAGGTGGCGTGAATTTTATCCTGGATGCAAGTGTTCCTGACAGAAAAGATTTGTTCTTAAAGGAAGCAATGCTTTTGAAGCAGTCACATTCACTTTGCTCCAGCATGACAACAGAGAAAGAACGTCACGAAGCAGCCTATATGGAAGCGTTGCGCTCTACAGTGATAAAGATTACTTATGGGGGCGCTAATGGAAAGAACCTGTCACTTACGGAAATTAATGCCCAAATTAATGAACTTTTGAAGTCAGCAGTGCAGAGTGAAGGTGTTATCAGCTTATTTGACAGTAGTAAGACTGGTGGAGAAAACTTCAGCTTGTTTGATCCGGCTGTTCTGGATGAAATTTCAAGAATGAAGGAAAAGAATATAGCGGTCGAGATTCTGAAAAAACTTATGGCTGAGCAGATAACGCTCTACAAGAGAACGAATGTGGTACAGTCACAGAAATTTTCTGCGAAGATAGCGCAGCTGATGAATTCCTATTATAATGGGCTGATCACCAATGAAGAAGTGATTAAAGAATTACTGAAAACAGCCCAGGAAATTGCTGAGCTTTATAAGAACGGTGAAAAGCTCGGACTGTCGCAGGAAGAACTGGCCTTTTATGATGCACTGACCAAGCCGGAGCATATCAAAGATTTTTATAAGAATGATGAACTGATTGCCCTGACAAGAGAACTGACAGAAATGCTCCGTAAGAATCGCACCATCGACTGGCAGAAGAAGGAAACAGCCAGAGCACAGATGCGTAAGATGGTTAAGCGGCTTCTGAAAAAATATAAGTACCCGCCAGAAGATTATGATTTCGCTGTCAATACGGTAATCAGCCAGTGTGAGCTCTGGACAGATAACGTGGAATCTCAGAAAGAGGAAAAACTCTATAAATATGTATCTGAAACAGAGCTGGGCATGGTTGCAGAGGATACAGTTTCGTAGGGGGAAAAGAAGTAATAGAGGTGTAGTTGACCATAAGGTTGATATTACTGAACAGGTAACACAAACAGATATTAGTGGCATATTGTCAGTGAGATATTTTTTGGGGGCTTTCCAATGTGGAAAGCCCTTTTTGATTTGTTTATGTCGTCGGAGCCTCGTAGCTGACATCAATCTCACTCCAAAGTATCCAGATGGAGGACCTTGCGCCTCCGTTGGAAAGGAAGGAGCGGATTTCGCAGAGGGACCAGAGTTTGGTTTCCGGGTCCTGCTGGCGGATTTTCATGCTGTGGGATTCCTGCGACAGCGTGTATACTAAATCATCGAGTACCGTCCGGGTAGAAACAAGGGTGTTATTATAAGTCTGCGACTCAATGGATGCTGCGTTGTAAATGGTAATCCGGCGCATATCCGTGAGAACCGGAACGGCAGTATCTTTGGCAGCAACGGTAATTGCAAATATGTCCTGTTTGTAATATTCCTCTAATGGATGTGTCTTTTTTTGTTGGAAGAAAAATTGATAACCTCGGAGGTGAAGATAGAGATAAATATATAGAAGAGATTATCGGGCACAAACTTGATCCTGTCTTAGATCAAAGACAAAGAAAATATTTTAAAAATTTATACAAAGAACAAAATGAAATATTACAAAAAAGAATAAGAAAATCAGAAGAAAATAGAATCAACGAATATCAACAAAAGTATTTAGCAGAGCATAATATCGAATGTCCATACTGTCATTCAACTAATACATCTAAAATTAGTACAGTTAATAGGGAAATATCAATAGGAACATTTGGTCTTGCAAGTAGTAAAATAGGCAAAACACATAAATGCAATAACTGTGGGAGTATGTGGTAAATTGAATAAACGTTCCAGCTTCAATTATCAGAACTTAAAATCACATAAATACCTGAATGACCCACCCAAAATGGTGCATCGTTCAACTTATTTACAAAAAGGAATAATTAATGTATAATTAACTTACATTAATAAGAGAGTGTTTTGAAGTAGAGATTGTGCTGCTACGCACCCTATGGGTCAAAAGAAATGTGGGAAAGGGCACACCCACCAAAATACTCTCTTATCATGTGCAAGAATTATGTATGTTTAAGTTCAGTTTATCTGAGGTGGTAAATTTCGTTGCAACCACGCACCCTATGGGTCAAAAGAGATGCAGGAGAGGCGACGCCTGACGGATAGTTCTTTGCTTATGAAAAAGGTTGTAGATTGTGCGTATTTTGCCTGAATGACCCACCCAAAATGGTGCATCGTTCAACAAAGTGGCAGCATTGCAAAGGAAATGGTGTTATTGACTTTGATGGAGAAGAACGAAAAGCTGAAGTCCACTGGTTTCAGGAAGAAACTGTTGGAAAGGTAAAATTCAAGGTTAAGAGGTGGATTGATGAAGATTAAATGGAAGGGAAAAACAGAATTTCTTTCACTGACACATGGAAAGATCTATGATGTTCTGTCGGTTGAAAAAGAATGGTATAGAATCAATGATGATTCCGGTGAAAGTTATTTATATCCACCTGAACAATTTGAGGTTGTAGAAGAATAAAAAGCACTTTGCAGCGGATGCAGGGTGCTTTTTTAGTGCCAAAATATCCTGAATGACCCACCCAAAATGGTGCATCGTTCAACCCACTTGGCATGAAATGGCACATGCGATTACATATTCTAAATGTACAACGGTAGAAAAATGTGTTATTCTTGATGATGAATTACAAGAGAAATACATTCCGGGAATATCACGATATAATGACATTTCACGGGATGGTGCCGAAACAATCGCTGAAGCATTTGTAAAAAATGAGAAAGAAATTAAAAGTACCGGATGAAGCGAGAAAATTAGTAGAAAAGTATGTGGAGGTTCAGAGAAAATGGTAACATATCCCCCGTGTTTTACATGTGCTTTATATGATGTCGAAACAGATACATGTCCAGCGTTTCCTGAGGGACTTAATGATATGGTGTTGCAAAAGAAAATACAAGATGGCATGGATACAGAGTGTGCAAACAATATATCTTATAAGCCGATAAATAGCAGACGAAAGGCGGAATGATTGTTTATGGAGAATAAAAAAACAATAGATAATTGGGATGCAAGATTGTTGGAGTATCCATTTGTGTATGAAGGAATGACAGAAGAAGCGTATTTTGAAGAAAAAAAATATTACGGTGAAAATTTCGATAGAGTAATGAGTGGTGAATATGTACCATTATGGAAACAAAAGGAGCGTGCTAATGGATAACTTTAAAGCAGTATATAAAATTCTGTCACAACTTGCCTGAATGACCCACCCAAAATGGTGCATCGTTCAACTTAAATAGAGATTATCTTACAGAGGACGAGTGGAACCAAATGGTCAAACTCGCTGTGGATAATTACCCCGAGTATGAATGGGAGGATGGTGGATATGGAAACTTCAACCAATTTAACTTTGTCAGAGGAAATGCTGAATAAGGGAGAGGTTAAATGTGACAAGTGCAATAAAGGTTTTTTAAAACCGTTCAATCCTAATTATGCAATTAATCACAGTTTCCAATGCGATTACTGCGGAGAACGTTTAATAATAGAGCCCAATATAGAAGTACAGTAATCATGGTCAGAAAAGGAAGGGTAATGAAAAATTTTTACAAGAAATAAATAAGAGAAGCGATGGCCCGACCCCAAAGTGGGGGTCAGGTACCGCTTCCCTTAAAAAATATCTCACAAATATCATACAATATTATATGCAAAAATTCAAGGATTAATCCTAATAACCTGAATGACCCACCCAAAATGGTGCATCGTTCAACTTCGGTTATCAATATATCAGAACAGGAAGGCAAGCATTATATCTTGCTGGAGGAAAAATAATATGGCGTTGACGGCAAGAGAGTGGTTATTATTGCCACAAGAAGAGGCGGAATTGAGACAATCAGAACTTTCCAAAGAAGAGTGTGCTAAGTTGCGGTTAGAGCTGTCTATGATACATTTTACTGAAGATGAAAAACGCAAGATGACTGCAGAGCATAAGTACCAATTTACACATCCGAAGGAAAGAACGGCGCAGGAAAAAGCTGATTTTAATAAAAAAGCTGCGGAAATATTCAGAATGATGCAGAAGAAATAGTTGCGATATTGCACGAATAATTTTAATAATCAGAACACCTTTAATGGGGTGTTCTTTTCCTGAATGACCCACCCAAAATGGCGCATCGTTCAACTGAAATTCTAAAGGGAGGGGAAAATGGTTGACATTAAAGGATTACTTGAAGATATAAGGGATTATAATAAAAAATATACAATTTCAGAACATTCAAGTGATGCAGAAAAGCTTATTGCAAAAATGCAGGATAAAGATATATGTACAGAGCAACAATATTTCGATATAGAAAAAGAAGTAAAGTTTTTTTTGAAATCGAACGCCCCACAAACGGATAAACAAAAGGTACTTGGATATGCGGAATCACTTTCTATGATTTGCGCGGCAATAAGGGAAGGAAAACTCGTAATTGCAAAGCAAAAGGAGAACGACAATGGATAACTTCAAGGCAGTTTACCTGAATGACCCACCCCAAATGGTGCATCGTTCAACACAAGGGCGTTGACATTAGATTGGCATCATGCTCTACTGGTGCAGGTGATAATTCTTTTGCACAGCAGTTATCCAAGGAACTTGGAGTTAGAGTCATGGCGCCTGATGATGACTTGTATTATGTTCCAGATGAGGGAACAGTATTTGTCGGGGCCCCAAATCATAACGTTGGAGTGTGGCGTATTTTTGAAAATGGAGTAGAACAATGAAGTATATAGGTTTTTTTAGTGAGATGAAGTTGTATGAGAATACCGGAAGTGTAAAAGAATACCTTGTGGAAAAAGTTAATTATGATAAGCAGAAGGTCATCGAGTATTTGGCAAAACAAAAGCGTATAGCCGGGTGCCCGAGAGAAGGTATTGACTGTGTTACCGGTGAAACAATATCCCCCAGCTTTTCTGTATATAATGATGGGGAATATGAATGGTGCGATTTCCTTGCATACCATATTAAGCATTATAACATACGACTTCCAGAAGAATTTATAAAAAAAATAGGAGTATAAATAATCTTGATAATCAGAACACCCTCAACAGGGTGTTCTTTCTCCTGAATGACCCCCAAAAAAATGGTGCATCGTTCAACGAAATGACACATTTTTACTATCAGATTGGAAACTGCCAACATGCCGAAGCTGTATGTTTCGCGATGGAGAAAATGCATCTGTTAAATAGAGATTATCTTACAGAGGACGAGTGGAACCAAATGGTCAAACTCGCTG